>Ga0075163_10007305_pt1 | contig 14609 bp, 12 predicted proteins | sample JI1023141ADNA_FD_71478 | JGI IMG/M metagenome (GOLD analysis project Ga0075163, IMG submission 71478) | Wastewater effluent complex algal communities from Wisconsin, to seasonally profile nutrient transformation and Carbon sequestration -... | ecosystem: Engineered > WWTP > Effluent > Algae...
AGCGACGGCCATCCCACTATGGGAAGTTATGACATTTTCAAATCAGAATTGGTAAATGGCGAATGGAGTGTGCCTGTGAATCTTGGTTATCCTATCAACACAGTAAATGAAGAATCTACATTTTCACTTACCAAAGACAACAACACATTGATGATCGCCGCTGAATATGAAGACAGTTTTGGTGAAAGAGATATATACATGATTGACGTATCTCAATATGAATTGCTTTCAAAAGGATATGAGATGAGCACAGCTGGACAAATTTTAGTGACCGCCATAGACAAAGATGGCAAAACTGTAAAAGGAGTATCAGTTAAAGTTTTCGAAGCAAATACCACGCGTGAAATTGTTGAAGTTACTACTGACAAACTAGGGCGAGCTAAGGTCAATTTGCCAGGCAATAAAAACTACAAACTTGTGCTGAACAAAGGCGATTTCACAAAGACAGAGGAAATCGATTTACAACTCAAAGAGCAAGGTGAAACGGTTATCAAGCTTGATGTGCAAATCACTCAATAATTTTATTTCAAACACCACTTTTATTATTTACTTATTCGAAACCGGCGGAAGTAATTTGCGCAAAAGAGGATGACCATTTTCTGATACGAGAAGAATAATTGGCAACTGATCGTGATGATTCGTTTGAAAATTCAACGGCGTACCTGAAATAAAATTTTCATCCATCTGCAAGAGCAATCTTCCATCTGTAGCAAAACATTGCACCTGTATTCCAATATAATTTTGATCAGATTGTAGAACTATTCGTCCATTTTCACCGCGCATAGCACTAAAGCTTTCCTCGCCATTGAATATGACACTGATCAAATTTGAATAAGCACTTTCGCCATTCTCTTTTATATAAGCAATACGATAATAAGTCACACCACGCTGGGGATTTTCATCCACAAACTCATAACTAGCGACACCAAAATCACTATCGGATGATAAAAAAGCGAATGATCTAAAAACAGTTCCATCTGCACTTCGTTGCAATTCGTAATTGATGTTTTCAGACTCCTCATTCGCGGTCCAATGAAGGGATATCTTATCTTTTAGAGCCTGCGCTGAGAAGGAAAGAATTTCTGTTGGAAGTGTAAGTGCAAAACAACTGATATTGTCGACATAGCCCGTTAGAGGGCCATCAAACACATACATATCACCTTCATCTGTGCTTGATGAATTAGCGAGATATTCCTGATTATCTAGACAACCAGTTTGGTGATTAAAAATGGTGATGAATCTAGTGCAGTTCGATGAACAGCTTGCATTGGCATACTTGCCGCTACCAGTTGGGCAAACATTTCTTGTTGAGAACATCACATAGACTGTATCTGAAGCACACATTGAATTAAGATCATAAACCGCATCGGGCGCCGCTCCTGTAATAGCAAGTACCTCCGCGTGTGCAGGAATTATGTCATCATTTGGCACTGGAACAAATACATGATCACAACCCGCCCAAAGATTCAAGTTGTATATATAATCAAGCTGATAAACGGAATTAGACGCGCCATTGATCCAATTAACGTTCAGATTGTCAGCAGATCCATTTCCGCCATATGCTCCACCAACCACAGTAGTAGGCACTACATAAGGATTGACAAGTTCGAAGTAAGAGATTTTGAGCGGATCACCGCCAGTATTAAAATGAACGAACTCGTTGGAGTCTTCGCATTGTGAGCAACCACCATTGATGAGTACACGCTTTATTTTAATCGGATCACTGCAGTCAGCGCTTGCGCTTCTGATGCGTAAATCATCAATGTATGGCTTAGATGAGCCAGACAAAGTGAAAATCAATCTAATGTAACGACTTGTATTCAAAAGATCAGCGTCCCAAGTAGCCGAAGTAGTGATAATGGTGCAGGTGCCAACATCAGTCCAAGACAAGCCATCTGCAGATTCCTGAACGAGAATTGTAGAACCACCTGAAGCATTCGCTTTATGATAAAAAGAAATATGTTCTGCATCGCCAGTCCATGGTCCGTAGGTTAATGTTTGACCATTTGTCGTAAATTGGAGAGAAGGAGCATTTCTTCCAAAATTATTGACCGATGAAGCCGAACCGAAAGTACCGGTACCAACAAATCCTGCGGGAAGAGCAGGAGCTGAATTAAACTGTGTATCTAGTATATAAATCTGAGCATTAAGTGTGCAAGCCCATAAGCTGCTTAAGAATAGCAGAACAAAGCACATGCGATTAAGCACGAAACCTCTAGTGTCTTTCGACCCGTATACAAGACTGTTCTTTGGCAATCGGCTGCAAATGTATGTCCTAGGATACAGTTTTCAAAAGCGAAACCTTGGCTACAACATTACTTTTCAATCAATTATCACCACATTTTTGTTAACCGTACATTAATCAAAAATGTCAACTAGCTTGGCTTTCAGCCGTTAATTGAGCTTTTTATAGAGAATTCCAGTATTTTCCTTTTTCCTTTTTGTTTTGCCAACGTATGTGGTGTATGACGATTTATACGGAATCACGTATTGGTCGCTTGAATAAACAAGTTTCTGCACTCGTTTAAATGCCGGATTCGGAGAATCCACATAAGACAAACGCGCTTCAATCACTTTATTCTCTAGATCATTTTTAAAAGGCAGAGATGAAAGCGGAACGGATGCAATCATATGCACCCCGTATTTCAGTTTAAAACCGGAAGGAACAGATTCGAAAATTGCAGCTCCTGTTGTTTTGATCTCTTGATTTGCATTGACAGGAAAATTCGTTTCATCAAAAACAGAAAATGTGAATATCACAGAGTCCTCAATCAAATCTGCATCGCTAATCCAATAGATATTGAGTTTATCACCTTCAACGACGCAGGAGATTAGTTGAGGCGCGTAGACAGTTTGTAAATGGTCATGCAGCAGCTTGGTATTTCCTTTATAGTCGATACCACTCCATGAAAATGCAGGCCAAACATCGTTCAATTGCCAGTACATAGTACCCATACACCGCGGCATTGCGCGCCGTTGAGCCTCTATACCCAAAGTGATACCTTCCGCCTGCACAACCTGAGTCATTGTGCCATACTTTTCCAAATCATCGTGCGACAATTTAGGATACCAATTTCCCATGTATTTGTCCATTAACTTGAAACCACGATTGTGCTTTTGATGCTGCTGCATCCCTTCATCATTCCACGACATTTTATCTCCTGTCATCATTTCAGAAACAACCTCTGTTGAAGGAAAACTTTGCATTCCGAATTCACTCATAAATCGGGGGACCTTTTTAGTTAGCACTTCGAAAGGCTCCTCATCATGCCATATGCCCCAATAATGCGAGTCTCCTTCATTATTACTCCGTGCATCGCCTCTTCCATATAGCGGTGAACTTTCCCAATAATCGAGGTTTGTATTTTTCTTAACGGCCTTACCTAAAGTCAAATCGAAAACATCCTTATACGCACGCCAAATTTGAAATTTTTGTTTATCAGTAAGCCCTGTTTGCCAACCCCATCTCTCCCATCCTTCTGCATTTTCGTTATTGCCACACCACAGAGCCATGCAAGGATGGTTGCGCAACCTAATCGTTTGTTCATTGGCTTCTTCAATGAGGTTAGAAACGAAGACAGAATCAGCGGGATACATGCTGCATGCGAACATAAAATCTTGCCATACCATAATACCATGCTCATCACACAATTTGTAGAAGATTTCATCCTCATAAACACCACCACCCCAAACGCGGAGCATATTGATATTGGCATCTTTGCATTGTCCCAATAATTTTCTATAATCCGCTTCTGTGGCTTCCCCCGGAAAGTATTTTATAGGAATGTAATTCGCTCCTTTCACGAAAACTGGTTTATCATTCAGTTTAAAATAAAAAGATTCGCCTATTGAATCTTTTTCAGTGACCAATTTGATATCCCTTAATCCGGTTCTTTCGGTTCTTCGCTCCAGAAGTTTATCACCACTCTTCAATTCGACATTAAATTCATAGAGTGTCGATGTGCCTTGTCCATTGCACCACCAGCGATATGGGTATGAAATTTTGAATGGCAGTTCGACGAGATTCATGCCTTTCTTAAGATGCACATCACTTGTCCAAACATCGCCCGTTTTGGTCATTTCAAAAGAAACATAGGCATCAAAATCGCGATCAGAATGAATGGTGAATGTTGTCTTTAGATCTGCGTACTCTTCAGTAATTTTTAATTGTTCGATATAGATATCAGTAAATCTTGCATTGTCATAAGCGATGAACTCTATAGGCTTTGTGATTCCACATGTGACAAGTTTTGGTCCCCAATCCCATCCATAATGAAACTGCGGCTTGCGAACAACAGCGCGAATACCTTCACCAGGTAAAGGATAAGGCAAAGACTTCAGATGTTTTTCTGCTATAGGAAGTGGCGAGAAAAAATTAATTCGAATAACATTTCCAGATGACTTAAGTAATTTTTTTACATCGAGTTCCCAAGATCTATGGGCATTTTCTGCCCGAAGAACAACTTTATCATTGATAATAATATCAGCGTAAGTATCAATACCATTAAATTTCATTCTTACCACCGACTTCTTTAGAATGCTATCAGGAACATCAAAAGGCGCAGTTTCATAAACCCAATCCTTTTCTCCAACCCATTGGCAATCCTTTTCGTTTGTGCCATAAAAAGGATGTTGAATGACATTGTTCGCGATAAGATCAGTGTGCACACAACCAGGAATAGTTGCGGGCATCCAAGTCGAACCATCAGATTGACGAAATTGCCATTGAAAGTCGGCAGTCATTTTTACAAGTTCCATTTGCGCTGCAGATCCTATCTGTATTATGATCAGAGATAAAAAAACTAATATTTGCTTCATCGGCTTGATGTTATGATACTTCCATTCTTGAGGTGTTGCCTTTTGAATGTATATCTATATAGACCAAAAATATAACCAATTCCATAAGAAAAATGAATAGCTGGAAAAGCCAATGCAGTATTGAGCAACAATTTCAATGAGTTCATGCGAGTGAGCTTGATGCTAACAAATACAATGGCACAGAAATAAAAAAATAGTTCAAAGAAGAGCAAGTATCGAAAAATGTCAATAACTGCAGATAACAAAATCAACACCACAATTGACAACACCAGCAAAGGCGGGGCAAACTGCCTCAATGTAGCCGGAGCACCTAGTTTAATATTTACCAAAGGTTTAAATAACCCATATTGATAAAACATCCTAGCTAACTTGGAAAGTGTCGGTCTCGCAAAGTATTTAATTTTTAACGACGGAATGAGTAAGATTTTTCCACCATGTTTGATAATTCTACCGTTAAACTCATCGTCCTGATTTCGCAAAAGATCTTCATCAAAAAAGCCAATGCGTTCAAACAGATTTCTGTGAAAACAGCCGAAGGGAACTGTGTCTACAAATACGTCACGATCACTACCTAATCTATATGACGCATTTCCAATTCCTAAAGGGTGAGATGTCGCAAGGACGATGGCACGTGCTTCATCCGTATCAGCGCCAGGTTGAGTATCCCACATACCTCCGACATTTTGAGCATCACTACTAAGGAGTTTGTCAATCAAAACCTTGAAGTAATTGAGCGGATATATTGAATGAGCATCCACACGAATAATAACATCTCCAGACGCCGCCTTAATTGCTAAATTTAATCCCGACGACACAAATTGTCCGGGATTTTCGATGCACTTGATGTTAGGATACTTCATCATGTGATCTTCAATAATGGCTCTAGTTTTATCGGAGCTATTGCCATCCGCAAAAATGATCTCAGTGAGGTGAGTTGGGTAATCTTGCGAAACAAGATTTTTAATCAAGGGCTCAATGAATTTTTCTTCATTGTAGCATGGCACTATGACGGATATTTTTGATTCGTTAGCCATGGTAAAACTCCTTAAGAATAAATTCTACCGACTGATGCAGCCATTTCATGTGTTGCACCGATTTGAATTTTCCCGTTGTTGTATGTTCTGCATGCACCACCTGAAGCTTTGAATTCACCTCCATTTTCAGATTCAGGTTTCTGCATTGTTCTGCTACAAACAACTCCTCTTGGTACAGAAATGATGGATAATTAAGACTTCCTCCTTTCTGGAAATATGAAGCTTTGAAAATCATCATGCTACCATGAATTGCATATACATCAATACTCCTAATGGCATCCATGTTCTTTTCTGAACGAAGTTTTCTCTTTAAGTAATGAAGATATTGATAAGCAAAAAACAGAGGATAATATGAAGTAACAAAATTGAGTCGGCGTAAATGTGACAGCTGCAATCGACTTGTGTACATCGGATTTAATTCGGCCCCGTTGAGTGCCGAAACAATGCGTGGTCCGATAACAGCCGCCTTACTTTCAAGGCAAACTGCATTAATTTTTCGAAAAAAAGAATTTCTATCAAATTCCAGATCAAAATTGGAAACGATAAAAATTTCCGGAATTCCGCCATCACGTTCTGATATCTTATCGAAAGCCAAACTTGCCGCACCAAAATAACCTGTATTACTTCCGGGATTTATGATTGAAACAAGCGGATTTGAGCTTAAATCAGAGCGCAACAAATCAGTCTCCGAGCCATTGTCAACAATTACAACTTCGAAATTCTCATAGTCTTGCGACAATACAAACTCCTTTACAAACACGAGAAGTTCATGCTCTTTGAAATAGTTGATCAGGACAATGACAATTTTTTTCATCGACGACGAAAATACTTCTTAAATATTTCTATCAGTTTGTGAAACAACCACCGGAATCCAGGAACCATCCTAGCAGCATTCGCAATACTTCTGGCTATAGCAAAAAAGAAAATATCCCACGTTGATTTTCTAGGAGCGTCCTCCATGACACGATCTAAGTCTATCAGTCCAGTTGCATATATATTTCTTATCTGTTTAAAATACTTCCTGTAATCCGTGTCAAAATTCATCCTTACTACCCAATAGTATTCAAGGCCACGATAATTACGAAAAACAATTTTTTTCTTGATCAAAGGCATACCCTTGTCAATAAGTTCTTTGACAAGAGCAAACGAAGGGTTCTTGGGAAAATCACGGTATTGGTTGTTGTATAATGAAAATACCTTAACACCTTCAGCGATCATTCGCTGTGTAAGGCCAATTTCGTATGTCTGAATGACCTGCCTATAATCCTTCACTATACCATGCTCAGCAAAATAATCGAAGAGCAGATTTACGGCTTCACCATCAATAACTAGAAAAAAAGATTGCAGATGCGTAGCATAACGATCTGAGATAATCATACCGCTGTATCCAGCGCCAGATTGGTTGATTCGGGAAAAATCCTCATCCAGGCTTTTAAACAGTATGCATGAGTCGTTTACCAATGCAACTCGATCGAATGAACAATTTCTATTGCCCGCGACAAAATCAGGACAGATAAGATTTAATCCTTTGTGCCACATTCCAAAGTCATAACCTTCATTCTCTACTTTGAGGAATTCGATACCATTAGTACTCAAAAAAAGAGAAGCCTCTTCATCAAGTTCACGTTTGTTGGTGATATAAATAATCAGATCAAAATGAGCTTTTAGCTGGAGTAGATAGTACTCGACATAATACGGAATATTCGTTCCGTTCACGTAGCTGCTATATAAACAAACAGACTTCATCTTGTGGAGGTGAGTTGTGTCCAGTGCGAATCACTTGGCGCTGAATGGGTGCGATAATACTCATCTTCCTCATTTGGCATGTCAGAATTTTCATACCATGGTAAATGAGCAGCAACAAATGGAAAATTCGTCCGCAAAGCTTTGCATTCACCGCCGCCGCGAGCAAAGGGCGCATACAAAGCAAAAGTTGTATCAACCGGTGCTCTAAAAAATGTTTTGTCTAATGGATAATTCCAAAACTGCTTTTCCCAATCAATTACTTGTTGTTTCAATTTGAAGTGATCAGGCAGATCGTCAATTCGTAGCGCCAAACCAATTTTATCGATAGAAAAATCAGAGCGAAGTCGATCGTACATAGCACGTATAGCCTCGAATCCAACACTTTCATTTGGTACAACATCAGGATCAGTGTAGATGTAAAAATCACATAAGTAGTCCTTCGTTAGTTCGGACAGCCAAATAGAACGAGGTCCGCCATTGTGCTTTAGAAATATCACTTTGTGTTTTGTATCCGCATAATATTTCAAAAGAGGAGGATAAGTGGAATCATTGTCAAGAATTATGATGTTCTTCATGCCGCATCTTTCAAGCCATTGGATCAATTGACGCAAATAAGTAAATCGATTTCTGTTATTGATTACAACAGGAATATTAGCGAGATCCTCATCGGATAATTTTCTTGATGTCAATGAATGAATACCCCTACGCAATTTTCTACCCAACAATGAGGAGCGCTTCTTCAGGTCTTCAGTGTTGCCTGAAAATATATCTGTTATGAGTTTACGAAAGTCCATTCCTCGCTACGACTCATTATAGTTTACACCATCCTTCCAATCGTTAAAACTTCTGTATAATCTATAGACCAATACAAAAGCTTTATTAAAATATTTATCATGAATTCGGTCCTTCTCTTCGCGCTGCAACTTTTTGTTTGCGGTATTGCTAAGGCCAATTGCCTCATAGCGAACAAGTACACGTCCAACATGTCTCGTCGCAGCCTGATTCATGAGAATAGCTCTCAGCATCCATTCATAATCGGCGTAAACTTTAAAGGATTCATCAAATCCTCCTATACGTTCGAACAATGATTTACGTGCAAAAACCGCTTGATGACAGATCATTTCGGTCAACAAATAATTTGTCGTCAAATGATCAGGATGTGACTTCACAACACTATTGTCACCTTCAAAAACATCCACATCACAATAAACCAATTCGTTGCCACCGGCCTTCTCATTGATCTTCTGTAAAGATTCACGATGCTTCAATTCATCGCCAGAATTCAGAAAAAGGATGTACTCACCACTTGCGTGTGCAAGACCTTTATTCATGGCATTGTAAACTCCACTATCCTTTTCAATAATTTTTTTATTGATCAGATCAGCATTTTTCTCAATTACATCAAGACTTCCATCTGATGATATACCATCGACCACAATGTACTCAAAATCATGAAAGGCCTGATTGCGAACACTTTTCATAGTGTTCTCAAGGCCTTGCCTGTTGTTAAGATTGATGGTGATGATTGTAAAAAATGGCATATTAAAATTTATTCATCACTTCTACTACACGCTCAATATCATGTTTAGTATGAAAGTAAGAAATTGGAAGACTTAAAGTCGTATTGTGAATTTCTTTAGCTATTGGACAGTTCTGACCATCAAGAATTCCTTTCATTGCCGGTTGATCAACAGGTGCAACGGGATAGTGAATTTCAGTTCCGATGTCATTCTTTAAAAGATAAGCTTTCAGTTCGTCTCTGCGCTCATGTCTAACATTAAAAATATGGTAGACATCGTAATAATTTCTATCTATAACTGGCTTAATGAAATTATCATTTAAGCCTTCATGATAAATTTTAGCCAAATTGCGTTTATGAAGATTTATGCTGTCGAGTGCAATTAGCTTTTCACGAAGAAATGCCGCTTGTAATTCGTCTAATCTAGAGTTGACACCGGGCAATTCGTTGTAATACTTTTTCTTAGAGCCGTAATTTCTAAGCATGGCCACGGTTTCCGCAAGAGCCGCATCACTCGTAGTAACAGCACCAGCATCACCCATCGCTCCTAAGTTCTTGGTGGGATAAAAACTAAAGGCTGCCAAAGTTCCGTAAGCTCCAGCTTTCACACCATTCTGCATTGCGCCATGTGCCTGGGCTGCGTCCTCTATAACGAACAAATTGTGCTTTGATGCGATTTCCATTATAGACTTCATATCGCAACATTTGCCATAAAGGTGAACCGGCATGATCACTTTTGTTCTTTCCGTGATACAAGCCAAAATATTCTTTGGATCAATATTGTAAGTTCCAATATTCGGTTCTGCAAGCACCGGCTTCAAGCCCTCTTGCACAATGGCCAAAATTGTTGCGATATATGTGTTTGAAGGAACAATAACTTCATCATCCTTTTGCAGTTTGAGCGCTCTTAATGCCAAAATCAAACCATCCAATCCATTGGCCACACCAACACAATGTTGAACACCACAATAAGCAGCATAAGCCTTTTCAAATTCTCTCACCTCATTACCAAGAATATACCAACCAGAATCCATCACCTTGCGGAATGCTTGCTGATAGGCATCTTCAAAAGGTTTGTTCAGTTTACCGAGATTCTCGTATTCTATCATTTCGTATATGGTTCGAAGATGTAATCTGCATGCTCATAATACTCAGATGCCAATACCATGAGTATTGCATCTGGTGTAAAATCGAACATTTCATGCCAGTCCTTGGTATCCAAAATCAAACACTTCGACGGTTGATCAAGCGCAAATATTTCCTCCTTCTCTCCATCGTTGTTGTAGATCTTGCATTCGCCACGAATACAAACAGCAGCCTGTACCGTTTTGTGATGCCGATGACCACCACGGCGCGAATCATCCACACCGTAGATGTAAAATATACGTTTGATATCGAAAGGAATGACCTTTTCGATTACGGTAAGATTTCCGCGTTTATCTGTATGTGTTTTGAGGTCGATAATATGAGCCATATCCGGCTCAAAGGTAAGGCCGACAGGCCTATAACTCTGATCTATGATACACGTGGTTTTCAAATTTCCTAAATGATCCACTTCTGCCCGCTACATAGCGTAAATACTCAAAAACATTTCTTTTGAAAATGGCAATTCCATTGGAAAAATGACCTCTTTTTGTGATATCTGACACACCATTGGCATCGCGGATGTAATAGGCCCTTTTCTGCACATCAACGGCCAATTCAAAAAGACTTAGTGCATAAGGCCTAAAAATCAGGTCCTTCCATGAAACACTTAGAGAATACCCTGCCCCTGTGAACTCCACGACTTCTTCACGATAAAAACGAACGCCATGAAAATGGACGAAGATCAATGATGACGAAATACCAGAATTGTGATTCTTTACCATTAAAACTTGGTCATTGGACTTCAAAGCATACTGCTGCATATTCCAAGGTGCCACTCCTCCGCCCTCATGTTTCATTACGTGAACTCCCTCAAAACGTGATGTCCAATCATCAAGATATTTCTGATCACCGAATTTTCCCTCTTCGAGTCTGTTGTAGCACCATTCTATGCAGGCATCTCTCCACCATCTTAACACTTTCAAACCTCTTTCATCATTCTTAAAAAGCACGTATTGCACACAATAAATGCCGCTTGTGGCGCTTTGATCATACTCGGGAGTGTATCGATGTTCTGTGATCATAACAGAATTACTTTGTACTTCATCATTCAAAACACGCGGATCCTGATAAAATATCATATCCGCATCAATGTATGTGCAATGATCCAAGTCAAACTTTTCAATACAATACAAAATTGTTGAAGGCGTGCATGTCCAACAATATTCTCCCGCTGTCCTGCTACCCTTAATTCTCAATAATTCACTATCTTCAAATTCTTTAAGCGAAATCACAGTCAGGTGAGGCAAACCCGCCTCTTGAAAATATTTGTATGTGCTATCATCGAATGCAAAAACATACAAATGAAAATCATCGCATACCTTCGTCAATGAATTGTACATAGCAAGTCCACGCGCCAAATAGGCCGCGTTAAACAATGTGCAATAACGAAGGGTTCCTTTCATTCTTTTCTTTTGAAATAATATCCTTTACGATAACAAACTACACCATCGATGAGATTCTCTCCATCAATAGTATCTGGCAATTCTGCAACAATATCATAATCGATTATCCAAGAAATCAACAATTTTTCCTCATTCAGAAACCAAGCGGGATATGATGCTGGATATATTGACTCCGGCACATGCTGTATTGTCAATCTATCACTTTCGCCTTGAATAAAAGCAGTTCTATCAAGCAAGACGCATTGAATCCCCAAAGCCTTGAATTTTTCCACCCAATAATAAGGATCTTCGAGATAACAAATCACGCTGGAGAGAACGAGTAAGTCAGGCGTTTTAGTCGCGCAGAGTTCTTCTAGTGAATGATAGAATTTGAGAATATCAGTTTCAAACTGTGCCTTGCCTCGGTCAACAAAATGTTTTTGTTCAATTACGTTCCATGATTCGATTTTGCCTTTTAGCAATGTGCGATATTGAAAATATAGGCTTCCAAGCGAACCACCAAAATCCGCAACAGTAATAGCCAGTCCTTTCTGATTAAACGCATGCAACAATGCAGAGAGAACATTTTCAGAGTATTCAAAATCCTTAAACACTACACCGTCTCTTTCATAAGCTGCTTCACCTTTTACAACCTTACTGATAGCAGAAGCCACCTGATTGAGAATATTGTTACTATCATATCCCGTGCAGTCCGACTGAGCTTCTTGCCAAGATTGATAATCACCGGTCCAAAGGTTATTACTTTTATCCTTATTGAAAGACCTTAGAATTCTACCTAATTTTCTCCGCAATCGCAAAGCGAAACTTTGTTTTACTCCTTTGAAAAAACGAATAAAAAGTTCTCTTCCTCTTTGACTTTCGGCAATTGTTGAAGGCCAACTAAATTCAGTGGCAGTTTCAAAAGAAATACGATAAGAGTTTGTCCAACTCTGATGGTTAGTTCCGCTGCCATCATTGCCGATATTCTGAACTAACGATTTCGCAGGGTATAAACAAAGCTTATTGTTGATCAAAGCGCTTGCATACCATAGTATGGCCCATGAATTATTGCGTCCGTGTATTTTATCCAACAGCATGTTCATGTATGGATAACTGCTATCAAAATCAAAAACTGAAACAAGATTTTTCTTTTCAATTTCTTTAATTAGTCGATTTCCATCCCTTTCAATTAGCGACCATTTTGTGGCCCATGTGGCCCAGCCCCAACAATCAGCACCTCTGATAAAAAATGAAGAAGATGGCGTTTCATGCAAAGGATATACATATCCCGAAATACAGGCCACATCATTTTCATTTTCGTATCTGATGAGCGCCTCATTCATGTATTTCAAAAACCCAGGAGCAACCAACAAATCATCTTCAAGGACAATGGCCTTACCAAATTTTCCTGTGACCTCTGTAACACCTTGAAGAATATTTTCGGCCAATCCATGATTCGAAGTTCTTTCAATCACCTCTACGGATAAGAAACGATTTTCGCGGTGAGCAATCGTGCGAGTTAAATGCATTTGATAGATAGCCGATTCATTGGCTCCTTCAGGCACATGATCACAATACACAATCAAGTGCGTTTGCGATGCTTCCCTATTCGATGCCAACGCACTTAGAGTGCGCGCCAAATGAGCTGGACGGCGATAAGCAAATATGATCACTGGAGCAAGCTCACTCATATCCACCTCCTACATTGATCCAGTTCCAGCTATCTACGCGAATGCCCCCTGGATAGTCCTTTTTAATTTTGAATCCAAGAAAATACTCGGGAGCAAAAACGACTTTATCAGATTGTTGATTCAACCATGCTGCCCACCACGAAAAAGTACTATTGGCTGTGACAACTATCGAAGCATTTAGCAAAATCTGAAAATCAGTTATCTCATCATTACTTTCGAAATAGTAGTTTGACTTCACGCCAAACTCACTCTTCACAAATTCAATATCATCAGAAACAAAAACAACAGGCAAATTGTCGAGATTATCAATCAGTGCTAAACATTTGTGATAATACTCAACGGGTAAAGTCATATTGACACCTCCCAATTCATCGCCACCATAATCCAGATAGTCTGACCTACGCAAATGAATAGCCACATATTTTTCAGCCCGATAAGGCAAACTGCGGGCTTCATATGCCTTCCGATAAATATCCTTTATTGAAAATAAATTTCTTATTTGATCTGTGTGTTCTAAAAAATATTTTTCCGACTGAAAAAAACCCCTATACAAGGCGTTGTCTTGATAATCTTTTAGTTGGAAATTTTCTTCACCAACCTTGTTTGACCAACTTATCAAATGCTTAAAAAGCAATAAATTATTCAATTCATCAAACAATTTTTTTCTACCTCTGTATTGAAATTTATGCTGGCTTTTGCTAAAGATATTTTTCAATATATAAGTGAAGATCCTTGAGCCATTGGAAGAAAGTTGAGAATCATCGCATTGAAAATAATGTAATGACTTTGCTCCATAGATAAAATAAGACGTATTCAGTTTTTTAGCAGCACAATAGACGAATGCCAATTGGAACATTTGGTTCCCCATTCTTCCTTGTGAAACGACACCAATCATATTTTTTGTGATGCTACATGATCAACAGCAACATAATTTGCATACACATAATCCTCTTGAAAATCACCAAGAGCATCTTTAAACTGTACTGATTTCGGAAACAATTTACCCACCTTATAACCGCGGTTCATGAGCAACTGCACAACTTCAGCCAAAGTAACGCCGGCGTCAAGGTAAGTGCCGCCATATTCGAATTGCACAGCATGAATTGTCTCAGGGCGCAACATGTCGCCGGTTCCCGAGAGCACCTGTTTTTCATTTCCCTCTGTATCTATTTTCAAAAGATGGACCTCACGAAGATTTTTATCTCTAAGGTAACCATCCAAACGTTTTAAGTCGATCGTTGCACTTTTATCCAATTGTACTTCCTTTCTCTCG
>Ga0075163_10007306_pt1 | contig 14607 bp, 12 predicted proteins | sample JI1023141ADNA_FD_71478 | JGI IMG/M metagenome (GOLD analysis project Ga0075163, IMG submission 71478) | Wastewater effluent complex algal communities from Wisconsin, to seasonally profile nutrient transformation and Carbon sequestration -... | ecosystem: Engineered > WWTP > Effluent > Algae...
GCAGGGAGTATAAGAAGTTTTAGAAAAAAGGCTATTTTTGCCGCCTTGTGGCTTCATTTAAGGAAAATATAGACTTTAACAATCTGCCTCGGCACATAGCCGTTATCATGGACGGTAACGGGCGCTGGGCAAAGCGTAAAGGTGCGGCCAGAATTTTCGGGCATCGCAATGCCATACAAGCGGTAAAGGATATAACTGAAGGATGTGGTGAATTAGGAATAAAATATCTTACGCTATATGCCTTCAGCACCGAAAACTGGGGGCGGCCTAAAGAAGAAGTTGATGGATTAATGGAACTGCTGGTTAATACATTGAAGAAAGAGATTAACACCCTGCATGAAAATCAGGTAAAGCTGCATACTATTGGCGATGTAAGTCATCTGCCAAAAGATTGCCAAAACAACCTTGCCGAAGCCATTGCATCCACACAAAAAAACAGCGGGTTAATTTTACAACTGGCATTAAACTACAGCGGCCGATGGGAAATAACCGAGGCTGTGAAGAAGATAGCGGAAGAAGCGAAAGCCGGGTTAATAAAACCTGAAGAAATTGATGAGCAGTATTTCGCTACGCATCTGAAAACAACGGGTGTACCCGATCCTGAATTATTAATCCGCACCAGCGGAGAGTTGCGCGTAAGCAACTTCCTGCTTTGGCAGATTGCCTATACCGAAATTTTTATAACTCCAACCCTTTGGCCCGACTTCCGCAAAGAAGATTTGTACGAAGCCATTTGCGCTTATCAAAAACGCGAACGAAGATTTGGAAAAGTGCTGAACCCAACCGCCTGATAAATCCCCAATGAAGAGAATTTTACTTTGTGCTGTTGTACTGTGTGTGTGGATGAGCGAGCAGGCCGAGGCCCAGTTTAGAAACCGTACACAAACAACCACTCCGCAGCTAAACGAGAACAACCTTAACTATGCTGCCCCACAGGAATACACCATTGCCGGAATTGAAGTTACAGGCTTGAGTCTGTTAGATAAAAACGCCATGGTGTCGCTTACCGGTTTGAAAATTGGCGACAAAATTAAAATACCAGGCGATGGAATTTCTGGTGCAATACGCAAGTTGTGGAAGCACGGTTTGATTGGCGATGCTACCATCTCGGTTCAAAAGATTGAAGGCGACCAGGTGTTTCTGGTAATTGCATTAACCGAGCGCCCACGGTTAAATGATTTTTACTTTACCGGAATAAGCAAGGGCCGCCAATCTTCTTTGAAAGAAGATTTAAAACTTATTAGGGGTAAGATTGTAAACGATGCCACTATACGTAACACCGAATTATCAGTTAAAAAACATTTTGTTAAGAAAGGATTTCTTAACACAGTAGTAAAAGTATATCAGGAGTCAGATACGCTTGCAAGAGGTAACGTTCGCCTGCGCATTGATGTAGATCTGAAAACGAAAGTAAAGATTAACGCCATCCATATTGAAGGCAACCACGATGTTGCCGATGGTAAGCTGAAGAAAAAGCTCAAAAAAACACACGAACGTCCGCGCTTTGCACTCCATCGGGCGCTGTTGGCTGAGGCGTTTGCCTTTAGACCAGGCAAAATAAAACCCGCACTTGACTCTAGTCGCAACCTCACTACGCTCGATGTAAAAGAGTTTATCAACCGGCATGTAAAACTGAATATTTTCGCAGGCTCAAAATTCATCCGCTCAGAATTTGATGCGGATAAACTCAGTCTCATCGAATACTACAACTCACAAGGCTATCGCGATGCTGAAATTCTGGCCGATACAATTGTCAACTTCGATAAATCGAACATCGATGTAAAAATAAAAGTGTACGAAGGACGTAAGTATTACTTCCGTAACATTACATGGGTGGGTAACTATGTACACAGTTCCAACACGCTCAATAAAATTCTCGACATCAACAAAGGTGATGTGTACAACAATGATTTGCTCACCAAGAAAACAACCTTCAATCCAAAAGGAGCCGACATCAGTGGGTTGTATATGGATGATGGGTACTTGTTCTTTCAGGTGCGCCCGATAGAAGTTGCCGTAGTGGGCGATTCAATTGATGTAGAGATGCGCATTCACGAAGGCGATCAGGCAACCATTGATGAAGTATTCATCAGTGGAAACGAACGCACCAACGATCATGTAATTCGCAGAGAACTCAGCACCATTCCAGGCCAAAAATTCAGACGGTCGGATTTAATTCGTACGCAACAAATGCTTTCGCAGATGGGCTACTTTAATCCGCAAAAGATTGAACAAGACATTCGTCCTAATCCTGCTGATGGAACGGTGGACATTGAATGGAAAGTGGAAGAACAATCGAACGACCAGATTGAACTCTCGGGTGGTTGGGGTGGCTTCTATGGTTTTGTGGGTACAGTTGGGTTATCGTTTAATAACTTCTCCATCCGCAATGTGCCGCATCTTAAAAAGTGGCGACCACTACCGGTAGGTGATGGTCAACGCTTATCATTACGGGCGCAAGCTAATGGCCGCTCATTCCAGAGTTACAGTTTATCATTTACTGAACCGTGGTTAGGTGGGCGCAGACCAAACTCATTAACGGTAAGTTTAAACCATTCGGTATCGCGATTGGCTAATGCCCGCTTTGAGTTTACTGATAATACTTCCTTAAAGCAGAGTGGTATTACCCTTGGCTTTGGGCGCAGGTTAGAGTGGCCCGATAATTATTTCTCGCTCACGCATTCACTCTCATACCTGATTTATAACTACCGAAATTATTTTGGCGGAGCGTCAAGCATTCTTCCAGCCGAAGGCCGCACGAACGAAATTATGTTCAACACTACGCTTTCGCGGAATAGTATTGACAACCCGATGTACCCCTCGGCAGGATCAACCATCTCATTAGCGGTAAACTTAACGCCTCCGTATTCGCAATGGCGCGATAAATCGTACTACGAAAACATTAATCAGCGCTACAGATGGACGGAGTTACACAAGTGGATGTTTGATGCTAAGTTTTATTTAAAACTGATTGGTAGTGAAAAACCGGATGGCCGCAGCCTGGTGCTGGAAACAAAAGCACACATGGGCTTTATTGGTACATACGATCGCAGCCTTGGCCCTGGGCCGTTCCAGCGCTTTCTGGTAGGTGGCGATGGTCTGGCTGGTGGATTTAACTCGTTTGTATTAGGGCAGGATATTATTGGTTTAAGAGGGTATCCGAACAACTCGGTTACACCACCACTGTATTCGCTGCGCGGCTCGCAGCAATCTAATGGCATTGAAGGTGGTATTGTGTACAACAAGTTTGGTATGGAGTTACGCTACCCGGTAACTACTGGGCAATCGGCTACCATTTATGGCTTCTTGTTTACTGAAGCTGGAAATAACTGGGACAATTACCGCGATTTTAATCCGTTTAACCTGTATAAATCGGCCGGGGTTGGTGCCCGTATCTTTATGCCGGCTTTCGGGTTAATAGGTCTTAACTGGGCTTATGGATTCGATCGCCTGCCAGGAGCTACGGATATTAGCGGATCACAATTCCACTTTACCATAGGCCAGCAAATCAGATAAAAAATGCGGTTTTTAGTAACAACAATCTTTGTTCTGCTTTTCGGCCTGAATTTTGTCTTTGCACAGAAGTTCGGATATTTTGACTCGGAATATGTGCTGAGCAAACTACCCGAATACAGCAAGGCGCAAGGCGAGATAGACCAGCTTTCGGCAGCCTGGCAAAAGGAAGTAGAAGAGATGCAAAGCAAAGTAGACGCGCTATACCGCAGCTACCAGGCCGAGCAGGTACTACTGACCGAAGCCATGAAAACCGAGCGCATGGACGAGATTAAAAAGAAAGAAACAGAGCTAAAAGACTATCAGAAAAAGGTTTTTGGATACAAAGGCCTTTATTTTTTGAAAAAACAGGAATTGATTAAACCTTTGCAGGACAAAATATTCGATGCGGTAGAAAAAGTATGTAAAGCAAACCGGCTCGCTTTTCTTTTTGATAAGTCGGAGTTGGTGATGGTGTACACCGATCCACGGCACGACTATACCGATTTTATATTAGAAGAATTAGGTTTGGGAGACCCTAACGATAAAGTAAAATAAATAAACTAAAAATGAGAACACTCTTTGTACTACTGTTTTGCGCAGCAACCCTAAGCGCTAATGCCCAGGAAACGCAAAAGATCGGCTATGCCGACTGGAATTATATCTTCGGCCAAATGCCGGAATTCAAACAAATTGAAAATGAATTAAAAACGCACGGCACCCAATTGGAAAACCAGTTGAAGGCGAAGACTACTGAGTTTGAAACCAAACTGCGTGCTTACCAAGGCATGCCAGCTAATACACCCGATGCTATTAAAGCCGATAAAGAAGGTGAATTACAACGCTTGCAGGAAAGCATCCAGAAGTTTCAGCAAGACGCGCAAACATCACTTAGCAATAAGCAAAATGCGTTGATGGATCCTGTAATTAAGAAAGTAGGTAAAGCCATTGAAGATACAGCTAAGGAGAATGGTTATGCTTTTATTCTTAATCCGCAATTGATGAGCAGCGGTGAAGACATTGTACTATACAGCGATGATAAGTATAATATCTCAGTATTGGTGTTGAAGAAATTAGGCGTTACACCTAAGCCTGAGGCAACAAAGCCCAACTAAGATTTTAAAAGTTTATAAGAAGCCTGCGTTCGGAATGAATGCAGGCTTCTTTTGTTTTGTAGCTTAACCAAAGCAACCACCACCAGGAGTTTCAATCAAAACGCTATCACCAGCATTCACTTCTATAGTTGCCAAACCCAGCAACTCAGTTTTCTCGCCATTGCTTAGGATAAGATGTTGTTCACCGCGCTTGCCCGGTTTTCCACCCGCTATACCATAAGGCTTTTCAATACGATGTTGGGTTAACAGGTTAACTTCCATCTTCTCCTTAAACTTTACTTCGCGGATTACACCATCGCCACCGCGCCACTTTCCTTTGCCACCTGAGTTCTTCCGGATTTCAAATCGCGTAAGCAAAACCGGATAGCGATGTTCCAGAATCTCGGCATCGGTAATGCGCGTGTTGGTCATGTGTGTGTGCACGGCATCCGCGCCAGCGAAACCGGCAATAGCACCACTGCCACCACAAATGGTTTCATAAAAACCAAAGCGTTCGTTACCAAACAAAAAATTATTCATAGTACCCTGACTGCACGCACTAAGTTGCAAGGCTTTTAATAACGTATCGGTTAACCGCTGACTTACTTCTGTGTTTCCTCCAACAACAGCTGGTTGTGTTTTTGTATAATCCGGATTGAGCATGCCATGCGGAAGTATAACCTGAATGGGTTGCATCAAGCCTTCGTTCATGGCAATGGGTTTGTTAATCCAAACACGTAGTACGTACAAGATTACACTTTGCACAATGGCATGCGTAGCATTCAAATTGCCCGGATGCACATCAGCAGAGCCAGAGAAATCTATAACCAGCTTTTTATTTTTAGGTATAAGTTGAACGCACAGTTTAGCACCATCATCTAATTGTTCTGTTGCAGAATAAACTTTGTTGCGAAGTGATTTTATTTTCTCACCAACCTGTTGCGCGGCATAGTGTTTTAATGCGTTCATGTAACTCAGCACCGTATTGGTACTGTGTGCTTCGCAAAGTTGTTTTAATAGCAACTCGCCTGCATTTACCGAAGCCAATGCTCCATTCAGATCCGCCAGGTTTTCATCTAATGATCGTGTAGGGAAGGCAGCTTCTGTAAAAAGTTTTTTCACTGCATTCCATTGCGGTTGCCCACGTTTTACCAGCCAGGTTGGCGCGATAATCACACCTTCTTCGGCAAGCGTGGTAGCATGTGCAGGCATGGAGCCTGGTTTGCTTCCGCCTACTTCGGCATGGTGTGCGCGGTTAGCCACAAAACCTACGCGCTTCTTATTAACATATACACCTTTGATTAGTGTAATATCCGGCAAATGCGAACCACCATATGCGGGATGATTGGTAATAATTACATCGCCTTCGCGGATGGAGATTTTTTTCAACACCTCGCGCACGCAAACACCCATACTGCCAAGATGCACTGGTATGTGTGGCGCATTCACAATCAAATAACCATCGGCATCCATAAGGGCACATGAAAAATCCAACCGCTCTTTAACGTTTACTGAAAACGAAGTGCGCTGCAACAACGCACCCATCTCTTGTGCAATGGCGGTAAACCGATTACTGAATAATTCCAACGCTGCCTCTTGTGTGTAGGATTGTTGAACGGGTTTTTGTTTTTTGATTTCAGTTAATAACGCATGGTTATGTTTGTCTAACCGAAACTGCCAACCACCGGGCACAACCGATGTTGAATTCTGACTAACTACTAATGCCGGACCAACTATACGTGCACCAGCACGTAATGCTTCCCATTGATAAATGTTTGCGCTTACCCATTTACCCGCCCACATTTTTTGTTTGTGTGTGGCGGTTGGTTTATAAGCGCGTAAGCGCGATTGCGTAACCTTAAGCGAATGGCCTTTTACCAATACAACCAACCGCACAGACTCTACTTCAATTTCGCGATGGGGCAACCAATGGCCGTAGATGGCTTTGTATTTTGTTTTGAATTGAGCTAAGACTTTAGATACATCATTCGCGCCCACTTCAATACAACTCTCCTGTCCTTTAAATCTTAAGAAAGCAATTCGCTTGTGGGAAATGATTTCTTGCTTGTTGTAACCATCGCTTAAAAGCTTTTTGACTCCGTCATTTTGCAGTCGGGAAAATAATTGTTTCCACTTTTGCTCAACGGCTTGTAATGGTTTTAACACCAGTTGCTCCTCGAAGTGCGTAACATCGGCATGACCAATACCATAAGCACTCAGCAACCCGGCATCGTATGGAATAATAATTTTTTTGGAACCCAATAAGTTCGCCAATGCAATTGCATGTTGGCCACCGGCTCCGCCAAAACTGAGCAACGTATAATCGGCAGGATTATGACCATGCTGTACTGAAACCTTGCGAATGGCTTCGGCCATTTTTTCATTAGCGATTTGCAGAAAAGATTCTAATACTTGTTCGGGCTTTACACGTTTGCGCGTATGCTGATAAATCTTGTCAAGAATTTTTTGAAGTGCAAGTGCTGCGTGTTCGCGATAGAGCGGAACGGAAAAAAAGTTTGTAGCGATTCTGCCGAGTAAAAGATTTACATCGGTAATGGTTAACGGGCCGCCCGCACCATAACATGCTGGCCCCGGACTTGCACCAGCACTGTGTTGGCCAACGGTTAATTTGTAGCCATCAAAATCGCAAATCGATCCGCCACCGGCAGCAATGGTTTCAATCTCTAACGAAGGTGAAAGAATGCGTACTGAACCGACCTTCGATTCATACCGATACGAAAATGTTTTATTAAACAACGATACATCGGTACTCGTGCCACCCATATCAAAGGCAATGAGTTTATCAACGCCAGAAAGTTTGCCTGAAGTAGCTGCGCCAACCACACCACCGGCAGGGCCACTGAGCAAACTATCTTTTGGAAAAAATTGCTGTGCGTTTACGAGGCCACCAGCACTGGTCATAATTTTAAGTTGTGCCGATGCTAGTTTGTTTTGAATGCGGTTTAGGTACGAATGAATGATGGGCGCGAGATAAGCATTAGCAACGGCAGTTTCTGCACGCGGTAAAATTTTTATTTGCCCTGAAATTTCGTGCGAAGCCGTTACATACGTTAATCCCGCGTCAAGCAAAGCTTGTTTAATTATTTTTTCGTGGGTGGGATTTTTATAACTGTGTAATAACGCGATGGCCACGGAAGTACATCCGGCAGCCTTAATTTTTTTTACAAGTTCGGGTAATGAATTTTGTGAGAGCGGAGTGAGTACATGGCCGCTGGCATCTACACGCTCTTCAACTTCAACTACAATTTTGTAGAGCGGTTCTTCTTTTACAATGTGCAATGCAAATAAATCGGGCCGCTGTTGGGTGCCAATGCGCAGCAAATCTTTAAATCCTTTGGTGATGATGAGTGCTGTGGGCGCTCCTTTTCGTTCCAGCAAAGCGTTGGTTCCTCGGGTTGAACCTAACTTCATTTCAATAGGCGGAAACTTTTTATCGAGTGGCGTTTCAGTCAACAAGCGTGCAGCCAGCACCGGTACTTCTTCATTGCTGGTAATTTCAATGCGGCTACCAGCTTTAATCTGTTTTGGGATTTTTGATTGCAGATAAATCAATCCTTTGGCAGGATTAGTAGATTCAATACGCAATGAAATTTCTTCGCCCGCAAGGCGCACTGAAAAGTTTTTAAAAATATCTGCGGAAGCGTGAAGATTGGCGACTACCAACAAACAATTGCCGGGCAGCACCGATTTTACTTCGGCTTTAATTACACTGCTACTTAAAATTTTTAATCGCCTGATTTCTCCTGCAGGGGTAAGCGTAATACAATCCGTAAAGGTGCCTCCGGTATCAATCCAGATTTTCCACGGTGTTAGGGTTGCAGACACAAGATTATTTGATAGACAACACTACTTGTTTTCGCGTAAAGCGAATAGCAATTGCTTTCAGAAATTCAGTTGAGCCATCGGGATGTTCGCGAAAGACTGGCTTGGTATAAAGCAAAGAATCGGTTCCCATCTTCTGCACATTTTCACCACCGGTGCTATTGCTATAAGCTTCCAATAATAACTTTTCCATAGCGCGCAGGTTTGAGCTACTAGCTTGAAGCGCAAGTATTTCAACACCTTCTACTGAGGCAAGTGAATCGAGAAATGTTTGGTTGGTTAACATGCGGTCTTGCTTTTCTATTGTGCTGGCAAGTTTGCGGCCCCAGTTGTAAGTGGCATCGGTAATCTCAGCTTCGGTTACTTTTTTGATTTCGCCTTCGGCCATATTTTGTTTTATCTTCTTGCGCTGCTCGTCTGTTAGCGTGCCAGTACAGGAGCAAAGCACTACACCAATAAAAATCAGGTATCGCATAGTTTAGAGTTGAGTTTAACCTGCGGCTAAATTAGAAAGTCCAATTCGAATCTACCAGACCTGACAGGTCTTGTTAAGTTTCGCTGCAAAGACCTATCAGGTCTTTATATACGGTCTTTAGGTCTTTTGATTAAATTTGCACCCCATTTACTGGTTATGATTGATAAATTAATAGAAATAAAGGATCGATTTGAGGAGGTAGGCCAACTGCTGTCGCAGCCAGAAACCGTTAAAGATCAAAAGAAATTCCAGCAACTAAGCAAAGAATACAGAGACCTGGAGAAGGTGGTTAAGAAGTACGACCGCTACCAATCGGTGTTGGATAGCCTGAAACAGGCAAAGGCGATTTTGCAAAAGGAAAAAGATCCGGAACTGAGAGAGTTGGCAAAAATGGAATTGGATGAACTTGAGCCAGCGCAGGAAGCTTTAGAGGCAGAGATTAAAGAGTTGCTGATGCCCAAAGATCCGAACGATGATAAGAATTGCATTTTAGAAATCCGGGCCGGTACAGGTGGAGATGAAGCGGCCATTTTTGCGGGCGACTTGTGGCGTATGTACCAGCGCTTTTGCGATAGAAGAGGTTTTAAAATGTCGGTGCTTGATATTACAGAAGGCACTGCGGGTGGCTATAAAGAAGTGATCAGCAGTATTGAAGGCGAAGGCGCATTCGGAATTTTTAAATACGAATCGGGTGTGCATCGGGTGCAACGTGTGCCGGATACCGAAACTCAGGGTCGCGTACATACTTCAGCTGCTTCAATAGTAGTGCTGCCCGAAGCGGAAGATGTGGACATCGAAATAAATCCGGCTGACATTGAGGTGATCACATCGCGATCTGGTGGAGCCGGTGGACAAAACGTAAACAAAGTGGAAACCAAGGTGCAGATGACGCACAAGCCAACAGGCATTGTAATCACCTGCCAGGTGGAACGATCGCAGCATGGTAACCGGGCCCGCGCATTGGTCATGTTACGAGCCAAACTTTATGAACGCGAGGTAGAGAAAAAGCAAGCGGAGACGGGTGCATCGCGCAAAAGCCAGGTGCGCAGTGGCGATCGTTCAGAAAAAATTCGCACGTACAATTATCCGCAAAGCCGGGTAACGGATCATCGTATTGGTTACACCCAACACAACCTGCCTGCGGTAATGAATGGCGAGGTTGATGAGTTTATCAATCAACTTAAGATTGCCGAAACGGCTGAGAAGCTGGTGGAGGGGAAATAGTTTAATTTGAGAATGAGTTGATTTGAAAATTTGAAAATGATTATCAAGAACTTAGTTCTCTCTGAAAATCCCTTCATAGATTAGTTCACCCGCTTCGTTCCATTCTTTACAGGTTCCTTGGTAATATTGGCTGTTTGGGTGATAGCATTCCTTCTTTTTAAGACCAGATTCAAAATATTGAATAAGCTTAGTATCCATGTAAATGGAGTCAGGCCATGATTCTAACTTAATTTTTTCACTGATTACTTCTTTTTTTATTTTACCAGAGGGATAAAATAATGTTCTCCAAATTGGAAGGTTGTCGTTATATCTAACGATGCGTAAGCCTTCGAAACTCCAAAGCCCTTGCCGTAACCCATATTTATCTGTGAGGTTTGTCGTGTCTCCATTTGTAATCTGATAACTAATTGGATAGGTTAAATACTTTTCGTTACTCTGCTCAATTTCTTTTCCCCTGAAGGTTATTTTAATTTTTTCATCGTTAACATTCTCAATCCGGTAAATAAACTCATAACAACAAGCGCATTCGCAAGGATCGCCCGTTTCTTCAAAAGAAAGATCTAATACTCCGCCCTTAAAATTTATTATAGGTGTAAAGCCAACACAACAAGTAGCGGTAGCTGCAATCTCTACTGTTAAAATTCCAGCTTTTAATTCTTTCTTGATTATCCGGGTGCGGAGCACTTTATAACCTATGTCCTGGTTGCAGGTTGAGTTTCTAAATTCAAATAGTTTGATATTGTGTTGCCCCAAAAGAAAATGTGCGCTACTGAAAAGCAACGCACATAGTATTATTCTTTTAGAGCAAAAGCCCATATTCAAATCTTCAAATTAATTCTCGTCTTCCGTTTCTTTGATTTGCTGATCAAGAATTTCATCAATGATTTTCATCTGACGTTCATCAATGGTCTGATCTGTTTTGGCTTGCTTCTTCATAAAGCGGAACATGGCATTCTTCTTTATTTCGTAAGCAATGAATACGGTATATTTCTTTTCTTTTTCGTTAAAGAATTTCTGCTCGCCCATCTTGCGCAAATCGGCAATGTTGGTGTTCATGGTTTGGCGAACTAAACTTTGAAACTTATCGGCAACATCGGCAGCATTTGCATTTTCTGTCTGACCCAGATATTGATCCGCCACTTGTTTCATGGTAGTGTTTACTTGTCCGGCTAATTGAGCCTTGGCTTCAATATCGGCTTTGCCGCGGGCAATGTTATCTTGTGAGCTTTCGCCTTTACCTGTTGCTCTGAAAAAACGGTTGTTCGATTCATAGGCATTTCCCCGGAAGGGTTCTTTTACTTTTTTTCCTAACATGCTGGAACTGCAGGCACCGGCAACGAGGGTAACTATAATGGCGAACAGGAATCTGGTTTTCATAATGTGCGTGTTTACAATTTACACCCCAAATTAGTAAAAATTGTGCCAGTTTAAATCAAGGTAAGGAAGGTATTATCAATTGCCAGCGAAAAGCCCAACGCCACCTTAAGGTATAGTGTGTAATACCGGCTTCGTTCAACATACTTTTTAATTCAGATTCTTTAAAAGCCCGCAGCACCGAAAGCGGAGCATCGTACTTAACCATAGCAGATTTAGAAAATAGTTGTGTGAGCCATTTGATGGAATAATAAGCAAGCGGATGGCGGTGTATATCGTTGATGATAATACCCACACGAGCCTGTTGCCTCCACGCACGAAACAAATCGGTTAATTGCTGATCGGTAAAATGATGCGTAAACAACGTGGCGATAATAATGTCGAACTTTTGATTTTGAAACGCAGCATCAAATACATTGGTAGCTTCAAAGAAAATATTTTTATGATTAGCGGAATGCGAAGTTGCATAGGCCGTAATGTTTGGATTGGCATCGAATCCATAAAGGGTTACACTGCGGTTTTGTCGTTGGCCAAGTTTTGCAATGATGCGCAACATCTCGCCACTACCACACCCTAAATCGGCAATGGAAAGATGCTGTTGTGTTGGAATAGTTGCCCATAGATTTTTAAGCGCACTTAATGTAACCGCATTGCCACCCAACCATTGGTTAATTACATCCAGTTCGCGCAATGTCTGGTAAACCACTTCGCCTTCGCAATTCAGGTCGTCCATTACTTCTTCGGCAACCGAGCGGGAACGAAAACGGACTTTCATACTTATGAATTAGCGTGAACAGATTTTCAATAACATACTTTCCAGTGTAAGCCCTGGCCCGAATGCAAAACTCATAATCGTTTTTTTATCATCGGTAGTGGTAAGCGATTTCATAAGTTCATGCAACACAAATACCACGGTGGGTGATGACATGTTGCCATATTGATTTAAAACTTCGTACGCCTGTTTGTGCTGATGTTTCGGAATTTCAAGCGCAGATTCTATCGCACTAAGAATTTTTAATCCGCCAGGATGTGGCGCGAAGTAATTGATGTCGCGCAATGAATAGCTTGAGCCTTCTAAAAGTTTATCGGCTAATTGTCGCATGCCTGCATTAACCACAGCCGGCACATAAGATGACAATTGCATTTCGAAACCGCTATCACCTATTCGCCAGGCCATATCGTTTTCGCCTTCAAAGGCAAGATCGCTATGAAATTTTTCTAAGCTCAGGTTAATGCCCGGTCGGGGAGTTGCTTCTACCAGCATAGCGGCAGAGCCATCGGCAAACAAAGCATTCGCCAATAGGTTGTCTTCGGTATTTTCATTTTGAAAGTGAAGGCTGCAAAGTTCGGTGCAAACAATTAACACACGGGCTTGGGGATTTGCTTTGCAAAACGAATCCGCCAGGCGTAATCCATTAAAAGCTGCGTAACAACCCATAAAGTTTATGCAGGTTCGCTGCACATCGGTGCGAAGCTTTAAAAGTTTTATAAGATCGATATCAAGTCCCGGAGCATACATGCCGGTGCAGCTAACGGTAATCAGGTGTGTAACTTCAGTTGGTGAAAGCGAAGTTTGTTTGATAGCAGCGTGTGCCGCTTGTGCGCTTAAGAGTGGCGCATGTTTTTGATACAACTCCACGCGGGCCTTTGTGCCGGGCAAACTATGTTTAAGATTGTTTGGATAGAAAGTGAAATCAGATAAACGCGCATAGTCATCGAGTACCGAATGCCGGTAGGCAATACCACTGGCCCTGAAAAGTGTTTTCAGTTTCCGCGCGTCACCATCATTCAGTTGCATGGCCTGCATCATAAAGTCGGCAATGGTGGGCTGTGCAATGCGCGTGATTGGGTTAGCTACGCCAATAGCGGTGATATAACTCATGCATTCAGGTTTGGTTATTAACCCAACTTTTAAAGATATAGTTTAGTGTTAGTATTTTAAAATTTGCTGTACCTTCCATCAAACATAAAGTATGTGGTCTGCTTTTTTGCATCTGCGATTTCCATTCTCTTATTTTTTACTGCCGGTTTATCTTTTTGCGCTTGCGGTTTCGCCTAACTTCACCGCTTCGCAGTTGTTGTGGTCGTTTGTAATTATTCATGTACTGCTTTACCCGGCAAGCAATGGGTATAACAGTTATTTCGATAAAGACGAAAAGTCTATTGGTGGTTTAAAAAATCCGCCACCGGTAAATAAAACGCTTTATTATGCGGCACTCCTGTTGGATGCCCTTGCAATAGTGCTCGGCTGGTACTTTATAAGTATTTGGTTTGGACTCATGCTTCTGGTTTACGGACTGGTGTCAAAGGCATATAGTCACCCGGCTATCCGGTTAAAAAAATACCCGATTGGTGGCTGGCTTACGGTAGCTATTTTTCAAGGTGCGTTTACGTTTATGATGTGTTATGTTGGTATCAATAATTTTTCACTAACAAGTTTGCTGCAGGCAAAAGTTCTGATACCGGCTACGCTCTCAACCCTGATGTTGCTAGGCACTTACCCGATGACGCAGATTTATCAACATGAAGAAGATGCCAAACGCGGTGATGTAACCTTAAGTTTAAAGTTAGGTTTGCGCGGCACATTTCTTTTTGTGCTGATAACATTTGTGGTAGCTACCACCGCTTATCTGCTTTATTTTCATTTCTATTTTTCAGATTATTATGGCATAGCATTTACAGCAGCATTAAGTCCGGTGGTGATATTTTTTCTCTATTGGTTTTATAAAGTGTATAGTAAACCAGAAGCCGCAAATTATAGTCGCACGATGTGGCTAAATTTTTTATCGGCCACTTGCCTGAATGCTTTTTTTATCTGGTTCTTTCTGGAGACTACGAACTTGCTGCAACTTTAAAACTGTGATTTAACACCTAAATGGATTTAGTAACCATTGTCATCGCTCAATTGTCCATCAATGTTTAGCCCTGAAAGGGCATAATATGGAAAGACAGGGTGAAGCCCTGTCGCTTAGTGTGAAATAACAATAAGAGGCTGTCTCAAAAGGGCAGCCTCTTTGGTTTTATGAGAGGGCAAAAAAAAGAGGAAGCCGAAGCATTCCTCATTTAGTGCAAGTCGCTATCTTGCTTGTGTGCGCTAAATCAAAA
>Ga0075163_10007307_pt1 | contig 14607 bp, 12 predicted proteins | sample JI1023141ADNA_FD_71478 | JGI IMG/M metagenome (GOLD analysis project Ga0075163, IMG submission 71478) | Wastewater effluent complex algal communities from Wisconsin, to seasonally profile nutrient transformation and Carbon sequestration -... | ecosystem: Engineered > WWTP > Effluent > Algae...
CGATCAGCCGGATCGCCATGTGGTTCGCCCGGAAGACGGGTACTCTGAATGAGGACGTTTCGTGACACCGACAACGTCGTAACACCCGGCGCCTGCGCTGCCCGTTCCAGCCAGATGCCGACGTCGGTGGCCAATCGCAATCGTCCGTTGCTGACCAGCATGGCCACCTCCCAGTACGAAAAGTCACTGACGAAGAGTCGGTGCTCTGAGGCGGCACGTTCGATCAGTGTGAGCGCATCGGACGTCAAGGCGCCGCGCGTCTGGTCGAGCATCCAGAGCCACACATGGGTATCGAGCAGGAGCGCCGTGTCGCGATCAGGGAACTCACTCGCTCGCCAAACGGATGGCAGCCCACGGTACGCGGGTGACGGCTCTCGCACCACGCGTTTGCGTGGTGCGGAACTCGACTTCCGAGTTGCCACGTCAACGCCTCCGGCGTAACGCCAGCGGATCAGTCGGCGACTCGGACCAGCTCGAGTCATCGGCTGACACAATGTCACCGTGGCCGACGATCGTCCCCGCCAAGAATCCGACCGGCGACGATCCCGCCGCATCAACCGGGCACACCCGTACCACAGGACGGCCGTGCTTGGTCACAATGAGTTCGGATCCCGTGCGGGCGACGGTGTCCATCAGCTCGAGGCAGGTTGCCTTGAACTCGCTTGCGGGAATCTCGGGTGTTGCGGGGGGTCGAACGGTCCCCTTTGATGGTTTGGCCATGCGCTCCTCAACTACAAGTGGTCAGAATAATATGACCATAGTCGGAACGCATGACAACGGGACGGGGTCAGACGTGAACTACGCTATCGGTTAAACGCGATCGGCTATTGGCGGTGGGAGGCTCCGGCTTGTGGCGGAATTACATAAACGGATTCTCATCCGCACTCGGCCCATAGATCGACGGCAGCGGCACATCGAGCAGGCGTAGATACACCGAGAGCTGGCCGCGGTGGTGGTACCAGTGATTGAGCAACACCGTGCGCAGAAACGCGATGCGAGGCATGGACATGATCACCTGACCACCGACGCGGGCGTGCCAGATCTCGGCCAACGCTTCGTCGCTGAAGCCGCCCAGCACCTGCTTGGCCGTGGCGACGCTGGTGTCGAGTGCGGCGACCACCTCGGTTGTGGATGATGGTGTGATATCACCGAAGCCGGGAAGGTCGGCCGGATTCTGCGCGGCAATCGTGGACACGCCGGCCGGGTTGACGGCGATGTGCATCGCGAGCTGGCCGAGTGTGCGCGACTTGCCGTGGGGCGTCCACGCGAGGTGCGCATCGGGCACACGTTCGAGTACACGCCGCGTGGTCGCTGCTTCGATCTCGAGTTCCTGAATCAGTGTGCTGGCAATCGACATCGTACGACTCCTGTGAAATGACAGTGTGGAATCAGCGAGTGAAGCGCGCGGCGAGGCGCCTGGCGACGCCGGACCAGCCCTGCGTAAGTGCGTCACGATAGCCGTCGGGGAACATGCCGAGTGCGGTGTGGTGCAACGTGAGCACCGTGTCATCGCCATCGGAGCGGAGGCGATACTGCAGATTGGACGCGACCGCAAACGACATCATCATCGGGCCGTAGATCTCGAGCAGATTGGGCGCCCGAATGGCCTGCACCGTGCCCCAGCAGTGTCCGTTGTCGTTGCCCAGATCGCGATACCAGCGGCCACCCGGGCGCGCTTCGAGCACCATGGGCATTGGCGCGTCGCCCATGCCGCGATTGTCGGGACCCAGTTCTTCGAGCAGCGCGGCAAATGTGTCCTCGATGGACGCATGCACACGGGTTTCCTGCGTGACATCGAGCGTCATGTCAGCAAAGGGGGATACGAGCGTGACCATGCGGCTTCTCCGGAGCGGGTGACGTGTGGAGTTACTTCTTGGATGGCGGTGCGGCCGTCTGCGAGGCCTTCTGCGCGGCCTTCTGCTCGGCGCGTTCCTTCACGCGCAGGAGCTGATGCTGCCAGTAACGTTCGAAGCGCTGCGTCCAGTCGTGCACGGCTTTGAGTTGTGCGGCGTTGGTGCGGTAGAACGCCTGACGACCGTCCCGGCGCACGTCCACCAACCCCACCTCGAGCAGCACGCGCAGGTGTTTGGACACCGACGGCTGTCCCATTTCGAGTGCGTCGGCGATGTCGTTCACCGGCCGCTCGTCAGCCGCGAGCAGCGTGAGGATGTCTCGGCGGCGGGGTTCGGCGATGGCGTTGAACGGGTCGGACGTCGTGGTGGCGCGGGGCATGAGGAAAACCTATACCCATAACGGAATATGTCAAGCACGACAAATCCCGCGTCACGAGAGACGCGGGATCATCGGCTAGTTGCGGCTCCAGCGGGCGAAGAAGGCCGAGGCCGGTGTGCCGGTGGTGAGCTGCGTCAAGCCGCTGCCGTCGACGTTCACTTTGAACAGCTGAAAGGCGAAGGCGGTGGTGGCGTTGAGCGCGTGAAAGACCAACTGCGAACCGTTTGGCGACCACGAAATGCCGCCCGCGGTGCCACTGACGCTGATCACCTGCGACTGATTGGTGCCGTCAGCGTTCATGACCATCACGCGTGACTGTCCGCTGGTCTGCGTGTCGAGATACGCGATGCGGGTGCCGTTGGGCGAGAAGACGGGGGCGCTGGTGGCGATCGGGGTGAGGTCGACGGGTTGCAGGCCAGCAAGTGACGTGGTGGTGATCCGCGTCGCTCCGCCTGTGAGCGTGCGCGCCATCGCGATCCGCGTGTTCTGTGGATCAACCACCGGCGTGAAGTCATTGGGAAATGACCCGCTCGTGGCGACGGTGTGCTGCGTGAGTGCGCCGCCGATCACCGAGGCCGACATCACTTTCCAGTTGCCAGTCGTGGTCAGGTCACGCGAAAAGAACACGAGTGTCCCGTCCGCGCTGAACGATGGCGGGCCGTCGTTGAACTGCCCGTCGGTGAGCGCACGGATGTTCTGTCCATCGTAGTCGGCCAGCATGATCTGCGACTTGTTCGCGATGCGACGCACGTACGCGATGGTGCGCCGATTGGTTGAAATGGCTGGGGTCTCGACGGCGCTTGCAATCAGCGTTCGCACCGCGCGTGTCGTGACGTTGAGCACGCAGAGTGCGTTGTCGCTGGTGCGGACAAAAAGCAGCTCATCAGTTGGCAGCCCCGCCGGCGGCGCGGGCGGCAATTGCAGAATGGCAAACGGGCTGAAGCCGGTCGTGGTACCGCGCACGGTTCGTGCCACGACATCCACTACGCCGCCGGCCAGCGGAGCCCACGCCGTGCCATTGTAGCGATGCACGGCGAAGGCACTCGGATCTGCGCCCACGGGCAACTGTGCCGAGCTCCAGCGCATGGTCACCGTGACCGGTGATGCGAATGTCACGCCACTCGGTCCCAACTGCACGGCACTAAACGCCATCAGTCCGGCGGCCGCAACGGGTGACGCGATCGAATCGATCGTAAACGCCGTCCCGCTGGCCACGGCGTTGGCCGGAATGTCGAGCGTGGTGCTGCCGACAGTGATCTGTCCGCCGGTCGCGCCCACAAACCCACCGGCGCGCACGGTGACGGCCGCGACGGCCGATCTGCCCTCGGACGTTGCGGTGATGTTCGCGCTTCCCCGCGCGACCGCACCGATCACGCCGCTCGTCGCGTTCACCGCAGCGATGGCCGTGTTGGACGACGTGAAGGTGATGAGGCGACCGGTGAGCGTGCGACCCAGTGAATCGCGTGCAGCGGCCACGAGCGCGCGTGTCTCTCCAGGCACCAGCGTGGCCGTGTCAGCGGTCAAAACGACGGACGCCACCGGAATGGGGGTGGTGGTGAAATTCGCCGGGCTGGACGTTCCGCCCCCAGGTGCTGGCGTGGTCACACGAACCACATACGTGCCAACCTGTGCGAGGTCGGTGGCGGTGATGACTGCCGTGAGTTGTGTTGCCGATACCACCGTGGTGGGTCGCGCGCTCCCGTTCCACTCGACCACACTGCCGGACGCGAACGCCGAACCGTTGACGGTAACGGTGAGCGCCGCCGACCCGGCAATCGCTGTGCTTGGCGTGATGCCCGACAGCGTCGGTGCCGGATTCTCCACCAGCACAGTTGCTGAGCCGCTCCGGCCGTCGACGGTGGCAGTGATGGTGGCTGTTCCCGGCGCGACGCCGCGCACCACACCGGCGGCGCTGACGCTGGCGACGCTGGGTGTGGCGCTGGACCAGGCGACGGTGCGACCGCTCACCGCCTGCCCATTCGCCAGCGGCGTGGCGGTGAGTGTCTGTTCGGCGCCCATCATGAGCGTAAGCGACGATGGCGTGACGCTGACCGAGGAGACCACCGGGGGAACCGGATCGGGAGTGGTGGGGGCTCCATCGCCGCCCCCACCACAGGCCGAGAGCAGTACGAACGCGAATGATGAGAGGAAACCGACCGCTCGCAGTGATGACACACGCTGCATGGCAGAGCTCGCTGAGGTGAACGCGGGGCATCAACACGCCCCTCTCCCATCACGCGCAGTTCTAACGCCGATCCACTCAGGCCGACTCCTCCCGGTCGCCTGCCTCCCGAAGCGGTCAAACCCTTCGCGCCTGCCGCATGTCACATCGTCCGGAGCATTCCGCTGGTTCGAACCCCCGCTACCCTCCGCGAGACTCCCCGACATGTCGTTCGACCGAACAATGGCGCTCACGACGACACGATTCCGTCGTTTCGTCGCGGCCGCGCTCTCACTGACCATCGCGGACCTGGCGGCGGCCCAGACCATTCCGGCTCAGACGATTCCGGCGCGACTGTCCGCCGCGCAGGCCCAGCAGGACATCGATGTCGCGCGGAGATCGCTCGAGGAGGCGCATGGGGCGCTCTATCGATTCACGCCGAAGCCTGCGCTCGACCGCACGTTTGATACCATTCGCGCACGCGCCAATCGCGAGTTCACGCGACGAGAGTTCTTTGGCCTCGTCAACGAAATGCTGGCGGCCACGGGCGATGGCCACGCGCGCGCCGATCAGGATGATTCAACCACCGCCGAGCTCGATCGCGCGCTGCGGTTTCCACTCAAGGTCGCGCTTGAGGGCTCGCGACTGGTGGTGACGTCGAACGACACGCCACAGGACAGCACCATCCGACCAGGGATGGAGATCGTGTCGATCAACGGACATGGGGTCGACGAACTGATGAAACGCATCATGCCGACGATCCGACGTGATGGATTCATCGAAACCGGCCGACGCGCCACCTTCAACAGCTCCTTCCCGTTTCGCTACTGGATGTCTGTCGACACGTTGCCCGATTTCGTGATCGTCGCACGAACGAGCGAAGGGACACACGTCTCCACGACGCTGCCGGGCGTACGTGCTGCGACGCGCACGGCCAACAATCCCGTCAACGCGGCTTACCGCGCAGGCGTGTCCGCCCTCGGCGAACCGTCCCAGAACATCTCGCTCCGTTTTGTGAGCGATTCGCAGGTGGCACTGCTCAAGATTCGCTCCTTCGTCGGAGACGGCTTTCTGGCATCGCTCGACTCGGCGGTGACCATCGCGGTCGAGCGCAAGACACCGGCGATGATCCTCGACCTGCGCGGCAACGGCGGCGGCACGGATCTGTTTGGCGCCAATCTCGTTTCGCATTTGACCAACACGCCGTTCCGCTACTTCGACCATATCCATCTCACCACCATCGCGCCGTCGTTCGCGACGTGGCTGCCGCGCACCTTCGAATCGACCAAAGCTGGCACGACGCCGCATCCCGGCGGTGGTTATCGCGTGAAGCGCGAACTCCACGACGGGGTCGCCGAACAGCAGCCCGCCTCCCGCCCATTTCTCGGTACACTGGTGGTGCTCATCGATGGCGGCACCTTCTCGACATCGGCCGACGTGACCGCCGTGTTGCGGAGCATGAATCGCGCGACCTTTATCGGTGAAGAAACCGGCGGCACGTACGAGGGCAATACCTCAGGACTCAACGCGTCGGTCATCCTGACGAATTCGCGCATCAAGGTATTCGTGCAGATGTACGGCTACGTGAACGCCGTGCGCCCTGGACCCAAGGGACGGGGTACGCTGCCCGACATCGAGCTGGTGCGCAGGACCGACGACATCCTGCGCGGGGCAGATCCTGTTCTCACTCGCGCCGTGCAGGTGGCGCGCGATGGCGCGTCGGGCAAACGAGAGTAGCGGCTGCCCGCTACACCGTCTAATACCACCAGAGCAGCGGACCGGAAACGCGCGGATCCTCGTCGAAGAAGCTGCGCGGCGGCAGTTCGTCGCTGGGGAACTCAAAGCCGCCACTTCGCGCCGCTGGCGCACTCGTGCTCGCGGCCGGTGCACGCAGCGAAATGCCGGAGTTCCAGTCGGGCGGCGTGATGCCATACAACCAACGCACGAAAAAGTCGTTGCGCCGTCGCGTGCCGTCGGGGCCGGTGGCTCCGTGCCCGCCGTTCGGCACCACGAGCAAGTCAAAGTCCTTGCCCGCCGCGATGAGTGCATTCGCCACCTGCATGGTGGACGAGGGATCGACATTGGTGTCCATCTCACCGACGGTGAGATAGAGATGGCCCTTCAGGTTCTTCGCGGCCGCGACGTTGGAACTGGCTTCGTAGTGCGGACCGATCTCACCCATCCACGCTTCGTTCCACCAGATCTTGTCCATCCGGTTGTCGTGACAGCCGGAGTTGGCCACGGCCACCTTGTAGAACTCCGGGTGAAAGAACACCGCACCGGCCGCATTCTGACCGCCCGCCGATGTCCCGTAGATACCGACGCGCGAGATGTCGTACCACGCGTACTTCTTGTTGACGGCCTCATGCCAGAGAATGCGATCGGGAAATCCGGCGTCCGCGATGTTCTTCCATGCGACATCGTGAAACACCTTGCCGCGATTACTCGTGCCCATGCCGTCGATCTGCACCACCACAAAACCGATCTCGGCCAGCGCCATCAATCCCTGACCACCGCCCCACGTTTTCGGCACGAACGAATCGTGCGGCCCAGCGTAGATCTGCTCGATAACGGGATACTTCTTCTTCGCGTCGAAGGTGACCGGCCGGACGACAATGCCCCAGATGTCGGTCGTACCATCACGGCCTTTGGCAACAAACACTTCAGGCGGACGAAAGCCCGCTTTGACGGCGGCCGACATGTCACCAGTCTCGAGCGCGAGTGTGCGTCTGTCACTCGCGCGTTTGAGTTCGACAACGGTAGGCAGGTCGACGCGTGAGTACGAGTCGAGATAGTACTGCCGGTCGGCCGACCAGGTGACGGTGTGTGTGCCGTCGGCCTCGGTGTATGCCACGAGGCCGGTGCCATCAAAGTTGATGCGATAGTAGTGGATGAAATACGGGTCCTGTTTCGCGTTCATGCCGCTCGCGCGAAAGTAGATCTGTCGATTCGCCACATCGACACTGTCCACGCCGCGCATCACCCACGCGCCTTTGGTGATCTGACTCCTGACGCGTCCCGTTGCGCCGTCAACGAGATAGAGATGATTCCACCCGTCTCGCTCTGACGCCCAAATGAGTTCACCGCCCGCGTAGCCGTCGCAGCCCCCGCCTTGCCCCATGCGGCAGCCGGCACCGACGTCGTACAGGAAGTTGTGTCCCACGTCGGAATACATGAAGAAGCTCTTCGTCACCTCGTCGATCATCGGACGCACCGCACCGGTGGACGCGTCGACCTCGAGCACGCGATACACCATGTGTCCGCGCTGATTGTACTGAAACGCGTACGCCGAACCATCCTTGCGCCAGACGGGACGCGAGATGGCGTACGGATTGGGGAAGAGCGTGCGATCGATCAGCAGTTGCCGCTTGGATTCGATGTCGAAGATGGCGGGCTGATTGGAGTCGAGTACATCGCCCGCTTTGCGGTAAATGCCGCCGCCGAAATTCCCAGGCGCCTGTCCGTACGGCACCAGTTTGGGTTGCACCTGATCGGCCGGTGACGACTGGATGTAATACGGCACCCGGCTGTAGCCCGGCTTTTGCCGATAGGCCACCAACTTTTTGGAATCGGGCGACCACTCGATGGAGCTGGCGAGATACTTGTCGGCTTCGGAGCCGTCGGTGCTAAGCACCGTGTAGGTGGGCGCGCTCGGCGGCGCACCGTTTGCGCGAGCGCCTGCGCTCTGCGCGTTGGGCACCGGCGCCGACTTGATGGCGACGTTGTAGTTCTGGACGAACGCGATGGTGGCGCAGTTGGGCGACCAGATTTCGGTGCGCGGCTCCCCGGGTGTCGGTGCGGTCTCACCGGCGCAGCGTGGTGCGTTGCCGCGACCGATCCCCCCGCCCCCCGCGCCTCCCGCGCGTCCGCCGCGATTACCATTGGCTGCCTCGGTGGTGCGTGCGCACGCCGAGGTGGCAATCACACAGCGATAGCGCACACCGGCCGCATCACCTTCAAACGCGGCACCATCGTCCACCATGGTGATGGTGGCGAAGGGGAGTGTGATCTCGGTATACGACTGCCCTGTGGCCGCGGACATGGCGCGCGCAACGGCCGCGTGATCGAATGCCGGCGCCTTGCTCCACTGATCGGCGTCGACGCGCACGAAGCGGTTGCCGCCCGTGACGGACACGCGATACACCGCCTGATGCGTGGCCCCGATCCACGTTTCGTTCTGCGCGACGCCCGTGGTGAGGTTGGCGAAGCGCGTGTTGATGGTGGCGGCGCGGCGGTAGTCGTCCAACGTGCCTTGGGCGTGCGATGCGCGCGGTGCGACGATCGACGCGAGCGCGAGAAGCGCGAGGAGACAGGTGGCAGACCGCTGCATCAGTCGAACTCCGTAGGCCGATGGGTGGGACGGTGCGCCGCGCGACCCGTCGCGCGAGACTCGCCTATGTTACCGGATCGGACGGCGATGCAACAGGAACACGCGAAGGCTACCGGCCCTTGCCAAACGCAAACGCCATGGCGAAGAACAGCGCTACCGTCACAAGAACGAGGCCGAAGGGCGCGAAGACAATGAGATGCGCCATCTGCACATTGCCGCGCTGCCTCAGCATGATCGAGGCGGCGAGCATGACGGCGATGAAGACAACGGTTCCGGCGTACCCGATGTTATAAAAACTGCCCGTCGCGGACCGCTCGATGGTAGAAACAAACGCGATGAGCGAGATCAGTGCGAAGATGGCGAACAGGCCGACCACGGGCCAGTAGAGCGTGGTGAGCAGGGAGGAGAAGAGTTTGGCCATTGGACTTGCGAGTGGATTGCCGAGAGCGATCGGGGGACGGGAAGAGTCACGGCGCCGCGCGCCGCCTACTGTACCGTTGCGAACTCCATCTCCAATCGAATGCGCCGCGTCGAGGTAAGCGAACTCTGTTTGGAAAACTCCTTCGAGACTTTGCCTGAGGCAGTCGACACAATCTCGGCGTTCAGCGTGAGCAGCGTTCGCTCCGCGGTGGATACCAGCAGGCTCTCCGGCAGCACCCATCGGTCGCTGCGCCGTCGGAATCCGCCGGGGCCGATGGTCCGACGCGGCGCGTCGGGATCGTTCTCGCCGCTCCCCTCAACGACGACGTTGCCCTCGGCTTCCTTGCGCAGCTCCGTGCGCCCGATTCGCACCTCGGCGGAGTCGGTCAGATCGCGCCAGACGAGTGCCACGTCGCCCGAGGTGGGTGGCTTGGGACCAAAGGCGAACTGATCGACCGCGAGCGCGGCCGGCGCACGCACAATGCCGATCTCGTGGCGCGTGCTGTCGGGAAGAATCAGTACAAAGTGCAGCTCGCTGCCGGGCGTGAGATCCACGCGATCGTCGTCGTCGAGCGTGTAGTATGGATGGCGGTCGTAGTAGTTGCCCTGGCTCACCCGAAAGCGCAGCGGGACGCCGTTCATTTCGATGCGCACGTCGTCGCGTTCGACATCGGCACCCTTCGCGTTGGTCAGTACGGCCCGGACACTCCGTCGAGCGAACGTGGGCGTGGTGAGATGCTCGATCTCGATATTCACGCGCATCTCTTGGGTTGTGGTCGGCAGGTCTTTCGTGCTGGTGGCACAGCCGAGCATGGAGAGCAGCGACATGACGATACGCGACCTGGCGAGCGCGAGGCGGGGGAGAGAAGAGCGCATGTTACGGGCGAAAAAACGGGAAGAGCGTCTTCCACCCGCGCCTCGGATCGGACACCTGCATGGCGAGGGACGAGATCGCGCCCCCCGACTTCTCGCCGTGTGCAGGTCCGACGAGATCTTGCAGAAATGCGTCGCGTGTTGGCCACGCCTGCACAAAACGCGCGACGTCGGCGGTGAATCGCGCTTCCGGTGGCAACTTTGGCACCAATGTCGCCAGCTTGTCGCGATGCGCGGCAAACTTGGCTGCGGTCGATTGGGCGAGCGCGCGTTCCTTGTCCGGCGTGATGCCTCGCGCGCGCCGACGATCGCTGAATTCATGGTGCCACTCGCTCATGTCCCAGACCAGTGCGCTGGCCTTCTTCATTGCCGCCTCGTTATTCGGAACGAACCCGTTGTCGGCGCGCGCGCCGCCCACGAACAGAAGTGCGAGGGTGAGGACCACGGCCCCGATGCGCATCGATGATCGCATGATGCCTCCGTTCACGGCCCACGCATCCCGCGCGCACGCGACGCACGACGGCACGTGGCCGCGAGATCAGCGCCGTCGGCAGCGGTCAGCCCCGTGAGCACCTCACACGGCACCGGGGATGTATTGAAGTACGACGGATCCCAGTACGGGGGCTCCGGCGCGCATACCGCGAGTTGTCGCACGCGCCACGAGCCTTGCACGCGCTGGAGCGCGGCCCACAGATGTTTGTCGAGCTCCGGCTCACACTCTGGCGCGCGCGTCCAGTCGAGCGCACGTCCTTTGGGGTCGACCAGTTCGCCCTCCAGCACGGCCCAGTCGCCGGCCAAGTTGAGACGGGCGACCACGATACGCACGGCCTGACGCGTTCGCGCGGCGGCGGGGGTACGCACGGCGTCGAGAATGGCCAGGCGTTCGCCGACGGTCGGCCTGCGCTGCGCGGCAACGGGAGAAGCGCTCAGATGACCGAGCAAACTGACCAACGCCGTCAGGCGTGTCAAACGCATGTACGGGAGCACGGGGTCGGGAAATCTCACGCGAAGAGAATGCGACGAGACTAACAAATCGGCAACAGCGCTCGCGTGGAAGACTCTCGCGGAGTGCGCGAACGCATCGTACGTTCGATGATCACTCCAGCACGTCGCTTGATCACCTTCTCCAAGATCTCGCGTATGCCCGTGTCAATTCGTCCTCGGTTTCGAGTCGCACTGCTCCCGGCGGCGCTTCTCCTCGCCGCCTGGCCTGGCGCGGCCGCGACGGCGCAGCCGTCGGCGAGTCAACCGGCGGCGCCGCAGACCATTGGTGAGCTCGAGGCGCGAATTCGTCGCGTGCTCGATTCCGCGAAAGTGCCGGGGATGGGACTCGCGATCGTGCAGCGCGATTCCATCGTCTACACAGGTGGATTCGGAAAGGCGCGCCTCTCGCCGCCACTCGCGGCCACCGACAGCACGCTCTTTCGCATCGGCTCGACGTCCAAGGCGTTTGTGGCGCTGACCGTGATGGCGCTGGTACGCGAGGGGAAGATGTCGCTCGACGACAAACTCTCGGACCGCCTGCCAGGGTTCTACTACCGCAATCCGTGGGAGACGACGGACCCCATCCGGGTCAAACATCTACTCGAGCATACGAGCGGCTTCGACGACAACTCGCTCATGGGCTACGCGACCAACGAGCCGGAGCTCACGCTCGAACAAGGATTGCAGCTCGATTCGGCGACGCACGTCTCACGCTGGCGTCCGGGAACGCGCGTGTCCTACTGCAACTCGGGGCCCGCGATCGTGGCGCTCATGATCGAGCGCATTGAGAAGAAGTCGTTCGAGCAGGTGGTGCAGGAGCGGTGGTTTGATCCCATCGGGATGCGCACGGCCACGTACATGCGCCCTGATACGACCAAGTTCTCCGTCGCCTCGCTTTACGCCGGCAACCCGCCGACGGTGCAACCGTACTGGCACGTGTTCATTCGGCCGGCGGGATCGATCAACGCCAACGCACACGACATGGGCGCGTATGTGCGCTTCCTGCTGCGTCGAGGAACGCTCAACGGCGTAGAACTGCTACCGGTGTCGTCGCTCGAGCGCATGGAGCACAGCCAGACATCGAGTGCCGCGCGTGCAGGACTCACGCCCGGTTACGGTCTGCACCTGTGGCGTGCGGCCGACTCCACGGGCTTCACATGGACGCAGCACAACGGCGGCGTGAATGGCGGGCTTTCGGACATGAGCTATCTGCCTGAACACGGCGTCGGGTACGCGTTCCAGATCAACAACGGTGACGGCGAAGCCTTGCGACAGCTCACCCGGGCGGTCCGCGCGTTCGTCACCCGTGGCCTCACGCCCTCGTTGCCGGAGCCACCCGTGGCGCCGATCGCGGCGTCCACACGCGCCGATTTTGCGGGATGGTATCGTCCACTCAACCCGCGCGTCGAGCGTCTGGGTGGCGTGGAAACGATCATCAACATCGTGCATGTCACCTTCTCCGACACGGGCATGGTGGTCGCACCGTTGCTGGGCAAGGCGCGCCGATTCGTCGCGGTTGACAGTGTGCGGTTTCGCCGGCCGGGCGAGCGAGAGGCCACGCTAGCGTTCGTGCGTGACGACGCGAACGACCGTGCGCACGGCATCGAGGACGTCGCGGGTGGCCTCGCGAACTCGTTTGGCCAGACCAGTGCACTGCGCGCGCTCGGCAGCATCGCCATTGCGGCGGTCGGACTCGGTGGCCTTGTGCTGGCGCTGATCGCGATGGTGTGGGGGGTGCTGTGCCGAGTCCTCGCGAAGGTGCGCAAACAACCATTCGCGGCGGCGCCGATGCGACGCGCGTGGCGCGGCCTGGCACTGCTGGGCGTCATTGCTGGCACCTGGGTGGTGCTCATTTCCAGCGCCGCGGCCGATCTGCTGACGATTGGCAATTACAACGCCACCACCGCCACCAGCTGGACACTTGGCTACGTGTTCGTGTTGGGATCCGCGCTGCTGTTGATACTGGGTTGGCGCGGCGAGCCCTCGACGGGTGCGTGGAGTGCGCTGTCGCGCTGGACGGCGCGCTCCGTGATGGTGTGTGCGGTGATTACCGCCGGCTATCTGTTGACGAGCGGCGTGATCGGCTGGAAAACGTGGGCTGGGTAGCCCCCGGCTATGTCCACTTCAGCGAATCATCGGTGATCGGCAGTGTGCGAATGCGCTTTCCGGTCGCGGCAAAGATCGCGTTGCAGACGGCGGGCGCGGCCGGTGGCAGCGCCGGTTCACCAAGTCCCGTTGGCGGGGCCGACGACGCGATGAAATGCACATCGATAACCGGCGGCGCATGGTTCATGCGCAGCATCGGATACCTGTTGAAGTTGGTCTGCGCTGCCGCGCCGCGCTCGATCGTGACCTTCTGAAACCATGCCGCGCTGATGCCATCGAGCATCGAGCCCTGCACCTGCGCCTCGGCGCCGCTCAGGTTCACAATGGTGCCGGCATCAACGGCAGCGGTGAGTTTCTTGATCTTGAGCTCACCCGCCTGACTCACGGCTACATCGGCGACGACTGCCACATAGGCGTTGTTCGCAAAACAAATCGCGAATCCCTGCCCCTCACCGCGCGGACGCTTCTGGCCCCAGTTCGCCTTCTCCGTCGCGAGCTTGAGCACGGCCGTCATCTTGCTGGCGTCGAAGCGTGGTGACGCAGGCACGGTGGCCAGCATGTCGAGTGTAAAGGCGAGTGGCTCCTTGCCGGCGGCGTGGGCGAGTTCGTCCATGAAGCTCTGCGTCGCCCACACGTTGCCGTTGTCGCCAGGCGCACGCCAATAACCGGTGGGAATGCCGCCGCGCAGTTTGCTGGACCGCACCGTGGAGCCTTGAATGGCATTGAACGGGAACCCCGCGGCGGCCATGTCACCAGGCCCGCCCTGCATCTTCACAAACGCGTCGTGCAGTGCAACCACGCTGCCTTTGCTATCGAGTCCGGCCGAGAAGAAGTGCCAGCCGTTGGAACGATAGTTGTCGTGCGCAAAATCCTGTTCGCGCGTCCAGGTCAGCTTGATGGGCGTGCCTGCGAGCTTCTTGGCAATCGCGGCCGCTTCGATGGAAAATTCGTTGCTGCCGCGACGGCCGAATCCGCCACCCAGTCGCGTGATGTGCACCTTCACGTCTTTTGCCGTGAGCCCGAGACCTTGAATCACCAGCCCCTGTCCCGCAGATGGGATTTGGGTGGGCGTCCACATCTCCATCACGCCGTCCTTGAACCACGCCGTGCAGTTCTGCGGCTCGAGTGTGGCGTGGGCGAGAAACGGATAGTGATACACCGCTTCGATGGCGCGTGCGCCCGATGGCAGCGAGGCCGGTGCGTTGGCCTTGGCCAGCGTGATGGCCTGTGCGGCCATATCGACGCTGCTCTGCGACACCTGCGGCCCTTCGTTCCACACGACTTTGAGCGCCTTCGTGGCGCTGAACGCGTTCCATGTGGAATCGGCAACGACCGCTACACCCGATGGCAGACCCGTGATCCCACTCAGCACGAAGGCATCGCGCACGCCGGGCTTGGCCTTCACTTCATCGAGATTCGCACTCTCTACTGCACCGCCGAACACCGGACACTTGGTATACGTCGCGTAGAGCATGCCCGGCAGCTTGACATCGATGCCGAA
>Ga0075163_10007308_pt1 | contig 14606 bp, 10 predicted proteins | sample JI1023141ADNA_FD_71478 | JGI IMG/M metagenome (GOLD analysis project Ga0075163, IMG submission 71478) | Wastewater effluent complex algal communities from Wisconsin, to seasonally profile nutrient transformation and Carbon sequestration -... | ecosystem: Engineered > WWTP > Effluent > Algae...
GCGAACTTGGTCATCACGATGTTGCCCAGCGCCATCACCATGCCGCAGGACAAGTCGATGCCCGCGGTGAGGATGATCAGCGTCTGGCCGATCGCGATCACGCCCACCACCATCACCTGCTGCAGGATCAGCGAGAAGTTCTCGCCGCTGAAGAACTGGTCGGTGGTGGCGCCGAAGATCGCGCAGGCGATCACCAGCGCGATGAAGGGCCCGAGCTGGCCGATCGGCGGCAGCTTGTGTTTCCAGTCGTCCACGGTGGCCTCCGGGTCGCGGCCTGCTTACTTGGCGCCCCAGCACAGGTCGGCGCCGACCTTGGTGTCCTTGCTGTCCACGCCGGCCACCGCCTTGCCGGCAATCAGCGTGACGCCGGTGTCGGTGTAGCCCGACACCTTCTTGCCGCTCTTGGCGTAGGCGACCCCGGCTTCCACGCCCATCGAGGCCATCTTCAGCGGGTACTGCTGCGAGGTGGCGGCGATCTTGCCGGCGGCCACGTCCTTCACGCCCTGGCAGCCGCCGTCCACCGACACGACGATCACGGTCTTGTCCTTGCCGGCCTTCTTCAGCGCATTGAAGGCCCCCGCGGCGGCGGGCTCGTTGATGGTGTAGACGACGTTGATGTCGGGGTTCTTCTGCAGGCAGTTCTCCATCGCGGTCTGGCCCTCGGCCTGGTTGCCATGCGTGTCGGCCATGCACACCACCTCGGCCGGCTTGCTCAGTTCGTTGCTCTTGGCGTCGTTGGCGGCCAGGCCGTAGCCCTTCAGGAAGCCGTTGTGGCGCTGCGCGCCCACCGGGTGGCCGGGGAACAGGTCGAGCGTGGCGATCTTCACCGGCTTGCCCGCCATGGCGGCCTTGGCATAGGCGCCGATCAGTTCACCGGCCTTGAAGTTGTTGGTGGCGAACAGTGCGTCGACCGCCGTCTCGGGGTCGGTGGGGCTGTCCAGCGCGATCACCATCACGCCCTTGTCCTGCGCCTTCTTGATGGCCGGGATGATGGCCTTGGCGTCGCTGGGCGTGATCAGGATGGTCTTGGCGCCCTTGGCCACCATGTTCTCGATGGCCGCCACCTGGGCGGCGTTGTCGCCGTCCTTCTTGCCGGCGGCGCTCATCAGCACGGCGCCCTTGGCCTTGGCGGCCTCGGTGGCGCCTTCCTTCATCTTGACGAAGAAGGGGTTGGTGTCGGTCTTGGTGATCAGGCCGATGACCGGCTCGCCGGCGGCCAGCGCAGAGGTGCCCAGCGGGACGATGGCGGCGGCGATGACGGAGGTGGTGAAGAGGGTGCGCATGGAATGTCTCCTGGAAGTTTGGAAGGCGGCGAATGTGGTGCGAATCGGGTTCGGTCGGAGCCTCGCCGCGGGTCGGCGGGCCCTGGGGGTTTCAACCGATGGCCGAATTCTGGCCGCCGTGGTTTAATAAATCAAGTGGATTGATTAATGGAAAACCCCAAAGCCGGAGCCGGACCATGTTCATCGTTTGCGGAGAGGCGCTGTTCGATGTGTTTGCCGAGGCCGAGCGTCCGACCGGCATCGCCTTCGACGGCCGCATCGGTGGCTCGCCTTTCAACGTGGCCCTCGGCCTGGCCCGGCTGGGCCAGCCGGTGGGCTTCCTCGGCGGCATCGGCACCGGCTTTGCCGGCGAGCGCCTGATGCGGGCCCTGGCCGACGAGGGCATCGACCTGCGCAGCGTGGCACGCACCGATGCGCCCACCACGCTGAGCCTGGTGGGCGTGGATGCGCGCGGCGTGCCCTCGTATGCCTTCTACGGCCACGGCGGCGCTGACCGGCAGGTGCAGCCCGGCCACCTGCAGCAGATCCCGGCCGAGACGCGCGCCTTCCACTTCGGCTCGTACGCGATGGTGGTCGAACCGGTGGGCAGCACGCAGCGCATGCTGGTCGAGCGCGAACACCGCCGCAGCGTGATCGCCTACGACCCCAACATCCGCGCCAACGTCGAACCCGACCTGGCCGTGTGGCGCGACACCTTGCAGTGGATGCTGCCGCGCACCCACCTGCTGAAGGTGAGCGACGAGGACCTGGCCCTGCTGTTCCCCGGCCGCCCGATCGACGACTTTGCGGCCGAGGCGCTGGCCGCCGGCACCCCGTGGGTGGTGGTGACGCGTGGCGCCGAAGGAGCCGTCGGCTACACGCCGCGCGACCGGGTGGCCATGCCGCCGGTGCAGGTGGAAGTGGTCGACACCGTGGGGGCCGGCGACACCTTCCAGGCCTCGCTGCTGACCTGGCTGGCCGAGACGGGCCGGCTCAGCGCCGCAGCCATCGCCCAACTCGATTCAGCCTCCCAACGCGAGGCGCTGGGCTTCGCCGCCCGTGCGGCGGCCATCACCTGCTCGCGGCGCGGCGCCGACCTGCCGCGGCGCGTCGAACTGTCCTGACGCGGGGCGCGGGCGCGTCGCGTCAATCGGCGATCAAGGCCTCGCGCACGAAGTCCAGCCGGTCCTGGCCGAAGAACATCTGGTTCCCGACGAAGCAGGTGGGCGCGCCGAACACGCCACGCGCCACGGCCTCTTCAGTCGTGGCGGCCAGCGCGGCCTTGACCTCCGGGTCGGCCACCAGTGCCATGAAGGCCTCGGGGTCGAAGCCGGCCGCGCCCAGCACCTCGGCCAGCACTGCGGCGTCGCCCAGGTTGCGCGGCTGCTGCCACATGGCCGCGAACACCGCCTTGCAATAGCTGTCGAAGCGCTCCGACTGCCGCAGTTGCAGCCCGGCGGCACCCCGCATCAAGGTCAGCGTGTTGATCGGAAAGTGCGGGTTGAAGGTGAACGGCACGTCGTAGCGCTTGGCCCAGCGCTGGATGTCGCCGTTCATCCAGCGGCCCTTGGCAGGCACGCTCACCGGGCTCGCATTGCCGGTGGCCTTGAACACGCCGCCCAGCAGCATCGGCCGATAGCGCAAGGTGGCACCGAAGTTGGCGGCCAGGCGCGGCAACTGGGTCCAGGCCAGGTAGGCCGTGGGGCTGCCAAAGTCGAAGAAGAACTCCACCGTCTTGATCATCTCGTGGTCTCCAGTCACCAGGTTTCCGTCCAGGGGCGCAGGTCGAGCTCATGGGTCCAGGCGCTGCGGTGCTGCCGGTGCAGCTGCCAGTAGCTTTCGGCGATGGCCTCGGGGTCGAGGATGCCGTCGCTCGACTTCATCGCATAGCGCTCGGGAAAGTTCTCGGCAATGAAGGCCGTGTCGATGGCCCCGTCGATCACCACATGGGCCACGTGGATGCCCTTGGGCCCCAGCTCGCGCGCCATGCTCTGGGCCAGCGCCCGCAGCGCATGCTTGGCGCCAGCAAAGGCCGCAAAGCCCGAGCCCCCGCGCAGGCTGGCGGTGGCACCGGTGAACAGCACCGTGCCCCGGCCCCGGGGCAGCATCGCGCGTGCCGCCTCGCGGCCCACCAAGAAGCCCGACAGCGCCGCCATCTCCCACACCTTGCGGTACACCCGCTCGGTCATCTCGGTGATCGAAAACCGCACATTGGCACCGATGTTGAACACCACCACCTCCAGCGGCGCGATGTCGCGCTCGATGGTGGCGAAGAGCTCGATCACCGCCGCCTCGTCGCGTGCGTCCGAGCCGAAGCCATGTGCCACGCCGCCCTCGGAGCGAATGCGCTCGACCAGCGGCTGCAGCTTGTCGGCCGTGCGGCGGCTGACGCACACCGCATAGCCTTCGCGCGCAAAGCGACGGGCGATCGCGCCGCCCGTGGCGTCGCCCGCACCCACCACCAGCACGGCCTTGTCGGGTTTGCTCATCGTCTCTCCTCGGTCCGGGCCATCGTGAATCAAAGGCGGCGGTGCGACAGCGCCGGCAACTGGCGGCGCACATCGTCCAGGCGTTGCGCGTCGATCTCGCCCATGACCAGGCCGACGCCCTCGTCGCGGCAGTCGATCACCTCGCCCCAGGGATCGACCAGCAGGCTGTGGCCCCAGGTGCGGCGGCCGTTCTCGTGCGTGCCGCCCTGCGCCGGTGCCAGCACGTAGCACTGGTTCTCGATGGCGCGGGCGCGCAGCAGCAGCTCCCAGTGCGCCTGGCCGGTGGTGTAGGTGAAGGCCGACGGCACCACGATCAGGTCGCAGGGCGGCGTCATCAAGGCGCGGTACAGCTCCGGAAAGCGCAGGTCGTAGCAGATCGTCAAGCCGACGCGCACGCCACCCGCATCGAAAGCCCGCGGCACGCTGCCGGCCTGCAGGGTGCGGCCCTCGTCGTAGCGTTCGCGGCCGTTGTCGAAGGCAAACAGGTGGATCTTGTCGTAGCGCGCGGCGCGCGTGCCATCGGGGGCGTACACGCAGCAGCTGTTGCGCACCTGGTCGACCTGCTCGGTGCGCATCGGCAACGTGCCGCCGACGATCCACAGGCCATGACGACGAGCGGCCTCGGCCAGGAAGGCCTGGATCGGCCCGTCGCCATCGGACTCGGCCACGGCGAGCTTGTCGCGATCGTTGCGGCCCAGCAGGCAGAAATACTCGGGCAGGGCGACCAGCCGCGCACCAGCCGCCGCAGCATCGGCGATGCCCTGCCCGGCAGCCTCGAGATTGCGGTCCACGTCGGGGGTGGACACCATTTGCAGTGCGGCGATCTTCAAGGCGGCATTCCCTCGGGTTCGGGCGCCGATGATCGCATTCCCGGCGCCCGCCGGGCGGCACGGCGTGGATGCACGCACGCCAGGCGGGGCTTGCCGTCCGCCATGCTCAGGGCGCGCGGGGCGGCGCGCTGGCCGCGGTGGGGGCGGAGGGGGCAGAGGCCGGCTCGGCCGAATGCCGCGCCACCTGGGTCACCCGGGGGTCGGCCCAGGACCCGGTGACATGGAACTCGCGCGTGCCGGCTTCGGCCAGCGGGCCGCGCAACAGCAGCTGCCCGAGGAAGGTGCCCAGGCCCAGCGCCGGGTTGATGACCGCATAGGCCAGCGAGGCGGTGCCCGCGTTGATCTCGGGCACCACGATCACGCGCAGGTCCTGCGTCTCGCGCAGCACGTCGGCCTGGCCCTCCATCAGCACGGCCGCCTGCACGCCGCGCATGCGCAGGTTGTTGGTGCGGGCCACGCCCTGGGCCACCTGCAGGTCACCGGTGATGTTGTCGAAGGCAAAGCCCTCCTGGAACACGTCGCGGAAGTCGAGCACCAGGCGGCGCGGCAAGGCCTGCAGGCTGAGCACGCCGAGCAGGCGCCCGGCGCCGGGCTCGGCCTTCAGGAACTGCCCGGCGTCGAGCGCCAGGTTCATCTGCCCGCCCAGCGTGGGCAGGTCCAGGCCCAGCGGCGAGCCGGCCCAGGACACCTCTCCCTTGAGCAGCCCCTTGCCGCCCCGGATCACCGCGCCGAAGCCCAGGCGCTGCAGCAGCGCGCCGGCATCGCGCACCTGCCACTGGAAATCCAGGCCCATGCGGCGGCGGGTGTCGGCACTGGCCGCATTGCCCCACTGCCCGCTGGCCACCAGGTCGCCTTCGGGCGTGGCCAGCACCAGCCGGTTCAGGCGCCATTCGCGGGCCGAGGCCACGCCACTGCGGCTGCGGTTGACGGCGTCGACCGTCAGCTTGCCCAGCTTGCGCCCGCGCAACTCGAAATCCTGCACCTCCAGGTCCACCTCCGGCACGCTGGACGGCGCCTGGTCCAGCAGCCCTTCGACGCTGTCGGCCTCGGTCTGCGGCAGCGACAGGCGGGCAAGCCGCGCGCGGACGCGTCCGGCCTCGGTGGCGCCGCGCGGCTCGGTGTAGGTGATCTCGCCGCTCAACTGGTCGGCATCGACACGCGCGCGCCAGCCTCTGGAGGCCTGGCTGGCCGACGCGGCGGGCGGCGGAGGCGAAGCGGCCGCGGGGCCCAGGCGACCCAGGTCGAGCACCACGTGCGTGAGCTTGCGGGACGCCAAGGTCAGGGTGTCGGCCTTGAGCGTGATCGCCTGCGGCAGGTACTCGTCCAGCGTCTTGGCGGCCAGGGCGCCGGGCGCCGGGGTCGCGGCCTGGCCGCCCGAAGGTCCCGTGCCGCCAGCGCCCATCAGGCTGGGTGCCACCGCAGACCAGGCGTCCAGGTTGGCCTGCGCCAGGTCGACCACCGCGCGCACGCCGGGCACCATCTCCGGCAGGCTGGCGTTCACGGCCAGCGCGCCCCGCAACACCCGGGCGTCGTCGGTCGACAGCTCGCGCAGGTAGTTCGCGGCGAGCACGCTGCCCACGTCCACCCGCACCGTGTCGCGCTGTGGCCGGGCGCCCGCCCGCGATTCGGGCGTCAGCGCGAACTGCACCCGCAGCGGCAGGCTGGTCTCGGCAGACTTGTGCAGCGGCGCCGGCAGGTCGATCGACAGGCCCGTCATCGGGCTCGTCACCAGCAGCTCGGGATAGCCGCGCACGATGGCCAGCTGCAGCCGGTACGGCGCCTGGCCTTCGGCCCGCGCGGCCCAGCGCGACACCGGGCCGAGATCGGTCGCGCGGCGCAGTCCCTCGGCGCTGGCCGTGCCATTGGCGCTGAAACGCATGCTGCCGTCGGCCTGGGTGCCGCCCTCGATGCTGGCCTCGCCGCCATAGGCGCGGGCCGTGCCGGCCACGGTGACGCCCTTCTGGGTGAAGTCGACGCGTCCGCGCGCCCCCGCCAGCAGGGGCAGGTCGGGCCGGATCCGCACATCGCCCCCGGACAACTGGATGCCCCCCTTCACGATGGACTGGTCAAGGTGTTCGAAGGGCAGGTTCAGGGCCAGCTTCAGGTCGGCCGCGCCCTCGGCCGTGGCCCGGGCCAGGGCCCCGCCGATCCACTCGCCGACCGGCGTGACGCCCACGTAGCGCAGCAGGTCGCTGGCAGGCCCGCGAGCCCGGCCCTCGATCTCCAGCGCGGCGTGCTCGGTCAGGTTGCGGATGCCGCCCTGCACGTCGGAGAGTTCGACACCCCAGATCCGGCCGCGGGCGTTGCGGATCTGCATCGAGGTGCGGTCGAACACCAACTCGCCATCAACCCCGGTGAAGGCCGGCCAGGGCGAGTTCCAGGCCGGCTCGGCGCCACTGGCCGGGGTCGATGGCACGTAGGCCAGCGTCACGTCCTGTGCCTGCGCCGTGATGCGGAACTCGCCGTCGTTGCGCTGCACGAACGGAAAATCCCACAGGTCACCCTTGACGCGGAAGCTGGCTGTCGGCACCTTCCCGCCGACCACCGCGCGGCGCACGTAGTCCCGCGCCGACAGCGGAATGCCCAGCGGCAGATACCTCGCCACCTGCGCGGCCTTGCCCTGCGCCAGCTTGCCCGACAGCTCGAGCACGCCCGGCAGGCGAGCGCCCTTGGCAAATCCTTCGCCGGCGCCGGTGCGCCAGGTGGCTTCGAGCTCGCCTTGCACGTCGTCGTTCTCGAAGCGTGCGCCATTGACCTTGAGCTCGACCCGCGGCCGCCCACCGGCCACGGGCTCGAACTTCCAGGCCAGCTGGCTGCCGAAGCGCCGCAGCGGCACCACCGGTTTCTCGAACACGCCAGGCACCACCAGGGCGCCATCGTCGATGGCCAGCCGCGCCTGCCCGCCCGACTGGTTGCCCTGGAACGACAGGCTGGCGCCGCGCCAGCCGGGCCGTCCGATGCCGCCCGGCTCGGGCGAATCGGCCGGGTCGATGGCCATGCCCGTGACCTCGGCCCGCACGTCGTACTGGGTGGGCGCGTCCAGCGGGCCCTTCCAGCTGGCCGCCAGGCCCGACACCGCCCCCTGCGGATTCAGGGCGGCGAGCAGGCGGCGCACCCCGGTGCCGATGGGCAGGCGCTCGGCCAGGTCGGCCATCAGCGCGAGATCGAGCCGCTCTGCGCTGAACTGCCCACCCGTCACCGGGTGCGAGGCCGATGCCTGCGCCAGTTCGGATGCGCTCAACACCTGCTTCTGGTTCCAGGCCACGACCAACGAGCCCTCCGGCCACGCCTTGCCTTCGGCGGTCTGGAAGGCGAAACGCGAGGCGCTGACCTTCACCCCATCGGCCTGGCGCTCGACCACCACGCGGCCGCCCACCTGCGCCAGCGCCACCGGCTCGAGATCGGAGGCCAGTCGAACCGACACATCGCGCAAGGCCAGGTCGAGCGTGCCGCCCTGGGGCAGTCCGTTGCTGAAGTCAACCCAGCCGCGCAGGGCACCTTCGCCCTGCGACAGCTGGAACGGCAGGTCGGCATGCCGGCGCAACTCCTGCACCAGCACCTGCGGAAAATCGGCATAGACGCTGCCGCGCCAGCGCTGCCAGTCGCCGGGACGGGCCAGCAAGGGCTGACGGGCGCGGGCCACCAGCTTGAAGCGCTGTCCCCAGCCGGCCGGCGGCGTTGCGTCCAGGCGCATGTCATGGCGGTTGAGCCGGTTGCGCACCACCAGCTGCACGTCCGCCAGTTCGAGCGGCGGCGCGCCGCGCAACTCGTCCACCCAGCGCACGCTGCCGCCGCGGACCACGAATTCATGCTGCTCGAAGAACCAGTCGATCAGGTCGGCGCCGCTGCCCATGGCTTCGCCGTCGACGTCGATGCCGGCCACGCGCAGCCGGCCCTGCGGGTCGCGGCGCACCTCCACCCGGGGGCCGTCGATCAGGAGCTGGTCGAAGCGCAGCTGCATCGACAACAGTGCCGGCACCGCCAGCGCCGCCGAGATCTGCGGCAGGCGCAGCGCCTCGCGTCCGCGAGCGTCGCGCAGCACCACGTCGTGCAGCTTGAAGGCCGGAACCCACCCCGAAGACCGCACCTCGATGCGACCGATCTGCACCGGCAGCCCGAGGGCCCGGCTGGCCTGGGTCTCGAATTGCGGACGCCATTCGTCCAGGCGAGGCAAAATCCCCCAGTGAAGCGTCAGCCATCCCAGCAGGACTAAGCTCCACAAGCCGAGCACAGTCCAGCCGCCGATGCGCAACAGAAGGCGCCAGGTGCGCCAACGGCGCACGCGCGGTGAGGAAGCGTCATTCGGAGCGGCGAACAGCGAGAGGGACATGAATGAGGGACAACCAGCCCTGGCGCGCGGGTCGCGGCGGGTCAATCTAGCATAGAGCCCACGGCTGCCCATGGGTTCCGAGCACACGGCTTTCTTGCCGCCCTCCCTCGCCGAGCACAGCCGCTTCGTGCAGCGCGTGCGGCGACGCTACGCTGCCGAGCTGGGCTGCCTGCCCGCCGGGGTTCCCGACGTCGCGGCCATCACGACACTGGTGGCCACCCTGCGCGTGCAGGGCCGCAGCCTGGTCTCGGCGCTGCGCGTGGCCCGGCAACTGGTGATCGAGCGGCTGGCGGTGCTGGACACGGAGCAGCTGGCGCCGCTCGAGCACATCACCCACACGATGACCGCGCTGGCCGAGGCCACGCTCGAGCTGGCCCTGGCCCAGGCGCGGGCCGACGAGGACGAACGCAGCGGCCCGCCGCTGGACCTCAATGGCCAGCCCATCGACTTCTGGGTCATCGGCATGGGCAAGCTCGGCGCGCGCGAGCTCAACGTATCGTCCGACATCGACCTGATCTACGTCTACGAGGACGACGGTCACACCGCCGGCCCGCGGCCGATCAGCGCCCACGAGTACTTCGCCTCGGTGGCCAAGCGCCTGTACGCGTTGATCGGCGAGACCACCGACGACGGCTTCGTCTTCCGCATGGACCTGGCCCTGCGCCCAAACGGCAACTCCGGCCCGCCGGCCGTCAGCCTGGGCATGCTGGAGGAGTACTTCCAGGTGCAGGGCCGGGAGTGGGAGCGCTTCGCCTGGCTCAAGAGCCGGGTGATCGCGCCGCGCGCATCGGTGCTGTCGGGTCGGGCGCTGCCGCTGCGCTCGCTGGTCACGGCCTTCGTCTACCGCCGCTACCTCGACTACGGCATCTTCGAGGGCCTGCGCCAGCTGCACCACAAGATCCGCGAGGAAGCCCAGCGCCGGGCCGCCGGCCGCCCCGAGCGCGCCAACGACGTCAAGCTCTCGCGCGGCGGCATCCGCGAGATCGAATTCATCGTGCAACTGCTGCTGGTGGTGCGCGGCGGGCAATTCCCCGAGATCCGCACGCGCTCCACGCTGAAGAGCCTGCAGCGCCTGTCGGCGCGCGGCCTGATGAAGCCCGAGACCGCCGCCAGGCTGGCCGATGCCTACGTGTTCCTGCGCCGCGTGGAGCACCGCATCCAGTTTCTCGACGACCAGCAGACCCACCTGCTGCCCACCGTGGACGCGGACCTGCAGTGGATCGCCGCCACGCTGGGCATGGCCTGCAAGTCGGGCGACGAGGGCGACGCCTGCGAACTGCTGCACAAGCTGGGCGAAGTGCGCGAACTGGTGGCCACCGAGTTCGACGAGTTGCTGCACAACGGCAAGGCGCCGGTCGTGGGCCACGGCGCCACCAACGGCTGCCGCAATTGCGGCGGCGGCCCGCTGCCGATGGACAGCGAGGTGCTGATCGAGAAGCTGCCTCCGGCCATGGCCGAGCGTGTCCGCCACTGGAGCGCCCAGCCCCGGGTGATGGCCCTGCGCGACGAAGGCAAGATGCGCCTGGGCCGCCTGGTGATGCGCGCTGCGGCCTGCATCGACGAGGGCCAGTGCACCGAGGACGCGGCACTGCGCTTCATCGACTGGCTCGACCCGCTGCTGCGGCGCGACAGCTACCTGGCCCTGCTGGTCGAGCGACCCGAGGTGATGCAGCGCCTGCTGCGCCTGCTGGGCCTGGCCCGCTGGCCCATGCGCTACCTGATGCGCCACCCTGGCGTCATCGACGAGCTGGCCGACCCGCGACTGCTGCATGGCCGCTTCGACACCGCCGAGTACGTCGGCTCGCTCGAGGAGCGGCACGACGCCTGGGTGCGCAGCGGCGAGGCCGACGAGGAAGCGCTGCTGGACACCCTGCGCCATGCGCACCATGCCGAGGTGTTCCGCACGCTGGTGCGCGACGTGGAAGGCCTGATCACCGTCGAGCAGGTGGCCGACGAACTCTCGGCGATGGCCGACGCCACGCTCGACTGCGTGCTGCGCTGGGCCTGGCCGCGCCTGCGCCAGCACCACCGCGAGGCGCCTTGCTTCGCAGTCATCGCCTACGGAAAGCTGGGCGGCAAGGAACTGGGCTACGGCAGCGACCTCGACGTGGTGTTCCTCTACGACGACGCCGACGAGCCCGACGCCGACCGTGCCCAGGAGGTCTACGGGCATTTCGTCCGCAAGCTCATCACCTGGCTCACCTTGCGCACCCCCGCCGGCGAGCTGTTCGACATCGACACTGCCCTGCGCCCCAACGGCAACTCGGGCCTGCTGGTCACCTCGATCGCGTCGTTCGAGCGCTACCAGGTGGGCCGGGGCGGCAACACCGCCTGGGCCTGGGAGCACCAGGCCATCACCCGCGCGCGCTTCTGTGCCGGCGATCCCGGGCTGGCCCCGCGCTTCGACGCGGTGCGCCGCCAGGTGCTGTGCGCGCCGCGCGACCAGCTGGCGCTGCGGCAGGAGGTGGTCGGAATGCGCGACAAGGTGCGCAAGGCCCGTCCCGTGCCCGACGACAAGTACGACGTCAAGCACAGCCCGGGCGGCATGATGGACGCCGAATTCGCGGTGCAGTTTCTCCTGCTCACCCAGGCGGCGCGGCACCCCTCGCTGCTCGACAACGTGGGCAACATCGCCCTGCTGCAACGCGCCGAGGCCTGCGGCCTGCTGCCCGAAGGCGTCGGGCAGGCGGCGGCCGACGCCTACCGGGAGCTGCGCCGCGCGCAGCACCGTGCGCGGCTGGACGAGCAGCCCACGCAGTTCGCGCCCGATTTGCTGGCCCGCGAACGCGACGCCGTGCTGGCGCTGTGGCGCGCGGTGTTCGACTGAGCGCGACTGGGCGGACCCCGCCCCTTGCGCGCCGGGCGGCGGCGGCGATGTCGCGCAGGCGTCGCCTTCCAGGCGGCCGGCGGTCTTAGACTTTGCCGCTCTGAGCAAGGACCCCACACATGATCACACTCTGCGGCTTCGGCGTCTCCAACTACTACAACAAGGTCAAGCTGGCCCTGCTCGAGAAGGGCGTGCCGTTCCAGGAGGAAATGGTGATGACCGGCTCGAAGGACGAGGCGGTGCTCTCGGCCTCGCCGCTGGGCAAGGTGCCCTACATCCGTACCGAGCACGGCGCGCTGTGCGAGAGCCAGGTCATCCTCGACTACATCGACGCGGCCCACCCCGAGCATCCGCTGTTGCCGGCCGACGCCTGGGGCCGGGCCAAGGTGCACGAGCTGATCACCTACATCGACATGCACCTCGAGCTCGTGGCGCGCGAGCTCTATCCGCAGGCGTTCTTCGGCGGCACCGTCACCGAGGAAACCCAGGCCAGGGTGCGCAAGCAGCTGGTCAAGAGCATCGCCGCCTTCAAGCGCCTGGCCAAGTTCGCGCCCTTCGTGGCCGGCGACACCTTCACCCAGGCCGACTGCGCCGCCTGGGTCAGCCTGCCCCTGGTGGCCCTGGCCACCAAGGCGGTCTATGGCGAGGACCTGCTGGCGGCCGCGGGCATCGAGTGGAAGCCCTACGCCGCGATGATCGCCGAGCGCCCGACGGCGCAGAAGGTCGCGGCCGATCGCAAGGCCGACCAGGCTCGCCTGGCCGCCCTGAAGCAGGGCTGAGCCCCGGACCTCAGCTGCCCGCCGGCGCGGATCCCGCCGACTGGGCGGCGAGCGCGGCGACCAGTTCCTTCCGGAAGCGATTCAGGTCCTGCACGCTGGCGAAGCTGCGCTCCATCAGCAAGCCCAGGTTGTGCAGGATGCGGTCGACCACCCGCCCCTCCCAGACCGCATCGAACTGGATCTGCTGGTCCAGCCAATGCTCGAGCCAGCTCGGGTCGGGCAGCCGGCTTTGCACCGTGTCGCGCGGGAACAGGCTCTCGTTGACATGCAGGTTGGTCGGGTGCAAGGCCTGGGCCGTGCGTCGGGCGCTGGCCATCAGCACCCCCACCTTGGCAAAGGCGGCCCGCGCCTCGTCCCCGAAGTTCGCCAGGGCGCGCTTCATGTAGCGCAGGTAGGCGCCGCCATGGCGCGCCTCGTCGCGGGCCAGGGTCTCGTAGATCTGGCGGATGACCGGCTCGGTGTGCCACTCGGCTGCGCGCCGGTACCAGTGGTTCAGGCGCACCTCGCCGCAGAAGTGCAGCATCAGGGTCTCCAGCGCGGGCGCGGGGTCGAACTCGAAGCGCACCTCGTGCAGTTCGTCTTCGGTGGGCGCGAGATCAGGCCGGAAGCGGCGCAGGTACTCCATGAGCACCAGCGAGTGCTTCTGCTCCTCGAAGAACCAGACACTGATGAAGGCCGAGAAGTCGCTGTCGTCGCGGTTGTCGCGCAGGAACATCTCGGTGGCCGGCAAGGCCGCCCACTCGGTGATGGCGTTCATCTTGATCGTGCGCGCCTGGTCATCGGTCAGCAGCGCGGCGTCGAACTTCTCCCACGCGATGTCGGTGTCCATGTTCCATCGCACGGCCTCGAACTGCTTGAAGAGTTCCGGGTAAAGCATGGGGCAATTCCTCGCGGCTCCACACCGTCGGCCGCGGACGTGAAAGACTGCGGCGAAGGCCGTAGCATGCCCGTCGTCTCGCCAAACCCAGGAAATCCCCTGCCATGACCAAGCCCTTCTACCGCTGGATTTGCGCCCTGTCGCTGGCCTTGGGCGCACTGGCGCCCGCCGCTGCGGCGCCAGCCGCCTGTCCGGCGCTGCTGCACCAGGTGCTGCCGAGGCTGCAGGACGAGAAACCCATCGACCTGTGCAGCCATGCCGGCAAGGTGGTGCTGGTGGTCAACACCGCCAGCTTCTGCGGGTACACGCCGCAGTACAAGGCGCTGGAGGCCCTGGATCGGCGCTACCGCGACAAGGGCCTGGTGGTGCTGGGGTTTCCGTCCAACGATTTCGGCCAGCAGGAGCCCGGCAGCGGCAAGGAGATTGCCGACTTCTGCGAGAACACCTTCGGCGTCAAGTTCCCGATGTTCGCCAAGTCCACGGTGTCACCGACCGCGGGCGGCACGCTCAACCCGCTGTTCGCGGCGCTGATCGAGCGAACCGGCCAGGCGCCGCGCTGGAACTTTCACAAGTACCTGATCAGCCGCTCCGGCAGCACGGTCAGCAGCTACAAGTCGGCGGTCGATCCGTCCGACCCGGTGTTCATCAAGGACCTGGAGAAGCTGCTCGGGTCGGAATCGAAATGACCGGCCGCCGTCGGCCAGGGGCCTCGGACACCTAAATTTGCATTCGGTGACCTGCCGCCACTGAAATCGAACGGAACCAAATCGTCAGTTTCGTGTCAATGACGGGGTGGGTGCCGACTCCGGCCATGTGCCGCGGACCGCGCCCGACCCGTTTACGTCGTGCAGCCCTCCGGGTTTCCGGAGCGAAATCCTGGGGCGGTTCTCCTCCTCCTCCCTCCCTCCCTCGTTCGTCCCAGGGCGCTGCACGACACTTTACAAAGCCCCGCCCGGCGCGCTCGCCGAGCGTTCGGGCCCGCATCGCCGGCCTCAGCGCAGCCAGCCCTTGCGACGGAAGTAGATGAAGGGCGCGGCCACCGAGGCCACCATCAGCACGATCGCGAACGGATAGCCCCAGGGCTGGTCCAGTTCGGGCATGTGCTTGAAGTTCATGCCGTAGATGCTGGCGATCAGCGTCGGCGGCAGCAGCGCCACGCTGGCCACCGAAAAGATCTTGATGATCTTGTTCTGGTTGATGTTGATGAAACCG
>Ga0075163_10007309_pt1 | contig 14606 bp, 7 predicted proteins | sample JI1023141ADNA_FD_71478 | JGI IMG/M metagenome (GOLD analysis project Ga0075163, IMG submission 71478) | Wastewater effluent complex algal communities from Wisconsin, to seasonally profile nutrient transformation and Carbon sequestration -... | ecosystem: Engineered > WWTP > Effluent > Algae...
CCTTCAGCCCCTTCAACCTTCAACCCCTTCAACCTTCAACCTTACCGAACTACCACCTTCGCCAGTCCTCTTTGGCCATCGGCGAGTACTTCCAGGAAATAAATGCCGGATTGCCAGTGACTTACGGCAATATTCAGGATTCCGTCTGCGGATTCGCCGGTGGCCACCAACTGGCCCAGGGCGTTGAATGCGCGCCATTGCGCGGCAGCTCCGGCGGGGATTTGTACGCGCACCCAGTCGCTGGCCGGGTTGGGGCTCACCAAAAGGTTCATGGTCCCGGGTTCCACCGTTTTTACCGGCACTTCACAATCCACCAGGATGGTTTTGTAAAGGCTTAACCCGCCCCTTTGGTTGCCAACTACCATCTCCAGAATGCCGTCGCTGTCGAGATCGGCAAAGGCCGGGCAACTGCGGTTGCCGTCGTCGGTGTTCCCCCAGGTGAGTGAAATGACCGGATAGGCATCTGCCGTGGCAGTCGGATTGCTGTAGGCTTCCACCTGACCGTTGATGCCACCGGCGATCAGCTGGAGCCCGCCGGGAGTCTGAAGGAAAACCGGCGCGCTGTAACCGGGGCCGCCGGGAATCAGGTCAGTGTCGATGTTGCCAATTTTAGTCAGGGTTGGCTGGTTGGAAAAAAGCGGCTCGGTAGGCGACCCGGTATTTTTGAAAAAATTGATGTTGCCCTGGTATTCTCCCATCACGATGTCTTTCAGTCCGTCGCCGTCCAGATCGACGATGGCAGGAGTGGACGAGGAACCTACGTCAATACCCAGCCACATGGTGTTGAAATCCTGCTGGAATGTCATTGGATTGTTGGCGCCGGCCGTATTGCGGTAATGAAAAAGTGCGCCGCCATAGCTGCCCACCAGCAGGTCGAAGTCGCCGTCGCCGTCGAGGTCACCGAAAGTTGGTGCAAAGTCGTAGTCGTTGGGGGCATACTCCGACATGTCAAGCCAATCGTCATCAGCCAGTGTGAAGCGCGGCTGGTTGGGCGTTCCGGTATTGAGCAGCAGGTAAAGGCTGCCGCTGTTGGAATTGCCGGGCGATACGGGGATAAAATAGCCGTTGTTGCCCACCACGATGTCGAGCAGGCCGTCTCCGTTGACGTCGGCGATGGCCGGGTGCGAAGCGGTACCAATGTCCAGCATTTTACTGACGAAGGCTGTTTTGGTTTGTAATTCGAAATGGTAGCCGACTGCAGCGGTGTTTTTGTAAAACCAGGCGCATTCCCGGTCTTCACCCACGGCCGGGCTGTTGGGCGAAACGAGCAGGTCTTTTTTGCCGTCATTGTCCAGATCAAGCAGAAAAGGCGCCGGGAAATTGGCGAGTGCAACCGTGGTGTTGTAAACCGGGAAGGCCGTATCCTGCATGGTCATCCAGGCTTTGTCGGCATCACCGCCATTGGAAAGCATGCTGAGGCATTCAAAGGATATGTTGCCAAAAATCAGGTCCTTGTCGCCGTCCTCATCCTGATCGTAGGTAAGCACCGTGGCGCCGGGGTGGCGTTCCTCGCGGGAGTCCAATTCGGCCTGAAAACCGGGCGCACAGGGCGCACAGGAGTCGGGGTGACAACTGAGGGTAGCCCGGCAACCTTCCAACCCGTTTTCATAAAAACGCCCCCAGCAATCATCCACCAGCGAGAATTTCAAACTGTCGACGCCATAGCCCATTTCGACCGATTCGTTGCGCAGCATCCACAGGTGGGTGGTATTGCCTGCTGCAAAAGAGACCAGATCGAGGTCGCCGTCGCCGTCGATATCATCCACCGATGGAATGTCGGATTTGGAGATCGGGAGATTGCTCCAGTTGCCCGAGCCGGACAGACTCGGATACCAGATTTCGAGCGGATCGCAGTAGGTGCAGCCGGGATAATTGAATTTGTAGGGGAAAAATTTCAGCACCTTGTTCTCAAAATAGCCCTGGAACACCTGCATTTCCTGCGAGCCATCCACATTGGAAGAACAAAAAATGTCCGCTGCACCATCGTTGTTGAAATCCCGCATCAGGGCGAAATCCACCAGTTTTGGAAAAAAGCAGGCATATTCCGGTACGAAATCATAACTCATCTCCCCGGCGATATTCCGGTTGAGAAAGGTGAGCGTCACGTTGCCGCCCCGGTCAAAGATGACCAGGTCCTGGATACCGTCGTTGTTCAGATCGGCTGCCGAAAATTGCGGGTTGTTTAGCCCTCCGACAAAGGAATATTCCAGTTCTACCCCGTTTTTGAATATCGGAGCGGAAAGGCGTTGAAACATTTGCATCTGTGCAAAGACAGCAGTGCAACAAATCAGGTAGAAAAAAGCGGAAAGAGCGGTGCGCATGGTGTAGGCCTGGTGTACAGGAAGGGGCAGGAACCGGGAGGTATCAGTAATCGGAAGCGTCCACCCACACCAAATCTGAATCGCGGGTGCCGCTTCCGATGACTTATAATGCCTTCGCTTGCCTTTTTAAAAAGATGAATTAACCCCGTAAAATTACACCGAACACCGCAACCGAATGATCTGTAAATGGAAGAGCGCAATTGGCTGGCAAAAAACGCTTATTTTTCCTTTAAAATGGCCTCAATATCGCGCAGCAATTTTTTGCCGCCCGGCGAAAATTTCGCCGTGTATTGCGGGCTGTTTTTCTCCACCATGATGAAGGAAAAATTGTCGGCCAGCACCTCATCCGGGTGTATGATGTAGCCGGTATTGTCCTTGATCTGGCTATAAAAGTCTGGCAATTCATTCAGTTTGAGCGGGCTGCTGATGCCGTCATCCTTGGTGATCACTTTCCAGGTGCCGTCGCCGTCGGGTTGGATCTGGAACAGATTGAATTCAAGGTATCCGAAGAATTCGCTTTGACCGGCTTTGGCGCCCAGGTTGTTGGCGTAAATGATGGGAATGGCCTGAATGGTGGTGTTTTCACCAGTTGCCAGGGCTATCTTTTGGGCAAAATCCACGCCGTCCGGGTTGAAAAGTACGCGCTCTGCAAGGGTGGCGGGCATGTGCAGTTTTTCCAAACCGATGTATTCAAAACCAATGAGTTGGTACAGTTTTACCCGTTTGGCGGCATTGAGCCGGGAAAAAACGTGAAAGAGTTCGTGGTACATCGTATTGGTAAACGAATTGGTCTTTTTAGCCTCCATTTCGCCTTTGGGGATGACAATGCAGTTGTCGCGGGTGTACCACACGCCCGCGCCGTAGTGTTTGCTTTTGGTGATAATCAGTTTGAGGGTGTCCGGGAAGATATTGGCGTTGACTTCACCGACGGTTTTGAACATTTTTCGGAGCATTTTATCGAGAAATTCGGCGTCGGCGGTGCCAAAACTTTCCACATCCCTTTTCAAATAGTCAATATAGGCCGGCAGAAGGCCAGCCCGGGTTTGTCCTTCCGAAAGCGGCTGCTTCATCTGAATGGACATCTCGGAGGCCGTTACGCGTTCGAAAAATTTGTCGTGCCGGTCTGTGGTAATGGCTTTGGCAGCGTCGGTGCTGTCGAGCAGCAACACGACGTGGCCCGGGTCGAGGTGGATGGTCCGGGTCGCAATTTGGGCGTTGCAATGAATGGAAAAAAGAAGTGCAAACGGAACCAGGAAAAGAGAAAATAGATGTTTCACGAATACCAGATTTTGAAGATCAAACTGTTAGAGTCAGGTGGCACAAGCCCGGAGGGGCAATGGCCATTGAACCGGGGAGGCTTTCAATAATTCCGGAAAACCTCGCTCCAGCGTCAAATTATTCACAAAGTTGGAAAAATCAATTTAAAAACGGTGCCGCTGCCTTCCGGACTTTCGACCGATAGCTCGATGCGGTGCAAATTCAGAATGCTTTGCACCAGTGAAAGTCCGATACCGGTCCCTTTTACCTTCCGATGCCTCGGGCTGCGGAAAAAGGGTTCGAAAATCAATGGCAACTCGTCCACAGGGATGCCCGGACCGTTGTCGGCAATTTCCACCGAGTGCGCGCCACCGGGTACAAACCGCACCCGCACCTGTGCCCGGTGGTCGGGTGAATATTTGCAGGCGTTGTCCATGAGGTTGAGCAAAGCGGTACGCAACAGCGGTTCGTTGGCCTGCACGTTCAGACACTGGTCGTTTTCCGGCATTTCACCCAGATCGACGGCTATTTTGAAATGCGGGCGGCGTTTTTGCACCTGCTCTTTTGCCTGCCACACCAGTTCGTCCAAACGAACGGAAGCAAAAGGAATTGCAGTCGGGTCGTTGTAAATGCGGGCGAGCTGGTGGAGTTTTTCTTCTACTTCCGCCATGGCGTCCACATCGTCGAGCACACTTTGCAGCGCTGCGCGGTAGGCGGCCGGGTCGCGTTCGCGGGAAAGCGCTACATCGATTTGGGCCCGGATGGCCTGTAAGGGGTTTTTGAGTTCGTGGGATACATTGGACAAAAACAGCCGCTGCATCCGAAATGCCTGTTCCACACGATCAAGCAATCGGTTGAAGGTTTCGGCGAGTCGTGTGAGTTCGTCGCGGTTGGCTCCGGTGGCGACACGCCGGCTCAGGTCGCTGGGCTGGATGTTTTCCACCTCTTCCACCGTTCGCGACATGGGGTAGAGTGCCTGCCCCGCAAAATACCAGCCCGACGTTGCGATCAAAACCATGCCCAGAAAAAAACTGATGATCAGGATGTTGCGGAGTTGGTCCAACTGGGTGGGATCGCGATAGCCTTCTACCACGACCACAAAGGGGCGGCCGCCGGCACTGTTCACCACCCGGCCCAGTGCATGCAGATTGTAGTGATAAAACCGGATTTCGCGGTGGGTATAGATGTCCTGCAAATCCTTGACCGATACCGGCGGAACATCGGTATGCACGGAAAAAACCCGTTCGTAGGCATCGTTGAAAAGGCTGATGTTGTCACGATAGGGTAGTGTGTCGTCTTCAGGGGAGACCCAATTGGGCGGGAGTGGTTTGAGTTGGTCCGGTTGGCGCAATGCCGTTTGGGCTGCCATGTCGGCCTTCGATTTCAAACCCGCAAAAAAAGCCTCGTCGGTGTTTTTCCGGAACAGGAAATACACCGAAAGCAATACCCCGATCAGTATGCTCGCCGCATTGAACAAAAAAAGGATGGTGAGGCGGGCTCGTATTTGCATGACCAGGCAAAGAGGGCATCCATTTCTTTCTTTCGGATACCGGATTGGTAAATATCAAAGGTATTGCCTTTGGGCACTCCCTAGTTGTTCCACCACCTTCCTCACTCCCGTTGAAGCCGGTTCGGCGATCACAGTCAGGTTGGGCATGCGCGACAATTCGTAATTGATCTGCGGGCGGGGATCAACGTAGTAAAACGGGATGCGCGGGTTGGCGTACACCATCAGGCTGGCGGCCGGATACACCTGGAGCGAGGTGCCGACAATGATGAAAAGTTCGGCTTCGGCAGCCAGGTCGGCAGCGGGTTCGAGCATGGGCACCGACTCGCCAAACCACACGATGTGCGGCCGGAGTTGAAAACCGCGCGCACATTTGTCGCCCCAGCGGATGTCGCCTTCGCAGGGATAAATCAGGTCGGAATACCGCTCGGAGCGCGATTTGCGCAGTTCGCCGTGGAGGTGCAAGACGCGGGTGCTGCCGGCGCGTTCGTGCAGGTCGTCCACGTTTTGTGTGACGATGTGCACTTCAAAATCCTTTTCCAGTTCGGCCAGCGCTTTGTGCCCGGCATTGGGCTCTACCTCAAAGAGTTGTGCCCGGCGCTGGTTGTAAAATTCCAGCACCAGTTCCGGGTTTTTGGCCCACCCCTCGGGTGTGGCCACGTCTTCGATGCGGTGGTTTTCCCAAAGCCCGTCCGAATCGCGGAAGGTTTTGATGCCGCTTTCAGCCGAAATGCCGGCACCGGTGAGCACGACAATCTTTTTCATATCGAAAGGTCAGGTTTTTCTCGCCAGTTTGCTGTTCGAATAGCCATAGCCAAAATAGATCACCAGGCCCGCCAGCAGCCAGATGAAAAATCCCAGCCAACTGTTGGCCGGTATCTGGGCCATCATGTAGAAACAAAATATCAGGCCCAGCACGGGTATCAGCGACAGGTTGTGCCGGAAACTCAGCAAGCCCAGGTACAGGCAGGTGAACACGAAAAGCCACATCGGTATTTTGTGCTGAAAAAGACCCCATCCCGACTCGTATTTCTGATCGTCTGATACGGGCATTTGTTCCACGGCCGCAGCGTAGGCATTTTCATCAAGACTGCCCAGGTATTTGGAAAGGTCGCCGCCACTCAGCGCAAAACCTGCACTGTCTTTTTGTGCATAGCCGGCTTTCAATCCTTCGATGTCATTTTCCGAAAGATGGCTGAACAGCGTGGTGGCATCGCACATTTGCCGGGCATTGGTCAGCCAGTCCATCGTGTCTTTGCGGTATTGAGTCATCAGGTACAACCCCGCTACTACCAGCATGATCGGGAAAATCCATTTGGCGTTCAGGTAGGGTGTGCGAAACTTTCCGCGCGGCGCGCCGGGCGTCATCTGGAGTTTCAGCACCCCTGCGCATACCAGCACAAAGGCAAACAAGGTACCCATGCTGCACAGGTTGAGTACCGTGTCGCTCGGAATGAACAGCATCGGCACCACAACGAAAAAGCCGGTGATGACCGTCGCAAAACTTGGTGTTTTGAATTTTGGGTGGATCGTCGAAAAACGTTTGGGCAACAAGCCGTCGCGGCTCATCACCATCCAGATGCGCGGCTGGCCCAACTGGAACACCAGAAACACCCCTGCCATCGCAACCACAGCACTCACCGCAATGACGCCCGAAAACCACTTCAGATTTACTTTTGAAAAAACGTAGGCCAGCGGGTCGTTCACATTCAGTTCCTTGTAGTTGACCATGCCCGTCAGTACCAGTGCAATGATGATGTATAGCACCGTACACAACACGATGGAATAAATCATGGCGCGGGGCAGGTCACGCTGCGGGTTTTTACATTCTTCTGCCGTGGTGGAAAGGGCATCGAAGCCGATGTAGGCAAAAAACACCGAAGATACCCCCGCCATCACCCCGCCGAATCCATTGGGCGTGAATGGATGCCAGTTGGCCGTGTCCACAAAAAAGACACCAACAATGATGACCAGCACCACCACGAGCAGTTTCAGGACCACCATCACGTTGGCCGTGGTTTTGGATTCCTTGATCCCGATGTACACCAGCGCAGTGATGAGGATGGACATGATGATGGCCGGAATGTCGAGTATGGTGCGCAGGCTGCCAAGGCGGGGCGCATTTTGCCAGGCATCATAGGCTTCGCGCTGGGCATCGCTGAGTTCCGCCATGGGTGTGCCGGCCTTCAGCAGGGCCGCCGTGTCTGTGTAGCCGTTGTGGGCACTCACGTAATCTACCTGCGCCCAGGCCGGGATGTGCCAGCCCATGCTGTCGCACAGGCCCGTGAAATAACCCGACCAGGACACGGCTACGGTGATATTGCCCACAGCGTACTCCATGAGCAGGGCCCAGCCGATGATCCAGGCGACGAGTTCGCCAAAAGCGACGTAAGAATAAGTGTAGGCACTGCCCGATACGGGAATCATGGAGGCGAATTCCGCGTAGGCAAAGGCGGCAAACCCGCAGGCAACAGCCGTAAAAATGAACAGGAATACCACCGCCGGACCACCGTTGAAACTGGCCGAACCGATGGTGCTGAAAATGCCGGCGCCGATGATGGCCGCTATGCCGAGCGCCGTGAGATCGTACACACCCAGGTTCTTTTGGAGGCCGCCACCGTGCTCCGATTCGTGGGCCGCGGTAGCGATGGCGTCGTCAATATTTTTTTTACGAAACAGGTTGTCAAGAAAAGCCATGTGCAGGTTTGAATGTTTTCAGCGTCCAAAGTAGGACTTTCCCTGAATTTCAAAAGCCCAAACAAACAGGCATGACATGACAACGACACTGCCTGCCGGAACCAGCGGTCCGGCAGGCAGTGTAATGATGCGCCCAAATGAATGCCCTGTACCCTATCAGTGCATCACGGTCATTTTAATCGCCTCTGTCTGCCCGGTGGCGGTGCGGAGCAGGCAGGAGTATATACCGGCCGGCCACGAGTGGGTGTCGATCCGTGCCTGCGTGTCCAGGGAAAGGTCCACATGGCGTTCGAATATTTTCTCTCCCAGTACATTCAATACCAGCATATTGGCTTCACCTGTTTCACCCGTTTTGTTTTCCCACTGCACCAAAGTGGTCGCATTGGAGGGGTTGGGGCGATTTTGAAGCAGCCGGAAGGCATCGGGCGAGAGCACTACCGGAGTTGACGTCGACTGATCGGCATATTCGACCACCAAATCATCGAAAAAGAAGCCGTCGCGCTCCTGAAAATCATCAGATAAAAACAGGAATCCGATGTAAACCAATTGCCCGATGTATTCTGACAAATCAACCGTTTCCTCTACCCATTCGTTTTGCAAGCCATCGTAAACGGGTTCGGCAACAGGTTGTGTGCCTCCTGCGCCCGGCTCGGTGTATATGCCGCACAACGGAACAGGGGTAAAACTGGCATCCGAAGCGAACACCTGGGCAAAATCGTAGTCCTCTTCAATGTCCCAGCGCGCCTGAAAACGAAGCCGTGCATAGGTGGCGTCGGCAGGTATGGCAACCGGCTCTTCAAAATAGGAAGCGACGTAGGAATTCGGGAAATAATAGGCGTTGGGCGAATCCGTGAAACAGGAAGGCGCCGACACGAAAGTTTCGTTGGTTAATTCAAAGTTGCCTTGCCAGCCGGAAAAATCGGTGCAGTCGTCTTCGTACAACTGCGACAAGGATACGTTGCCGATGTAGGTCTTGCGGAGCGTGTCCTGACGGATAAAATCGCCGTTTTTGACTTCCATCAAAATCAACAATTCCTTGCCGGTCGGGATACCCGGTGCAAAAGTGACGGGGAAATTGAAACCGACCGATTGACCAAGTGCCAAATCAAACGTTTGCGAAGCGACTGGCGAGGTAATCTCCGCCGAGAGCGGGGTGCAGGTCACGGTAAATGCGCCTGGTTCGAGGCCGTATCGCTTCAACTCAAAGGCCAGGCTGGAAGTACCCAGCGTAATAAACTGGTCATTTTGGTCGGTCAGTTCACCATAGTGCAGCGCGCACAAGGCCATCACGAGATTTTGCCAGAGGTTGTCGCGGTTGAGATCGTCTATTTCTTCAAAAGCCGGCCAGAACCCCGTAGTGCCCACTTCCGGCGTGAATGAAAAAGTGCCCTTTTCACTCAGCATCCAGTCGTCTGAACTGCCGTTGACAGCATAGCCGACGGTTTCGCTGGAGGTGCCATATTTGTAGTCATTGTAGCGCGTTAAAAGCTGCCCGAATGTTATAAAACTGGAATCGGCCGGAGCGTCGCTGTAGGCCCAGGGATAAATCAGCAGGTTGCCGCTGGTGTGGTAGTTCAGGGTGAACAAAAAATCATGGTCCCGGCAAAAATCGCGGACTGCCCGGGTTTCCGGTTCCGAAAACGGCTCCGGCCCGCGGTAGGTCTGCGCATCCGGATTGGGTGAAGAGCCGTTGTCGTCGTTGCCCCAAAAGTAGCCGTAGTTGCGGTTGAGGTCAACTCCGTAGGTGCCGTTGCCATTGTTGCGGCGGTTTTTGCGCCAATAGCCGTAGCCGTCGGGGTTGGTGGTTTCATTGTAGATGTAACCATCCGGATTGACGCAGGGGATGAAGTAAAGTTCTTCGTTATCCACGATGTATTTCACGTCAGGATTGGTCGCGTAATTTTCCAACAGATACCACATGTAAAAAATCATCTGCGACAGGCTGTTGGGTTCGCGGGCGTGGTGCAGCGCCGTATACAACACCTCTTTTTCGTCCTCGTCGGTATTGGCATTGTCCGATATTTTGACGTACCATAAGGGGCGACCTTCCCAGGTCAGGTTGGTATCACTCACGATGGCTTTTTGGGTGATGAGGTTGGGGTATTTGGTGGCCATGTCGGCCAGCACATCAAGCATTTGCTGGTAGGTGACGTAGCCGGCCATGCTCCCGTAGGTATAATTCTCCGGTGTGGGGTAGACAGGTGAGGCATCCACACAATCGGCGTTGCGGGATGTAACCACAGGATTTTTCGCCTGTTCCCGGTGCCATTGCTGCAAGTCGGGAATCAGCACCTTGACCTGAAATCCGGCGGCCTGCACCTGTTTTAATTCGGACGCAGAAATCTCGGTTGTTAGCGAACGCCCCGGGAGGAATTTACCGTGGTCGGTTTCGATGCCCAGTGCGGCGAGCGATTGGATGTCTTTTCCGGTGAGCGCGATTTCGACGCGGGAATACGGCTCCTGGGTGGTTTGTGCCCTCAGTGCGACGACGCAGCCAAAGAGCATGAGGAGTAATGCTAAATGTTTCATGACGGTTGATTTTTTACAAAAGTAGGTGCGCAGCAGCCGGTGCGGCCACTTTTTATTACTTTTTGAAAAGCCGTAGCAAAAAAGGTTACCATGAAAAGGTAAAACCGAGGCGAAAAGCGCGCCCGGGCATGGGTCGGTATTCGATAACCTGGTACGGCGTATTCCACAAGTTTTCGAGGCGAAAATTGACTGAAACCGCGCCGCGTCCGGGCGCCGAACGAAGGTGGAAATCCCACTGCATCAACAAGTTCCCCGTTGTGTAACCATCCAGAGCGTCCAGGTTGTCGGAAGTGGTGAATCGTTGCCCGGTCCAATGCTGGAGATAGGCCCCCGAAAACCCGCCGCAAGCGATTTTCAGCACGGCTCCTGCACTGTGGTTGGGTGTGTAGGGCAATTGTTTGTTCAGCACCCCTTCCGACCCGCCATACACCGCTATATTGGTTGTCACGGCATACTGATACCGCCCGCTGGCGCCCAGTTTCCAATTCCCGAATTCCAGTTTCCAGTGCAGCCCAACATCCAGTCCCCGGCTCCACACCTTGCGCAGGTTGCCCGGCCTGAAAAGCCCGTCCGGGCCGGGCAGCCAAATAATCCAGTCGTCGAGCAGCAACTGGAATACACCGGCCTCGGCAGAAAATCCCTGCCTGAAAATTTGTGTGGCCAGGGCGGGTTGGGTCGAATAAACCCAGCCCAGGTCAGCGCTGTACCCTTTTTCGGGCTTCAGGTCGGTCCGGCCGTATTCGAGCCAGAAGCGGTCGTTGAAAGTCGGCAGATTGAAGTTGCGGGAAAGATGAAAACGCAGGGCGCCGGCTTCCCCCAGGCCGGTTTGGCCGCCCAGCGACCACGTAAACGGTGCTGCTTTGCCCTGGTCGCGGGTCCACTCCTGCCGCAGGAGGGCCGTGAGCCGCCCGTTCGGCAGCCGCCATTCGACCATGCCGAAGCCGGCCAGTCGGGTCTGGTCGTACCACCGGGCGGTGTCGGCATAGCCGTCGGCCTGCGCCCATTGGCGGATGGCGGTGGCGCCGGTTTTCCAGTGGAAGCGGTTGCCGGCGGTGGCCGCATATTCCGAATTCAGCAGGGCCGTTCGCGCCCGGCTCGAATCGACATTGCCGCGCAGGTTGAAAAACACGGCTTCATCCACCCAGGCGGCGCGGGTTTGCCACAAGGCCTGCGGGGCCGGGCTGTGCTCCCAGGACGCAACCAGCCGGCTGGAGCGGTCGCGCTGCCAGGTCTCGGAAGCGGCCTCTGTCATGGCCGGCGGTATTTCGCGGAAAGCCCGTTGCTGCCAGAAAGCCGTCCGGAGGGTGTTTTTTTCATTCAACACAATGTGGTTGAACTGCTGGATGTCCAGTCTTTCCAACCGGTTGTTCATTTGCCGCGTCGCGGGGCTGCCGGGTTGTGCGGTATTTTTGAACGGGAAATCATTGTCGGCCTGTTGCCAGTTGGCGCGCAATCGGGAGGACCACCTTTCCTGTGCATAGCCGACGGAAGCCTGCGCATCGCTGTTGCCAAAACTGCCCAGTGCGCCGCCCGCCGAACCCGAAAAGCCGTAGGGCGACCGGGTGGGAGTCTCCACCATCACGCTGCCGCCCATGGCGCCGCTGCTGAGGGCCGCGCTCTGGCCGCCGTAGCGCACTTCAAGGCGGTCGCCGGGCCAAAGCGGGAGCAGGGCGGCATCCGCCACGCCGTTTTGCGGGCTTTGCAGGTTGAGGCCGTTCCAGAAAACGGGCGTGCGCGAGGGTCCCGCGCCGCGGGCCGACACGGTGGCAAGCGTGCCCGGTGCATTGGTCCGCAACGCCACAGGGTTTTCCCAAAAAAGACGCTCGGACAGGCTGGTGGCGCTGTTCAGCGGCAGCGAGTCGGCGCGCCAGGCGGCAAAACCCGTCTGATCGAAGCGGGCATCGCGGATGGTGACGGGCGGAATGACCAGGGTGGTGTCGGATTGGGCGGAGAGGATCGGGGGCAGGGAAAACAGCAAAAACAGCGGCCAAAAACCACCGGCAGGGCGGCGTTTGGCGGTATTATCCTTTTGAGGGTGAAGTAGTTGTGTGTATCGGCGCTGCATTGGCGCACCAAAAATACGGCATTCTGGCGGAATGGGATTGGCGGGCTGTGAATCCGCCATGCCCGGATGGCAAGTTGCAATGCCTTACTTCAATTGGAGATCTTCTTTTGTAAACCCAAACCGCTGATAAATTTTACGACAAATAAATTTTTTCAAATCCGGATTGGGAATTCAACATCTGCGACTTGACAGGTTCTGTTTTTTAACATCTTTGTATTCCCAACAGAGCGGCAATCCTCAAGGTCGCTGACCAATTATTGATTTTTAACCATAAATATCTATAATTATGAAAACTATTCTTTTCTCCCTCATGCTTGTTGTCCTTTCTTTGGTTTCACCAGGAACATGTTCGGCCCAACTACCGCAATGGGTTACAGATTTAGCAAACGCCAACCTGTCCCTCGCAATCGGTCAAATAACACACTGGGAAGAAAAACAAATGACATGGTATAATATCAATGGACAAGCGGACGGTTCGGACTCCATCAGTGTAAATACACTGTATGTAAAAGGCATCACAACCGATGGCAAACATTTTATTGGCGCCATATCAGAAACCAGCCATGAATTAAATCCGCTTGGGTCAAGAGGCATCAAAGGGCATTCCTGTACCGGAGAATGTGGATGCCAATGTTGCGATTTTAGAAAAGATGGCACAAATGGATGCGACTGCGGCACCGGCTCAAATTGTTGCGTTTCCCAGCCGGGTTGTTCTTGTTGGTGTCGGCATGCAGTTACATCGGGCAATTAAGGCACAAGCGCTGTATATATTGGTATTTTAAGGCTTGTGGGTAGCGAAAAGTCATTTCGAGGTTGCGCTCGAACTGGCTTTTTTGTTTTCACTACACAAACTTTCTTCCCTTTTCCTCACCTTTGCGGCTCTTTTTTAATGTGTGAATGGGTGAGTGAGTGAATGAGCGATTGGGTGAATGAGTGATGGCGTAGGCGGGGGCTGAGCGAATGAGGGAGGGCGTGTGCGCAGGTGGATCGGAAAATCGATTTTCCTGTACGAGGCGAAAACGGCATCCGAATTGCATAACCCCTGTAATCACAAACTCACTCACTCATTCACTCATTCACTCACTCACTCATTCACTCACTCACCCATTCACCCATTCTCCCGATCACCCATTCACTCAATATACACCCATGCAGGAAGATTTATTCAAGCGCATCGTTTCGCACAGCAAGGAATACGGATTCATTTATCCCTCTTCGGAAGTTTATGACGGCCTCAACGGCGTGTACGATTACGGCCCGCTGGGTGTGGAACTGAAAAACAACATCAAGGAATACTGGTGGCGCTCGATGGTGCAGATGCACGAGAACATCACGGGTATCGACTCGGCCATTTTTATGCACCCGCTCATCTGGAAAGCATCGGGTCACGTGGACGCTTTCAACGACCCGCTGGTGGACAACAAGGACTCCAAAAAACGCTTTCGCGCCGATGTGCTCATTGAAGGCGAGATCGATAAAATGATCGCCAAGGCCGAGAAAGAAGTGGAAAAGGCGGCCAAACGTTTCGGCGACAGTTTTGATGAAAAAATGTTCCGCGAAACCAACCCGCGGGTGCTGGAATACACCCAAAAAGCAGATGTCGTGGAAAAACGCCTGGCCGGCGCCTTAAAAACCGGCGACATGGCCGACCTGAAGGCGCTGATTGACGAATTGCAAATCGCCGAGCCCGACACGGGTTCGCGCAACTGGACCGAAGTGCGCCAGTTCAATCTCATGTTCTCGACCCAGATGTCGAACACCGGCGACGACGGCAAACTCTACCTCCGTCCGGAAACGGCGCAGGGCATTTTTGTCAACTTCCTGAACGTGCAAAAAACGACCCGCCAGAAAATTCCTTTCGGGATCGCCCAGATCGGCAAGGCATTCCGCAACGAGATCGTGGCGCGGCAGTTCATTTTCCGGATGCGCGAGTTCGAACAGATGGAAATGCAATACTTCGTGCGCCCCGGCACCGAAATGGAGTGGTACAACACCTGGAAAGAACGCCGCATGGCCTGGCACCGCGCCGTCACGCCGGCCGAAAAACTGCGCTTCAAGGACCACGACAACCTGGCCCACTACGCCAATGCCGCCGTGGACATCCAGTTTGAATTCCCCTTCGGATTCAAGGAACTCGAAGGCATCCACTCGCGCACCGACTTCGACCTCAGCAGCCATTCGCAACTTTCGGGTAAAAAGATGCAATTCTTTGATCCTGAATTGAATGAGC
>Ga0075163_10007310_pt1 | contig 14606 bp, 9 predicted proteins | sample JI1023141ADNA_FD_71478 | JGI IMG/M metagenome (GOLD analysis project Ga0075163, IMG submission 71478) | Wastewater effluent complex algal communities from Wisconsin, to seasonally profile nutrient transformation and Carbon sequestration -... | ecosystem: Engineered > WWTP > Effluent > Algae...
CAAGGGCTTCGTGTCGAGCCGCACCAAGCGCAAGTTCTCGGCCTTCCTGGTGCGCGGCGACGATGGCAAGGTCGGCTTCGAGTTCGAGAAGAAGGAGCCCAAGGCGCCCGCCGAGAAAAAGCCTGCCACCCGCAAGAAGGCGGCATCCGAGTAGGCCGGATCCCGACGTAAAAAAGCCCGCCGTCTTCGGCGGGCTTTTTTTTGCACTGCGCGCTCAGGCGAGGGCGGCGATGATGGTCTCGCGGAAGTCGTCGATCTCGGCGTCGGTGGTGCCGAGAAAGATCTTGGCGTCGTCCAGGGTGCGCTCGCTCACGATGTCGGCGTCTTCGACGAAATCACTGATCACGTGCTCGGCGATCAGGGTGACCGCGATCAGCGCCAGGGCGCCGGCGGGCAGTTCCTTCTCGGGCAGGATGTACACTTCCGGGTCGTGGTGATAGCGGATCGCCGCGGCGATCGTGGGCGGCAGCCCCCAGCTGCGGGCCAGCAGCCAGCCGACCACCGCGTGGTCGCATCTGAAGCGCTGCTGCTCCTGGGCGATCAGGGGGGCGGCGCGATCCTGGGAGGCGGCGTAAACGGCGGCGTAATCCGGGAAGTTCGCCAGCATCACCGGGATCGCCGCATCGTGGAACAGGGCGTAGGTGTAGGCGCTCTCGGGTGAAATCCCCACGTGCTTGCGCGCCAGCACGCCGGTGGCGAGGGCGAGGGTCGAGGCGCGGGACCAGAACTTCTCCATCAAGGGGGTGGGCGGGTTGCCGGACGCGTTGCGCAGCGCAACGGCGATCACCACGTTCAGGATGTTGCTGATGCCCAGCCGGCCCACCGCCTGCTGCACGCTGCGGACCGGCGCCGCGCCGCCGAAGATCGGCGAGTTGGCGAGCTTCACCGCCATCGCCGACATGCCCACGTCGGATGACAGGATCCGGGTGAGTACCTTGATGGAAGGGTCGTCGCGCTGGGCCTCGAACATCACCTCGGTGACGATGGCCGGGCACGCGGGAATGCGGACGCTGGCGAGGACTTCCTCGAGTTCCGCGTGGGAAGGCGCTTGGAGTAAGGTGTCTGTATTCATGGCGATGGGTGCCTGCAATGCTGGGTTCTGAACGCTCTCAAAAAACATCTTTCCATCTGGAGGCGGCGGCCAGCCACGTCTGCCCGCCGGTTTGCCGGGGGCGCCAGACGGGCCTGGCCGAGGGACGGAGGGCTGATCCATGACGCGAAAATCGCGCGCTGTGGTGATGCTCGCCAGCCTGGCTTTCGTGTCGTCCCAGACATACCTCGGCTACCTGCTGGAGGGTTTACGGCCAAATATCCTGAGTCTGCAGTTAACTTTTGATGCCGCTAGCTACTGGGAGATTCTAGGCCAATGGGGTGAGCTCGGGCGGGATGCATATCGTGGGCATTTCGCTTACGACGGGGTACACGCGCTCGTTTACGCGGCCTTCGGCTACCTCCTCGCCACCCGAGGTGGTCTCTTCGGGCCGGCAGAAGGGCGGGCGATGGCCCGGACGGCCTGGATCCTGCCCGCGGCCGCCCTCCTCGATCTGATCGAGAACCAGCTCCAGCTGCACGTGCTGGCCGGGCCCTTCGGGGCGCAGACGGTGGCGATCCCGCTGTCCGCCCTGTGTGCGGCGCTCAAATGGGGGCTCGCACTGTGGTTTGCGCTGAGGATCGGGCGCCGCCTGGTGGCTAAATTGGGAGTTTGAGGGCGTGCGTCACGGCGAACCGTCGGCGGCCTTGTGTATAAATGTTAGCCGACCAACAGGACGACAACGCCCACCACCCAAATGACCCAGCAGTCCCGATCCGGCGGCTCTCCGGCCGAGCGGGCAGAGGCCCTTTTGACTCGCAGCCGGAGCCGCTTCCTGCAAGCGCTCCGGGAGGCGGCGGAGGAGGTCATCCATCACCCCGACTGGCTGGATGCCCTCACCGGCGCGGCCGGCGAATGCTTCGACGAACTCTCCAGCCAGCGCCCGGGGCGCAGCCCCGAGGAGGCCAACGGGCTCACCGCGTCGCGGATGAATCTCGTCCACGACAACGAGGCGGACTACTCGATCGCCCTGATCAACCTCGACCAGCGCCTGCACGACTATTGCGGGCGTGATCTGGCCGCCCTCCACATGCGCATGCGCATGCAGCTGGTCGGCACGCCGGTGGTGCTGCAGGACGAATCGCCCCTCGGCACCGAGAGCGTCTGCCGGGCCCTGCGGGGCCTGAAGGAGGCCGAGCGCCTCAGCGCCACCGAGGCCCAGGGCCTCCTCCAGCAGCTTGAAGAGCCCCTGCGCCGCCACCTGTCCGGTTTCTACCGGGCCTTCGAGCACGAACTCGCGAACGAAGGCCTGGGCTCCCGCGTGCGCGGCCGCCCCCAGCACATGGAGCCGGACCCGGAAGCCACGGACGCGACGGACGGCCCGGCGGCCCGCGTGAAGCTCGGCATCCATCCGGTGGATGCGCTGCGGCTTTCGGTGCTGGCCCGCCACAAGGGCAAGCCCCAGCCCGCGGGCGGCCTGGACCGCAGCCTCGCCTCGGCGCTCATCGACCGCATCGAGGCCTGGCTGGGCGAGCGCCAGCAATACGGCGCTGGCGTCCCGGTGTCGCTGGGTGCCAGCGAGCTGGGGGCCCTGCTCAGCCCGACCAAGGCGGCGGCCGTGGAGGTCATCGAGACGATCTGCGGCTATGCCGCCGAGGCGCCCCGGCTGCCGACCGCCTTTCGCTCCCTCATCGCCCGGCTGCGGGTGCCCTTGCTACGCCTCGCGTTGCGTAGCGAAACCCTGCTCGCCACCGATCGCCACGCGGCCCTGCGCATGGTGGATCAGATCGCCAACCTCGGGCGCACGCTGGCCTCCGACTGCTCGCCGGATCTGCCGGTCTGTCGCGGCCTGCTCACCATCGTGAATACCCTAGCCCAGGCCCCGCGGATCTCCGACAAGGATTTCGAGGCGGCGCTCGGGTCGGTGGAGGCCCTCACCGTCAGCCGCCAGCGCAGTGCGATGGCCCGGGCGGCGGTCTTCAAGAGCGAGGTCGAGCGCATGGAGCGTCGCGACGTGGCCCTGCAGCACGCCTGCCGCGCGCTCTATCTGGTGATCGGCCACGCCAAGCCCAGCCCGGTGCGCAACTTCCTCGAGAACTACTGGGTTCATGTGATCGCCAAGGTAGCCTATCGTCACGGCTCCGACAGCGCCGAGTGGGCGACCCGCCTGCACACCGCCAACCGCCTGCTGGCCACCGTCGACGACAGCCAGGGCGGGCGGAGCCTGCAGCGGCGGGTGGCCGAGATCCCCTATCTGATCGAGGAACTCAAGGAGGGCCTGGCCTGGGTCGGCCTGACGGAATCCCGCATCTGGGACGCCCTCGCGCCCTGCATGGCGCTCCACGCCAATCTGATCGCCGGCAAGCCGGCCCCCGAGTTTGTGCCGCGCCGCTCCTCCTGCCGGCCCACCTTGAGCAGCCGCTCCGAAAAATCGGGGCTGAGCGTGCTCAAGCACAAGCAGTACGTGCCCGGCGAGCTCCCGCTGCCGCCTGCCTGGGCGGCCCTGGAGGTCGGCGACATGGTTGCCGTCGCCCTGCCCGACGGCAGCGTGATGCGCGGTTTCGTGGCCCAGTTCGCGCCGCTGCGGCAGGCCATCCTGATCGCCGACGGCGACCACAACCTGCAGCTGGCGATCACCGCCCGGGCCTTGTCCCAGCAGGTCGAGCTGCCCGAGACGCAGTTGTTCCGGCCGGCCTCCATCGTGGACGAGGCCGCCAGCAGCAAGCTGGTCCAGCCCTGACGGGCTGAGCGGAGTCAGAGGGCGCACCCGCGGCGCCCGGGCGCTCTACAATGCGGATCGCCCGCATTTTCAGCCCCTCGCCATGTGCTCCGATCCCGCCTGCCCGGCCCCCCACGCTGCCGGCCCTGACGACAGCGCCGCCATCCGCATCCGCGGTGCCCGCCAGAACAACCTCAAGAACCTGTCCCTCGATATCCCCCACCACGAACTCGTGGTGGTGACCGGCGTGTCCGGTTCGGGCAAGAGCTCGCTGGTCTTCGACACCCTGTATGCCGAGGGCCAGCGGCGCTACGTCGAGACCTTCTCGCCCTACGCGCGGCAGTTCCTCGACCGCATGGACAAGCCGCAGGTGGATCGCATCGAAGGCGTGCCGCCGGCGATCGCCATCGACCAGACCAACCCGGTGCGCACCTCGCGCTCGACGGTCGGCACCATGACGGAGCTCGCCGACCACTTCAAGCTGCTCTACGCCCGGGGCGCGCGGCTGCATTGCCGCGGCTGCGGCCAGCCGGTGAAGCGCGACACGCCGGCCACCGTGTTCGCCGAGCTGTCGGCCCGGGCGGCCGCGGCGGGCGACCCACGCCTGGTGGTCAGCTTTCCGGTCACGGTGCCGGGCAATTTCAGCGAGGACGAGATCACCGAGTTGCTGGCCCGCCAGGGCTACACCCGCATCCACGCCCGCGACGGCAGCCTGCTTGATGTGGTGCAGGACCGCTTTCGCCTCGCCGGCGCCGAGCACGCCCGGGTGATGGAGGCCCTCGAGACCGCCTTCGCCGCCGGCCACGGCCGCCTCAGCGTGCATGCGCTGGGCGACGGCGACGAGGCGCGCTGGAAGTTCAGCACCGGCCTCCACTGCGCCGATTGCGACATCGCCTACGCCGAGCCCACGCCCAGCCTGTTCTCCTTCAACTCGCCGGTGGGCGCCTGCGAAACCTGCCGCGGCTTCGGGCGGGTGATTGGCGTCGATTTCGGGCTGGTCATCCCCGACGAATCCAAGACCCTCGCCGAAGGCGCGGTGAAGCCCTGGCAGAGCCCGAGCTTCAAGGAGTGCCAGGGCGACCTCGAAAAGATGGCCAGGAAGTACGGCGTGGCGATGGACATCCCCTTCCGCGACCTGCCCGCCGAGCACCGCCGCTGGGTGCTCGAAGGCGACGACAAGTGGAAGAGCTGGGATTCGTCGTGGCCGCGCTACTGGTACGGCGTGCGCCACTTCTTCGACTGGCTGGAGACCAAGGCCTACAAGATGCACATCCGGGTGCTGCTGTCGCGCTACCGCAGCTACACCGAATGCCCGGCCTGCCACGGCGCCCGCCTCAAGCCCGACGCCTTGCTGTGGCGGCTGGGGAGTGTGGGGAGTAGGGAGCGGGGAATGGGGGCGCGGGCGGACGCATCTGCGCCTGCCGATCGCCAGCGCACCGACGCCGGGCAAGGCCCACTTCCCACTTCCTGTTCCCCTCTCCCCATCCATCAGCTGATGGCCCGCCCCATCGACGAGATCGCCCCCTTCATCGCGGCGCTCGAGTTGCCCGCGCCGCTGGATGAAGCCACCGAGCTCCTCCTCGGCGAGATCCGCGGCCGCCTCAAGTACCTGCAGGACGTCGGCCTCGGCTACCTCACGCTGGACCGCCAGTCGCGCACCCTGTCGGGCGGCGAGGTGCAGCGGATCAACCTCACCACCGCGCTCGGTACCTCGCTGGTGAACACCCTGTTCGTGCTCGACGAGCCGTCCATCGGCCTGCACCCGCGCGACATCGGACGCATCCTCGGCGTCATGGAGCGCCTGCGCGACGCCGGCAACTCGCTGGTCGTCGTCGAACACGACCCGCAGCTGATGCTCGCCGCCGACCGCCTGCTCGACATCGGCCCCGGCCCCGGCGAGCGCGGCGGCGAGATCGTCGCCTACGGCCCGCCCACCACCATCGCCAACGACCCCGCCTCGCTCACCGGCGCCTACCTCGCCGGCCGCAAGCGCGTCGACACCCGCCGCCAGATGCGCCCGGTGGCCGCCGACGCACCGCGCCTCAGCCTCACCGGCGCGCGCCAGCACAACCTGCAGGGCGCAAATCTGGCGATCCCGCTGCGGCGGCTGGTGGGCATCACCGGCGTGTCGGGCTCGGGCAAATCCACGCTGATCCAGGACGTGCTGTTCCCGGCGCTGGCCAAGCACTTCGGCCAGCCGGCCGAGCCGCCCGGCGCCTTCGACGGCCTCCAGGGCGTGGAGCACATCAAGGGTGTCGTGATGGTGGACCAGTCGCCCATCGGCAAGAGCGCGCGCTCCAACCCGGTGAGCTACGTGGGCGCCTGGGACGCCATCCGCAAGCTCTTCGCCAACCTCGACGAGGCCAAGGAGCGTGGCTACACGCCGGGCACCTTCAGCTTCAACTCCGGCACCGGGCGCTGCCCCACCTGCACCGGCTCGGGCTTCGAGCACGTCGAGATGCAGTTCTTGTCGGACGTTTACCTGCGCTGCCCCGACTGCGACGGCAAGCGCTACCGGCCCGAGATCCTGGCCCTCGAATGGCGCGGCCAGAGCGTCGCCGACGTGCTCGAGATGACCGTCTCCGAAGCCATCGCCTTCTTCGCCGATCAAAAGCCCGTGCTCGCCGCGCTGGCGCCGCTGGCCGACGTCGGCCTCGAATACCTGCGCCTCGGCCAGCCTGTGCCGACGCTCTCCGGCGGCGAGGCCCAGCGCCTCAAGCTCGCCGGCTACCTCGCCGAGGCCGCCCAGCTGGCGGCCAAGAAGTCGAAGAAGGGCGCCGCCATCGACGAACCCGGCCTGCTCTTCCTGTTCGACGAGCCCACCACCGGCCTCCACTTCGAGGACGTCGCCACGCTGCTGTCGGCCTTCGAGAAGCTCCTCGATGCCGGCCACTCGCTGGTCGTCATCGAGCACAACCTCGACGTGATCGCCGCCGCCGACTGGCTCGTCGACCTCGGCCCCGAGGGCGGCAGCGGCGGCGGGTTGATCGTCGCCGAAGGCACGCCGGCCGCCCTCATGGCCACGCTGGTCTCCCACACCGGGCGGGCCCTGGCCGACTACGCCGCCCAGCTCGCCGCGCTGCAGGCGGCGCCGGTGGTGGCTGAGCCGCCGGCGCGCTACCGGGCGGTGCCCGAAGCCGCCATCACCATCCGCCACGCCCGCCACCACAACCTGCAGAACGTCAGCCTCAGCATCCCCCGCGACCAGTTCACGGTGATCACCGGCCTGTCCGGCTCGGGCAAATCCACGCTGGCCTTCGACATCGTGTTCGGCGAGGGCCAGCGGCGCTACCTGGAATCCCTCAATGCCTACGCCCGGCAGTTTGCCCAGCCCTCGGCGCGGCCCGACGTGGACGCCATCTTCGGCATCCCGCCCACCGTCGCCATCGAGCAGCGGGTCAGCCGCGGCGGCCGCAAGAGCACGGTCGGCACCCTCACCGAGATCCAGCCTTTCCTGCGCCTGCTTTACGTGAAGCTCGGCACCCAGTACTGCCCTGACTGCGACGTGCCGGTGACGCCCCAGAGCTTCGAGGCCATCGTCGCCCAGATCATGCGCGACTGCGCCGGCCAGTCGGTCGAGCTGCTGGCGCCGCTGGTGGTGAACCGCAAGGGCCTGTACACCGATCTCGCCAAATGGGCCCGCGGCAAGGGCTTCGAGCAGCTGCGCGTCGACGGCGACTATCTGCCCACCAAGAAGTGGCCGCGCCTCGACCGCTACAAGGAGCACAACATCGAGCTGCCGGTGGGCACGCTGGTGGTCGGGCCCGACACCGAAGGCGCCCTGCGCGAGCTGGTGCAGGCCGCGCTGGAGCACGGCAAGGGCGTGCTCAAGGTGAATCGCCTCGACGCGCCCGGCGCGCCGCTCATCACCTTGAGCACCCTGCGCGCCTGCCCCGACTGCGGCACCAGCTTCCCCGAGCCCGACCCGCGCCTGTTCTCCTACAACGCCAAGCACGGCTGGTGCCCGGACTGCTACGGCACTGGCCTCAAGATCGCCGGCCGCGTCGAGAACCCCGACGAGCTCGACCTGGGCGAGCTCGAAACCGAAACGGATGAAGCCTGCCCCAGCTGCCATGGTGCCCGCCTCAACCCGGTGGCGCGCGCGGTGCGCTTCCGCGACCTGGGGCTGCACGAGCTCGCCTCGCTGCCGGTGGGCAAGGTGTCCGGCTTCTTCGGCGGCCTGCAGCTGGCCCACCGCGAGGCCGAGATCGGCCGCGATCTGGTGGCCGAGATCCGCGGCCGGCTGGACTTTCTGCAGCAGGTCGGTCTCGGCTACCTGGCCCTCGACCGCGCCGCGCCCACGCTCTCCGGCGGCGAGGCCCAGCGCATCCGGCTGGCCGCCCAGCTCGGCTCCAACCTCACCGGCGTGTGCTACATCCTCGACGAGCCCACCATCGGCCTCCACCCGCGCGACAATCAGCTGCTGCTGGGCACCCTCGAAGCCCTGCGCGGCCGCGGCAACACCCTGCTGGTGGTCGAGCACGACGAGGACACCATCCGCCGCGCCGACCACGTCATCGACCTCGGCCCCGGCGCCGGCGTGCGCGGCGGCCGGGTGGTGGCCGAAGGCCGCCTCGCCGACCTGATGGCGGCCCCCGAATCCGCCACCGGCCGCTGCCTGCTGGCGCCGCTGCAACACCCGCTGGCGCCGCGTCGGGAGGTAGGCGAAGACCACCCGGCGCTCCTCGTCGAGGGGGCGACCCTGCACAACCTGAAGAACGTCACCGGCCGCGTGCCGCTGGGCCGGCTGACGGTGGTCACTGGCGTGTCCGGCTCGGGCAAGTCCACCTTCGCCCGCGACGTGCTCCACGCCAGTCTGGCCGCGGAGGCCCCGGTCGGCTGCGCCCGGCTCGCCGGTCGCGAGCTGATCGGCCGCCTGCTCGAGGTGGACCAGACCCCGATCGGCAAGACGCCGCGCTCCTGCCCGGCCACCTACATCGGCTTCTGGGACGCCATCCGCAAGCTGTTTGCCGACACCAACGAGGCCAAGATCCGCGGCTGGACGGCCTCGCGCTTCTCCTTCAACACCGGCGCCGGGCGCTGTCCGGTGTGCGAAGGGCAGGGCCAGATCACCGTCGAGATGAACTTCCTGCCCGACGTGAAGCTGCCCTGCGAGGCCTGCGGTGGTGCGCGCTTCAACCCCGAAACCCTGGCCGTGCGCTGGAAGGGTAAGAGCGTCGCCGAGGTGCTGGGCATGGCCGTCGAGGACGCCGTCGATTTCTTCGCCGCCCACCCGTCCATCGCCCACCCGCTCCGGCTGCTGCAGGACGTCGGCCTCGGCTACCTCACCCTCGGTCAGCCCAGCCCGACGCTGTCGGGCGGCGAGGCCCAGCGCATCAAGCTGGTCTCCGAGCTGGCCAAGGTGCGCGGTCGCGCCGGCGAGTCGCCCAGCGGCCCGGGCCGCCCGCTGCCCCCCGAGAAGCACACCCTGTACGTGCTCGACGAGCCCACCGTCGGCCTCCACATGGCCGACGTGGAGAAGCTGATCCACGTGCTCCACCGCCTCGCCGCGGCCGGCCATACGGTGCTCGTCATCGAGCACGACCTCGACCTGATGGCCGAGGCCGACTGGATCATCGACCTCGGCCCGGAGGGCGGCGACGGCGGCGGCGAGATCGTTGCCGAGGGGCCGCCGGAGGCCGTGGTGCAGGTGGCCCGCTCCCACACCGGGCGCATCCTCGGCGAGTTCCTGGCGGCCCGGCGGGCGGGCGGGTGAGTGGCCTCGCTCGCGCGTCTCGACAGGCCCGGCGCAAGTCGCAGACAATCGCGACATGGCGCCGGAATGGGCTTTGGGTGCCACCGTATGTGACGAAAGGATGATGGAATGCCATTCGACGACAACCGTGCCGCGGGTCGGCCGCGGCCGGCCGTGCTGCTGAAAGGGGCCGTTGCCGTGGGCGCAGCTGTGCTGTCGGCCGGCGCGCTGGCCGGCAACCCGGCCGCCTGCGCCGCGATCGCCGACAACACCGAGCGCCTCGCCTGCTACGACGACTCGGTCGGCCGGCCGCACCAGGAGGCGCCGCCGCCGGCCGCCGCGGTGCCGCTGGCCCGGGAGCCCTCGGCGCTCTCGAAGCGCTGGGAGCTCGACGCCGAGGACAAGCGCGGCACCTTCCTGATCACCCCCTACAAGCCCACCTACATGCTGCTCGGGCGGTGGACCAACTCGGCCAACCGGATGCCCACCTCGCCCAATCCGGCGAACACGCCGAGCGACCCGATCGACGTCGATCCGGCGGAGGCCAAGTATCAGATCAGCTTCAAGACCAAGCTGTGGGAGGGCCTGGTGGGCCGCCACGGCGACCTGTGGCTCGGCTACACCCAGCAGTCCAACTGGCAGGTGTACAACAAGAGCTTCTCGTCGCCCTTCCGCGAGACCGACTACGAGCCCGAGCTGATGGCGGTGTTCCGCACCAACCTGGACGCCGGCTTGGGCTTCAAGGTGAAGATGCTGAGCGTCGGCCTCAATCACCAGTCCAACGGCCGCGGCCAGCCCCTGTCGCGCAGCTGGAACCGGCTGACGGTGCAGGGCGGCATCGAGAAGGGTGATTTCGCGCTGCTGCTGCGGGGCTGGAAGCGCTTCGAGGAGACGGCCAGCAAGGACGACAACCCGGACATCAGCCGCTACCTCGGCTACGGCGACCTCCAGGCCACCTGGCGCCTGGATGCCCACGAGCTCTCCCTCAACCTGCGGCCGGGTTTCAGCAGCCGTGGGTCGGCCCAGCTCGACTGGACCTTCCCGATCCACCGCAACCTCAAGGGTTATCTGCAGTTCTTCACCGGCTACGGCGAGACGCTGATCGACTACAACCACCGCCAGAGCACCTTCGGCCTCGGCGTGTCGCTGGTGGACTGGCTCTAGCACAGGCTTCAGGACAATGGGGCACGCGAACGACATCGTTGTGTGACACATTTTGCTGCAGGGCGTGAAAATGCAAGTTTGTGTTAAACGACTTGCAGTTATCATGGCAAACGGCTCCATCGCCCCAGCGGGCCGGGGCTGAAGAGAGCAATTCAACCCGCCAGAGGTGAAGGTCATGCCCCAGTACAATCCGTCGACGTCGTCGTCGCCCTCCCTTTTTTCCAGATCCGGAGGCTGAGCCGATGGTCAGTCAATACAAACTCAGCGTCTGCCCCCACGACACCGCCAAGAACCTGCTCGGCTGGTTCACGCTCAACACCTACCTGCAGCGCAAGCTCGGCACGGGCATCCACTTCGACCCCCAGGACAACTTCCTGGTCGAACGCCAGACCGTGCTCGAGCAGCCCCATCACGTGGTGGTGTATGCCAACCCCTACAGCGCCCTGTGCTTTGCCCGCGACAAGGGTTTCATGCCGGTGGCCCGGCCGGTGAACGTGGTCGATGAAACCGTCCTGGTGGCCCGGGCGGGCGCCGAGGTGCCGGCCGCACCGCGCATCGCCAGCGCCACCGACAAGCTGATCATCCACAACCTGGGCCTGCAGGTGCTGGCGCGGGTCGGCATCGACGCCGCGGCGGCCGAGTTCAAGTTTGTGGGCAACCACCTCAACGCCGCCAAGGCCGTGCTCCAGGGCGAGGCCGACTTGGGCTTCGTGTTCAACGAAACCTGGGCCGGGATGAGCGCCACCACCCGCGCCGAGCTGCAGGTGATCGGTGAGAGCCACGACGGCCATGCCTTCCACTGCTTCATGGTGTCGCCCGAATGGGCCGACAAGCGGGACGCGATCCAGCAGATCCTGTGCGGCATGCATCTCGACCCGTCCGGTCTGCGGGTTCTCGAAGACCTGAAGTTCAAGGCCTTCGAGCCCGTCGGCGACGAGATCATCCCGGTGCTGACCCGCCTCGCCACCAACTGCGACTGCACCTGAGCGCCCCCAGGGCCGGGCTGCACCCCGCTCGCCCCCGTGGGCCAAGGAAACCTGGGGCGGCCCGGCGTTTCCTTGAGAGGGGCCGCGTCGCCCGCGGGGTGGCAGGGCCGGGGTAAAATCCGGCCCCCGCCCCGTCAGGCCCCACGATGACCGCAGCCCACCTCAAGTACCTTGCCGGCTACCCCGCGCATCTCGTCGACCAGGTGCGCGCCTGCCTCGACGACGGCAGCCTGGGCGACCGTCTGTGCCGCAGATATCCGCTGCCCCATGCGGTGCGCAACGATGGGGCGCTCTACGACTACGTGAGCGGGCTCAAGGCGAGCCACCTCAAGAACGCGCCGCCGCTCAGCAAGGTGGTCTGGGACGGCAAGCTCGCGAGCCTCCACAATGCGCTGGGCACCCACACCCGGGTGGCGCGGGTGCAGGGCGGCAAGCTGCGCACCCGGCGCGAGATCCGCATCGCCGACGTGTTCCGTGAGGCGCCGCCGGAGTTCCTGGCGATGATCGTTGCCCACGAGCTGGCGCATCTGAAGGAGCCTGACCACGACAAGGCGTTTTACCAGCTGTGCTGCCACATCGAGCCGGACTACCATCAGCTCGAGTTCGACGTGCGGGCCTGGCTGTGCTGGCTCGAAGCGGGCGGCGCGGCGCTGTGGGCGGTGTCGGGCGCGAATCCCCTAGCGTGAACGCAGAACGCCAGCCGTGAGGGCTGGCGTTTTGCGTTGATGCCCGGGCTTGTAGGGCTCTCAAGGAAACGCAGGGCCGCCCCAGGCTTCCTTGCCCCCACGGGAGGCGCTCAGAGCGTCAGGCTGCCCTTCAGCTTGTCGAGCAGCTTGGTGCCGAGGCCCTTCACCTTGAGCAGTTCGTCGAGGCTGGCAAACGGGCGGGCCGCGACGATGGCGGCGGCGACGGTCTTCGAGAGGCCCTTGACCGCGGCGAGTTCGGCGCCGCTGGCGGTGTTGACCGAGACGGCGGCGGGCTTCGCCTTGCTCGCCTTTTCCTTGTCCTTGGACTTGCTGGCAGCTTTGCCGGCCTTGCTGGGCTTGGCCGCGGGCTTGGCTTCGGCGGGCGTTTCGGCCGGGGCTTCAGCGGCTTCTGCGGTTTCAGCGGCCGGGGCGACTTCAGGGGCCGAGGCGGCTTCAGGGGCTTCAGCTGCCGAGGCGGCGGCTTCGGGCCAGCTCACCGGCAGTGCGAAATTGGCGTAGTCGCGGATAACGAAGCCGATGGGCGTCCATTCGCGCAGCAGCATCGCGAGGTGCCAGCTGCCGGCCGGCTTGCTGGCGACAGGTGCGTCGACGCGCACGTCGTGCCAGGCCTGCTGGCCGCCCAGGCAGCCGAGCTGGCTGGCGGCGAGCTGAACACCTTCGGGCTTGCCGCTGGTGTAAGGGGCGGTGAGGGCCCACAGCTCGAGGGACAGGGTGCCGCTCAGGTTGTCGGGCGTGCGGGGGTTGGTGATGCCTTCGGCGCTCAGGGTGGCGCTGTCGTCGCCGAGTTCGAAGCCGGCGGTGCCGTTGATCTCGGGTTGGGCGAAGCACTCGGGGCGCGGGTAGTTGGCGTAGTCGTGGACTTCGTCGAACTGGCCGTCGTGGCCGGCGGCGAGCACCATCACCATCGAGTAGATGCCGTGGCCGGCGGGCGGGAAGGCGAAGGCTTCCGCGCCCACATATTGCTGTGTTTCGGCGGACAGCGGGCCGACCGGAACCTGGGCGACCAGGGTGCCGGCGCTGGCATGGCCGTCGAAGGCGCCGGAGCAGGCCCACAGCTGGAGCGCCCAGTCGCGGCCTTCGACCGCCGCGGGGTCGTCGACGAGCAGTTCGGCGTCGAGGCGGACGTGGTCGCCGCTGAAGCCGTAAGCATGGTTGGAACCGAGCCGGACGTTGCCGGTACGGAGGCCCGGGGTGGCCCGGAGAAGCTTGGGGGTTTGCATCGTGCGCTGCCTGGCAGTCTGGAAAGCGTCGGATTCTGCGGGCCCCGGCAGGGCAGCGTCAATCAAAGGGCGATTGATTTTTTGGATGCACCGACAGTGGGCGAAAAACTGCGGAAACCCGCACCAATAAAGGGCTTGCACCACATCGGTGCGGGTGCCGGCGGAGAGCCTTCAAAGTAGCACTCTATCTAACAATGTCATGAAACCCGCGTCAGCAAAGGTGTTCAGGTTTTCACGTTGTGGCGATACCCCCAAATCTACCCCCAGGGCGAATTACGGGGCAGGGAAAGGGCTTAGGCTCGGTGCGTCACTCGCCCTTCGAGCAAGCCCGCTTCACACTCGCAGCCGAAATGCCGAAGTGTTCGGCCGTCGTCTTGATGCTGGCGGAGTTCTCGGCACGCCAGGCGCAGACGGCGGCATCGTCAATGCTCTTGGACCGCCCCAGGGCCTTGCCTTCGGCCTTGGCGCGTTCCAGGCCGGCGAGCTGGCGGGCCTTGAGGTTTTCCCGCTCCAGCTCCGCCACCGCGGCAAGCATGGTCAGCATCAGCTTTCCGGCGGGCGTGGCCAGGTCGAAGCCTTCCCGCATCGAAACCACGGACACGCCCTTGGCCTTCAGGGCTTCGACGGTGCAGAGCACGTCAATGGTGTTGCGCCCGAGTCGGTCGATTGCGGCAACGATCACCACGTCACCCTCCCGCACGTAGGCAAGCAGGGCCGCCATGGATGGGCGCTCGGTCGCAGCGATCGCACCCGATACCCCGTCATCGGTGAACCACTTCGACACGGCGTAGCGGGCCAAAATGGTGCGGCGCTGGTTCTCGCAGGTTTGGTCATCGGTCGAGACGCGGGCATAGGCGACGATGGTGGACATGGCGGGCTTCTTTCTGGCTCAAAATGTATGGCTCAGATATTAACCTAGCTCAAAATACAAAACAACGGTTTTGAGCCATCCAAAACAGGCCGGATTTACCCTAGCTCAAAACCTATACCTTTTGAGCTATCCGAAATGTTCACACCGGCACCAGAAAGCACAACGCCGGGACATGCCCGGCGCCTCTGTGCGTTGCGTCCCTGGTCGGGCTGGC
>Ga0075163_10007311_pt1 | contig 14605 bp, 14 predicted proteins | sample JI1023141ADNA_FD_71478 | JGI IMG/M metagenome (GOLD analysis project Ga0075163, IMG submission 71478) | Wastewater effluent complex algal communities from Wisconsin, to seasonally profile nutrient transformation and Carbon sequestration -... | ecosystem: Engineered > WWTP > Effluent > Algae...
TGATAAAATAATTGAATCCGATATTGGCGATTACAATTGTAATTACCAATATAAAAACCGAGGTTATTTTCGGAAAACCGGTATTTAAAAATCCAAGCTTCATGAACCAAAAGTACTAATGCGGCTTTGTCCACATTTAACACTGTAGCAACACAAATTTATCATTATAATCTTATAATCCTATATATTTGGTCACATCACGAGAGATATTTTTTTGTAACACGAAATTTATTTTTACCTTGCTCTTAGTGATCAAAAGACCTTTTATAGTTATTATTTTAACGGTTTTAGTGAGCATACCATGGAATATGGTTTCGCAAACCGATTCGACGACTGCCAAGAAAGACACGATAGACTTCTATGACATGTCTCTTGAACAATTGCTTAAGATGAGGGCTCATGGAGTACCTAACGAGCTCGAAAAGCTTATAAATTCCCTAATTTCTGTAGCTTCTAAGAAGCCACTTAACACAAGAGAGTCTCCAAGCATTATAAGTTTAATTACGGCCGATGATATTCAGAAGTCAGGCGCGCGCGATCTTATCGACGTATTACGCACAATTCCCGGATTTGATTTTGGTGTTGACGTGGAAGGGGTTGTAGGTGTTGGTATACGAGGCAATTGGGCGCATGAAGGTAAAATGTTGTTATTGATCGATGGTTTAGAGATGAACGAGATCTTATTTGCTACAACGCAATTTGGAAACCACTATCCAATTGATCTCATCAAACGCATTGAAGTAATTCGCGGTCCCGGTTCAGCAATTTATGGTGGCTTTGCTGAATATGGTGTTATAAATATTATCACGAAGCAAGGTGAGGATCTCAATGGTATTTCAACTGGGGGCATTTATGGCCAAGGCCAAAACGATTATTTAAATCGCAACGCCTATTTTGCTATTGGAAATAAGGTAAATGATTTTGAATACAGCTTTATGGGTCATATGGGCGATGGTCAGCGCAGCGATCAGGATTATACTGATTTTTACGATAGCACATATAACATGGCGCGCAACTCGAACTTAAAGCCAAATTATTTTAGCGCGTCTTTAAAATACAAGGGCTTAAGTTATCGTTGGATCGGCGATTTTTATAATACTTCTATGAAGGATGGTTATGGTGATGTAATTCCGGGTTTAGCAATTCAAGAAACATATAATTCTACTTTTCACGAATTAAAGTATGTAATTGATGTAAATAAGAAACTAAGTATTACACCGCGATTTACATTTAAAAGCCAAACTCCTTGGTCAAGCAAAGCATATTCTGGAAAGGAAGCCTATAACAGAACTGCAACAAGGGCTTTAGGAAATTTAACGGCCTCTTATAATTTAAATCGCTATATCAATTTTGTTTTTGGGGCGGAGTATTATAAGGATAAGGCGATCGACCGTGTAGATAGCAGTTATTTTTCAAACGGCAAGCAAGAAGAATCCTATAACAACTATGCTTTCTTTATGCAGGGCTTAATAAAAACACGCTTTGTGAATTTTATTGTTGGCGCACGTTACGATAAACATAATGTTTATGGCGATGCTTTTGTGCCGCGCGTAGGCCTTACAAAAAAATATGGAGCCTTTCACTTTAAAGCCTTGTACAGTAATTCATTCAGAGCGCCTGCCATTGAAAACGTGAACGGAAGCAGTGATAGCCTTGGTATCAAACCCGAACTAACCAAGGTTGCCGAATTAGAGATAGGTTATAAACTCGGAAGAAGATCTATTTTAAGTGTCAATTTATTTGATATTACAACTACAGATCCCATTGTTTACAAAACAGATTCAAGCAATGCAGACATTTATGTGAATGAAGGTGGTTCGGGAACTAGTGGTATTGAAGCAGAATACAAATTAAAATTGAAAAAGGTCAATCTTGGAATTAATTACGCGTTTTATACAGCAGCAGGCAAAAATAAAATTGTGGATTATGAAGTAGCGGAAGACAGTAAGGCACTATTGGCATTTGCAAATCATCGCATCAACTTTAGCGCCATTTGGAATCCAACGAAAGAACTGTCGGTTAATTTGAACGCCTCCATATACGGAAGTCGTTGGGCTTATACGTCTGTTGATTCAACCAACACAAGCGTTTTAGAAAAATTACCTTCAACTACTTTACTTAATTTATTTGTTAACTGGGAGCCGGTTGAAGGATTGAATATTGGATTAGGTTGTTACGATATTCTAAATCAAAAATTCAATTTCATCCAACCATACAACGGTTACCATCCACCATTACCGGGTCCGTCACGCGAAATTATAGTTAAGTTACAATACAATTTACATTTTAAAGCCAAGAATAGAAAAGTAGCTAAGTGAACAAACAACAAAACATAGTTAAGTATAAGGCAACCGTAATTGCCTTGTTGCTGCTATGCGGTAGTTTTAATTCTGCTAAAGCACAAGAAACAGATTACAAAGCCTACACGCTGTTTGTATATAATTTCATGAAGTATGTTGAGTGGCCGGAAGCGCAAAGTAAAGGCGATTTTATTTTAGCGGTAATGGGAGATTCACCAATAAATAAGGAGTTGCAGGCTCTTGCAAATGCGAAAAAAATAAAGGGGAGAAATATTATTCTTAGGAAGTGCAATACGGTTGAAGATACCTATGGATGTCATTTAGTATTTGTTCCAAACTCAAAAAGCGCGATGGTAAAAGCACTGCGAGAACAAACTAAAGACAAGCCCGTTCTCATTGTGGGCGAACGAGAGGGAATGGCGAAAAAAGGAGCCGGCTTAAGCTTTGTAACCGAAGAAGGTGATGAGCTAAAATTCGACATCAATAAAAAGGAAATAGAACAACATCAGCTTAAGATCTCGAGTCAGCTGGTAAGCTTGGGCACACTCATCAATTAATTACATGAATATAAAAAATAAGACATTGTTGGTTTTCATCAGCGTACTTATTTCAATAGCGGTATTCATTTTATTATTTGTAGTAGTATACAATATGGCTTGTATGATATCTCCGCCATATTTTGAAGATGAGAACGGACAACGATTTGCCGTAATGCCCATGGGGCAAGCGTTTTTGGGGATCATTTTTGCAACAATTGGCTGTATTGTTTCGCTAGTAATGTGTTATAAGAAGTTTAAGAAGATGTGGAATTAAAAATAAAGAAAATGAGATTAATTAGCGCACTTGTTTTATTGCTTGGCATTTGTTCATTCATCCCGATAGCTATCGGCACCAACCAACCTTGTGCTGACGCGCCTGAACTAAATAAAAAGGTGATCGAATTTGTGAATGCTTCTTTAGGTAAAAAAGTGGCGAACGGCGAATGTTGGGATGTAGCAGCGGAAGCTTTAAAAAAGGTAGGCGCTAAATGGGATGGTGATTATAAGTTTGGAAAAGAAGTGGACTATAAAAAAGTTTGTATTTACCCCGGAGACATTGTTCAATTTGAAGGGGTTGAGCTTAAATACAACATCGAAGATGTTTCTTACATCGAAAAGTTAGCGCACCATACTGCCATTATTTACAGTGTAAAAAGTAAGGGCGACTTTATCATTGCCGATCAAAACACCAGGCATTCTGGAAAAAAAGTGGCCACTCATGCGTTTGATGTAAAAACAGTAACAAAAGGAAAATTCATCATTTATCGTCCGCAAAAATAACCCGATAGTCTATCTAAAATTTTCGCTAAAGATCACACTAAAATTTCGTTACATTTGGTGTTAATTGGCACAGGCACTTCTTATAGATGAGTTTTTAAAGCAGGGTAGCGCTTCTGTTATAATTGATGTGCGAACACCAAAAGAGTTTGAGCAAGGACACATTCCTGGCGCCATTAATATTCCATTATTTTCAAATGAAGAGCGCGTTGTTGTTGGAACACTTTATAAGAACGAGGGCAAACAACCTGCTATTGTAAAAGGATTAGAATTTGTTGGACCAAAAATGGCCAACATCGTTTTAAAAGCACAGGAAGTTGCAAAGGAAAATACCGTTTATGTACATTGTTGGCGTGGGGGTATGCGCAGCGGAAGTGTTGCTTGGCTTTTACAAATGTACGGACTCAATGTATGTACACTAAAAGGCGGCTACAAACAATTTAGAAATCATGTTCTAAATAGTTTTGATGTAAATAATCAGATAAAAATTTTGGGCGGAAGAACGGGTTCAGGAAAAACGGACATTTTGCAACTTTTAGAGAAAAAAAACGAGTCGGTTGTAGATCTAGAAAAATTGGCACATCATAAAGGATCTGCATTTGGTGGTTTTGGTCAATCGCAACCAAGTCAGGAACAATTTGAGAATGAACTTTGTGTTGCATTGGAAAAAGTAAAATACTCGAAATACATTTGGTTAGAAGACGAAAGTCGCTTGGTTGGAAAGATGGTGATACCATTACCTTTGTGGGAGAAAATGAGATCGGCTGAAATTACTTATATAGAGATCTCATTTGAAAAACGCGCCGAAAAACTTTTAAACGAATACGGTCCTTTACCAAAAGAACAATTGGCACAAGCTATAAAAGCCATAACAAAAAGAATGGGCCCTGAGAATGCTACAAAAGCACTAGTGGCTTTGGAACAAAATGACCTGCGCGAAGTTTGTAGGTTGTGTTTGATCTATTACGATAAAGGATATGACCATGGTTTAAAAGATAGGGAGAATTTAAAACTGAAAAACTTCACGTTTGATATTGAAACACCAAACGAAATTGCCGAACACTTAATTAAAACTAGTAATGACGGAATATAAACTAACTGAATATAGCCACAGCTCGGGATGTGGATGTAAAATCGCCCCAGATGTTTTAGAAAAAATATTGCATGGCAAGTATACGGGCCTGAACGATGCGCGTTTGTTGGTAGGTAACAACACAAAAGATGATGCGGCAGTTTACAACATGGGTGATGGAACCGCATTGATAAGCACGGTAGATTTTTTTATGCCAATTGTTGATGATGCTTTTTCGTTTGGACAAATTGCTGCGGCTAATGCCATAAGCGATGTGTACGCCATGGGCGGCAAACCAATTTTAGCGACGGCAATTTTAGGATGGCCAGTTTCAAAACTACCCGCTGAATTAGCAGGGGAGGTGATAAAAGGTGCTCAAGAAAAATGCGCCGAAGCAGGAATAGTTTTAGCGGGCGGACATAGCATTGATAGCACGGAACCCATGTTTGGTCTTAGTGTGAATGGGGTTGTAAAAACAAATGAGCTCAAAAAAAACTCGGGCGCAAAACAAGGAGACCTTATATACATCACAAAAAAAATTGGTAGTGGAGTTTTAGCAACGGCACTAAAGCGAAAAGTAATATCATCTGAACACGAAAAGGAACTTATACTGGAGTTGAAAAAATTAAATGCTATTGGCACTATATTTGGTTCTGAAAAATATGTTTCTGCTTTAACCGACGTTACAGGTTTTGGTTTATTAGGACATTTGATAGAAATGATGGAGGGCGCAAATTTAAGCGCCGAAATTAATTATACCGCTATTCCTTTAATGAATGGGGTTAGCGATTACGCTGCAAAAATGATCGTTCCCGATAATTTATATCGTAATTGGAATAGCTACGAGAAAAAGGTAAAACTTCATGTGCCCGAATCGTTTTTTCCGCTTTGCGATCCCCAAACCAATGGCGGCTTACTGGTTACGGTTGATCCAAAACACCAAAATGATTTTGAAAGCATACTTATTCAAAATGGATTAAAGGAATTTTCTAAACCCATTGGCTTTACAACGCCAACAAACTTGGTACGCGTTGAGGTAAAGCAGTAAAATGCAAAAACAGCCCAAAATGGCTAAATCAATTTAATTTAAATATTGTATTTAAATATCAAAGGCTTTTTATACATTTGGGTTGATGAAGGCCTTAAACGCAACACTCTTCATATTTTTTTTAGTACTTAATTCTTTCGCTCAAAAAACGCAGGATTCTTTACGAGACATTATTTCATCGGCGCCCAACGACTCGGTTAAAACCATTGCCTATACCGATCTGGGAAATTCAATGCTTAATGAACCAAAGCAGGTATTAGCAATGCTCATTGAAATGAACGAGTATTGCGAAACAATTAAAGACACGCGCAGTAAAGCACTATGTTTACGAAAAATAGGCGCCCTTTATAGTTTTATAAACTACTACGACAAAGCCCTTGAGTTCACTTACCAGGCGGCAGATCTTTTTGAAAAGGAAAAAGATATTTATGGTTTAGCGTACTGTTATAATAACATTGGAAATTTTTATAATTACAAAGGCGAATTTACAAAGGATGATCGTTTTCAAGAACGCTCCGTTGAGTATCATTTAAAAAGTATCAACCTCAGAGACACGCTTAAGGACAGTATACCGCTTATGAACTCCTATAATAACATTGGGAATTCGTACATGGCATTGCGCAAATACCAAACCGCATTAAAATATTTCAACAAAGCCTATGCTATGTTTATGGTGCGAGGAGAGCCAAAGTCGGTGATAATGATCAACCAAAACATGGGAAACGCTTACATGAGTATTGCTGATAATGAAAAAGAGAATAAAAACCCATTTTACAAACAAGCTTTGTACTATTATCTCAATGTATTAAACAAGTTTAAACAAGAAGGAACAAAAAATGTATTTGCATCTATAAACGTTAATGTAGGGCATATCTATAATCAAATTGGTCAAAAGTCCGTAGGGATGTCGTATCTTTTAAAAGGCATGGAAATGGCGCAGCTAGTGCATGATCGCAGCGCTGTAATGTCGGCCGCACAGCGTCTTTCAGAAGCTTACGAAAAAGCGGGCGACTGCAATAAGGCATTAGCAATGATGCATGTTTATAACGAGAATAAAGACTCGCTTATAAATGACAAAAACAGTAGCAAAATGGAAGAGATGCAGGTGTTGTATAGAACATCTCAAAAGGATAGAGAGATCAACCAATTAAGTGGCGAAAAAAGATTAAAAGATGCAGAGTTGTCGCGCCAACGCACCATTATTTTTTCTTCTATTGGCGCTGCAGTACTTATTCTTGTTTTAGTATTGGTGTTGTGGAGCGGAAATAATGCCAAGAGAAAGGCAAATTTAGAACTCGCCAAGGCTTATAGAAAGATCGAGAGCAAGAATCAGCAGATCACCGACAGTATTAATTACTCTAAACGAATTCAAAATACCATACTTCCCCCTATTGATCTTGTTTCAAAAAACCTCAAGAACTTTTTTATTTATTACGCTCCTAAGGATATTGTAAGTGGGGATTTTTATTGGTTTGCAGAGAACAACAATAAATTATTCTTCATTGTTGTAGATTGCACCGGGCATGGTGTTCCAGGGGCTTTAATGAGTATGATCGGAAATACACTTCTTAATGAGATCATCAATCAAAAGGACGTTTTAGAGCCAGGAGAGATATTGAACCAACTTAACAAAGGCGTGAAGCACTCGTTACGTCAAAGCGGTTCCGATATGGTATCACAAGATGACGGAATGGATGTTAGCGTTTGTTGTATTGATAAAAAAGATCCTACGGTATTAAAGTACGCTTGTGCTAATCACAGCATTTTTGTGAAGGCAAATAATAAGGTTATAGAGCTTACCGGTGATATTTATTCTATAGGCGGTGATTTTGTGAATGCCGAAAAATCGTTCGAAAACAAAACACATAAGTTAGAACCTAATAGTTTTGTGATCATGAGTACCGATGGATATTACGATCAATTTGGTGGATCCAAAGACAGCAAATTCCTGGTTTCGCGCTTTGAAGAATTTATCTTAACCACCGATCTTGAAAAGAATAATGCATCAGAGGTTTTTGAAAAGGAGATCAGTAATTGGAGAGGATCCCAAAAACAAACCGATGATATTCTTGTGGCAGGGTTTAAGGTATAGCAGCACCCACACTGTTAATTCTGGATCAACTCAAAAGGAATTCCACACAATTTAGAAAAACGCTCACCGGAGGCAAGCATATCTTTATCACCTTCATCGTAATGCCATTTTACTGTTACTGGATTTGACTTGGCTATCTCACTAAGAATATTGGAGATCTTAAAGATCTGTTTGGCAGAAGCTGTATTGAAATATTCTAATTTGAAATGAAACTCGGTATTACTTAATGGCGCTTTAGAATAACCTACCAGCCACTCAACAATAGGATTGTAGAACCAAAACGCGTCCTCTGGAAGTGAACGACCCGATATTTTAAAAGCATTTGCTTTATCATCCAACACAACTTCCGGAGTGTCTTCAGTAGCAGCAATACGTATTTCGTCGGCCATTTTAAAACGGTATAGAAACGGAAATGGAAAGAAAAGAAAAATTACTATCAAAATCAACTAAAGTGTAGTCAATTTTGTTAGAACTTTTCATACGCATATCAATGAAGCCTAATCCGGCACCCTTCTGTCCGGGCTCTGGTTCTTTCATTAATTCCTCTTGGTAAATGTTATCCAGATCGCTTAGGGCGCATTGGTTGGCCTTATCTATTTTAGCTGAGAGTTTATCTATTTTATCTTTGCTGATATAATTACCGGCCATTACGCAACACCCTGAATGATCTGTTGTAATAACTAAAACACCAGGCACGCCTAATCCTTCGCCAGAAGGAATTGAACCATGATTACAAACGTTTTGTAATAGTTCCACCATCACATTAGCAGCTTTTCTTCTAAACTCAACTTCGGTTCTTGCAACACTTCCTTCGGTCATTGTTAGCAAACTCTTGAGGTTATCATGCGTAAATTGCCCTTGGTAAACCATGCTAATATGTTTATCGTTGGCTATTTGATGGAGTTCTCGCAAACCGTTCAAACTGCTTGTTTGTTCAGAATCACTTTCGTTGGCTATTTTGGTCTTAAAATAAAAATAAGAGAGTTTATCACTAATGGATTTAAAGCTATAATAAAGTTTACTAGCCGATCTTCTAGCGATCTCTATTAATCCTAACCCCGCACCGCCTTTTTCTGATAAACCTGAATTTTCAAGAACATCTTTGTAATAGGCTTTTAAGGCATCTGCATCCAAGGAGTTGATCTTGTCGAGTTTTTGTTGTAGCGATTCGATGTGTTCGTTTTCTATAACGTTACCGCTGGCCATGCCATATTTACCATCCTTATTTTGAACAACAAACAAGGCTTGGTTATCTTGAGATTGTGAAATGTCTTGATGACGCGTGATGTTTTGCAACGACTCTACCATCACAAAATAAACGCGTTTTTGCGTTTTAGAAACCTCGCCAATAAGGTTCATGTTGGTTTCGGCAAGGGCTAAGATCTTATCGGTAAGGGCTGGATCAAATATACCTCGGTAAACATACGTAAGTGTGTACTTTTCAAATAGCCTGAAAAGGTCAAATACAAAGTTATTTTGAGATGGATTATCCGCCACGCGTAAAAAAGACTCCAAATTTAATAAAACCAATGAAAAAATAAAGGAAATCAGGTGTTTTTTTATGCTTTTGGTCTATTTAGTAAAAGTTATATGTGGTCTACGATATACCTCAAATTTTATGGAGTTGGCAATAAAACAGAACTTATTTGCCGCTCATATCAAGGGATACAGCGAAAATGAACAGAAAAATAAATGGATGAATTTGGTAGCCTTTTTCGGTAAAAAACCATTAACACACATCGAATAAAACGGAACAGAAAGAAAGATTTTAACTTAGTAAAAAAACGCAGATGTTACAACAACTTTAAGTCGACTCTTACACTATTTTTTGTTGGTAAATACAAGTAGGCTGCGACCCCAAAAAAACACATATTTAGTTATCTTCGTGAAGTTTCACCTTGTTTTTTAGTTCTGCGTTGGGACTGAGCGTGCGAAGCTTTGAACAAAAAAAGAAAAGAAAAAATTGAAAATATAACGGTATGCTAAACGAGAAAAGTATTTTGATCACCGGCGGAACGGGTTCGTTCGGGAAAATGTTCACCAAGCTTATTTTTAAAAAATATCCAAAAGTAAAACGACTGGTTATTTTATCACGCGATGAACAAAAACATTATCAAATGGAAATGGAATATCCGGAAAAGGACTATCCGGCCATTAGATATTTTATTGGTGATGTGAGAGATGAGAGCAGATTGATAAGTGCTTTTGAGGGAATTGACATTGTGATCCATGCCGCCGCCATGAAGCATGTTCACATAGCAGAATACAATCCAATGGAGTGCGTAAAAACAAATGTGCTTGGCGCAGAGAATGTAATAAACGCCGCGTTTAAAACAGGTGTAAAAAAAGTGGTAGCGCTTTCAACAGATAAAGCAGCAGCACCAATTAATTTATACGGTGCTACAAAACTAACTTCCGATAAATTATTTATTGCTGCAAATAATATTAAAGGAAAACGTGATCTAACGTTCTCTGTAGTACGCTATGGAAATGTCATGGGATCTAATGGATCTGTGATGCCTTTCTTTTTGAAAAAACGAGACGAAGGCGTTTTGCCAATTACCGACAAGCGCATGACGCGCTTCAACATTTCTTTGGAAGAAGGATGTGAGATGGTGTTTAATGCTATTGAGAACGCTTGGGGTGGCGAGATATTTGTACCAAAGATCCCGTCATACAAAATTGTAGATGTTGCAACCGCCATTGGTCCCAACTGCAAACAAGTGGAAGTAGGAATTCGCCCAGGAGAAAAATTACATGAAGAAATGATCACATCGTCAGATTCATTCAATACGCTTGATCTCGGGAAATATTACGCTATTCTTCCTCAGCAACCAATGTTCAACATTGAAGATTACAAAAAGAAACATAATGCAAAACCTGTTCCCTTGCAGTTTTGTTATAACTCAGGTACAAATGATCAATGGGAAACAGTAGAAAGCATCCGCAAATTAGTAAAGCAATACGTTGACCCTACATTTGAAGTGTAATGGAAGATAATTCACAAAAAAGCGCGTTCATTCAATACGAGGCCGATTCGTGGTTTGAGAGAAACAAGGATTATCTTGCCAATTACAAACCAGAAACAGACAAAGTTGTTGACCTCATAAAAAAGTACGAGCTTAAACCCGCATCGGTTTTAGAGATCGGTTGCTCGGGAGGTTATCGTTTGAATGGCGTGAACACCGTTTTTCCAAATTGTAAAACATATGGCATAGAGCCATCACAAAAGGCAATTGATTTTGGCAAGAAAAATTTTTCGAGTATCAGTTTTACGCAAGGTACGGCCGATAACTTAAGCATGTATGCAGATAACTCTATGGACATTGTGATCGTTGGCTTTGTGTTCTATGTGATCGATCGACAAATAATATTTAAAGTGATATCCGAAATAGATCGCGTATTAAAAAATGGCGGCCAACTCATCATTATTGATTTTTTTTCGGAGGCAGCACTCAAAACTCAATATCAACACATCAAAGATTTTAGCGCATACTCATTCAAACAAAATTATGATGAGATATTTACCGCTTCTAAATTATATTATCTTCTCGATAAATCCACTATTGATCATACATCCAAAGAGTATAACGCCTCCAACGATTATTACAACAAATATAGCATCAGTATGCTGAAAAAGGATATTATTGCCAGCTACAAATAAAATAATTCTAGGTACAGTTCAGTTCGGATTAAATTACGGCATCAACAACACAAAAGGAAAACCGAACGGAGAAGAGATCAAAAAGATCTTTGACCTAGCCTACGAGAATGGCATAAACATGTTAGATACCGCCGAGGCTTATGGTGATTCACAAGAAACTATAGGCGAATATCATATGCAGAGCAAGAACAGATTTGAGGTGATCACAAAATATAGCTCAGCAAGAGTCGATCTGCCGGAGAATATTGCCAATAGAGTAGAACACGATCTAAAGTTATTAAATGTATCATCGCTTTTTGCTTACATGTTCCATTCGTTCAAAGATCTCACAACACATTTTGAAAAATTCAAACACGAACTTCTGAAATTGAAACTTGAAGGTAAGATAAAAAAAATTGGTGTGTCCATTTATACAAACGAAGAAGCTGAACAGGTGTTGAATTACAAAGAAATTGATCTGGTGCAATTACCGTTTAATTTATTGGACAATAATTCTCAAAGAGAATTAGCAATTAGGAAACTTAAAGATCGTGGAATAGAGATCCACACGCGATCTGTTTTTTTACAGGGATTGTTTTTTATGAACCAAGAAAGCATTCCGGCGAAACTTTTAGCATTAAAGCCCTATTTGCAAAAAATAAAACAAAACACTTTACAATATAAATGTAGCCTAAACGACCTGGCCTTGAATTACGTTCTGTATCAAAAACAAATAGACAAAGTGCTAATTGGCGTAGATACAGCGGAGCAACTGCTCACTAATATTGCATCGTCGAAAAAAGAGCTCAACGAAAGCATGAATGAAATTGACAGCATTCAAGTAAAAGAAACGGAATTATTGAATCCCGCGAATTGGAACGCATGAACGTTATTGCAGTAAGTCAGGCTCGAACCGGATCAACACGATTGCCAAATAAGATCCTTAAGAAAATAAATGGAAAAACACTTTTGTCGATCCACATCGAACGTATTTTAAGATCGAAACAAATAAACAAACTTATTATAGCAACAACAACACATAAAAGTGATGATGAGGTAATAACACTTTGTAATGAGTTGAACGTGCAAAGTTTTAGAGGCGATGAAACAAATGTGCTTGATAGATTTTACCAAGCTGTAAAGAATGAGAACGCTGATTATGTGGTAAGATTAACCTCTGATTGTCCTTTAATTGATGCGCAATTGATTGATGAGCTGATACAGCACACACTAAAGAACAAATTAGATTATTGTGCGAATATACTTTTAGAAACATTTCCTGATGGAGAAGATATTGAGGTAATGAGTTTTAAGGCATTGGAAACGGCATGGAAAGAAGCGGATAAGAATTACCAAAAAGAACACGTTACACCGTACATTAGAGAAAATTCAACATTCAAAGGAGGAACGAGATTTAGGTCGGATAATATTGCTAGTGAAATAAATTACGGAAATGTAAGATTAACGGTTGACGAACAAAAAGATCTCGAGGTCATGCAGATAATTATAGGGAATTTGGGAACAGATAAAGGCTGGAAAGAATATGCCGACTATTATTTGAACAACGACTCCGTACGCCAATTGAATTCAAACATTAAACGCAACGAAGGTTTTAAAAAGAATTAAAATGAATTTTAATAACTCTAAAAAATTTAAAGAAAGGATCCACAAATTAATTCCCGGTGGAGCACATACATATTCAAAAGGCGACGATCAGTTTCCTGAAAATGCACCAGCCGCAATAACGCACGGAAAAGGTGCTTGGGTATGGGATGTGGATGGGAATAAGTTTTTGGATTGCTCGATGGGATTAACTTCGGTTACATTGGGACATGCGTTTGAACCTGTATTGAACCGAGTAAAGGAAGAATTGGATAAAGGTGTTAACTTTCAGCGTCCTTCAACCATTGAATTAGAAATGGCCGAAGAGTTTTTATCGCTTGTTCCTAAACATGATATGATCAAGTTTGCAAAGAACGGATCTATTGTAACAACGGCCGCAGTAAAATTAGCGCGAGCTTTTACCGGTAGAAAATTAGTAGCATTTCCGGGCGACCATCCTTTTTATTCTTATGATGATTGGTTCATTGGCAAAACAGCTTGTAATGTTGGCATACCGGAAGAGATCGCGGCATTAACAGTTACCTTCAAATCGGGAGATCTTAATTCGTTAGAAGAACTATTTAAAAAATATCCGGATCAAATTGCTTGCGTGATCACTGAACCCGAAAAGAATTTTGATCAAGATAACGGCGTTGATGTAAAGACATTTTTACACAAGGCCATTGAATTAACTAGAAAGAATGGCGCACTGTTTATTTTGGATGAAATGATCACCGGATTTAAAATGGATATTCCGGGCGCTATAAAAACGTACGATCTTGATCCCGACATGGCTACGTGGGGAAAAAGCACCGCCAACGGTTTTTCGTTTTGTGCCCTTACCGGAAAAAGAAACGTAATGCAATTAGGAAGCATTGACAGGCCGGGACAAGATAAATTATTTTTGATCTCTACCACACATGGTGGCGAAACACATGCTATTGGCGCAGGTTTAGCAACTATAAAATTTTATAAAGAGAATAATGTGATCCAAAAGAATCTTTCAACCGGAAAGATGGTGCAGCAAAAAACAAAGGAGATCATTAAGAAGCATCAATTAGAATCATTTATTGATGTTTCGGGTACCGCGTGGATGGTGGCGTTTAATTTTAAAGACAAGAACAATCAGCCAAACTCAGGCATGAGAACACTGTTCATGCAAGAAATGATAAAGGGCGGCGTACTGTTTCAGGGAATATTAGTGCCGTGCTATATGCACAATGAAGCTGAGGTACAATTTTTTGCAGAGGCCTTTGATCAGGCTTGTACGATCTATGTTCAGGCCCTAGCAAATGGCTACGAAAAATATTTGATCGGTGAGCCCGCTAAACCCGTATTTAGAAAAACGATTTGATAGCAATTTTGTTAAGACAGTATAAGAATATCAAGCAGAGCGAATTTGTAAATGGCAATTATAAATTGGTTCCAATTCGGGATGAGGACAAGTATGCAATTATGCAATGGCGAAACCAACAGATCGATGTTTTGCGCCAGTCAGAACTACTCACAAAGGAAAAACAGGAAATTTATTT
>Ga0075163_10007314_pt1 | contig 14600 bp, 7 predicted proteins | sample JI1023141ADNA_FD_71478 | JGI IMG/M metagenome (GOLD analysis project Ga0075163, IMG submission 71478) | Wastewater effluent complex algal communities from Wisconsin, to seasonally profile nutrient transformation and Carbon sequestration -... | ecosystem: Engineered > WWTP > Effluent > Algae...
GGCGCAAAACATGAAAACAAGTAAAAACTGCTAATGTTGGCACTAACCCTAGTGCTGCAAACCCAATAATGCTTAGGCTAGGCAATAGTCCTAGTGTGATGCTAATGCCTAATTTTTTGACTATTTTACCGGTAAAAACTACCTGAATTATTATAGTTAGGACGTTTATTATTAAGTCTACTTTAGCTAAGTAAGCTGTTCTCATTGCACGATCGGCAATAGATTGTGAAACAATATAGGTTTGTTGGAAATAAAGAAATGTTGATCCAATAGTAAATAACAACATATAGACACATATTGCTATTAAATAAGGGGACTCAGCAATATTAGTAATGCCAGCCGAAATACTTCCACCTATTGGGTTTTCTGTAAATAAAGGTTTATTTCCAGTAGATTTTTCATCTGTTTTAGGAAATCGTTTTACACATTGCACTGCTAACTCTAAGAGTAAACAAGAAAGTATTAATAATAGTTGAGAACCAAATTTTTCTACTAACCCGGCTGTTATTAAAGAGCCAAAAACAGCGCCTAGGCTGCCCCCAGAACCAATAAAACCAAAAAGCCTTTGACCTTGTTCGCTATGAAATGCATCTACAGTAAAAGCCCAAAATAGTGAGACAATAAATAAGTTAAAAACACTAATCCAAACAAAGAAAACTCGGCCAACCCAAATATTATTAGGTAATAGGTGAAAAATAGCAAAAAAGATTAAAATATTAGCAAGAAAAAAGCGGTAACTTATAGAGATAAAACGTCTAACAGAAAACTTAGTAACAAGCCATGCAAAAATAGGGTTAAGTAAAATAGTAATAGCTAATGTGCCAGTAAAAAGCCAGGGTAAACTATTTGCTCCACTTGCTGCCCCTAATTCATCACGAACAGGGCGCAAAATATAATATCCAACCATTAAAGTAAAAAAATAACACCAAGAAAAGAAAAGTGCCCTAGCTTCTTCTTCTTTTACATCAATAAATAAACCTACTAGTCTATATATAAGGTGGGTCATAGTAGCTGCGATATAAGTGTTTAGAGTTGTTTTTCTCAGGCTGCAAAAAAAATTTTGGGAGCGCAAGCATATTACTTATTTAAAGAGTTCTAGATAATCTAAATAATCTGCCTACGCTTCCAAAAGAGAGGAATTTATCCTAATTATTTTCTTTTATGCCAGGCGGCAAGGACTGCTGTTTCTCGTTCTTGTGAAATACCAAAACGTAGTTTAGCTTGTCTTTCTGCTGGTAAGGTCTTAAACCATTCTAAGGTTGTTTTAGCACTATCAGCTAAAGACCGGAATGTTAGCCCTTTGTCTACTGCACGTTTGTTGCTAACAGAAGTAAAACCAGCTTCATCGCCTTGTGGGGGAACCCAAACAGGCATATCTACCCAAGGTTGCACTTTGTTTTCTGCTAAGAATTTTGTATCTACCCAAGTAAACTGCACATCTGAAGTAGTAATAGCTTTTATTCCATAAAGCATTTCGGCAATAGTTAGTTTAGTTTTTGGCCCAACGGCGTTATATATGCCAAAAGATTCTTGCTCTACCATACGAATAGACCATTCACCTAAATCACGAGCATCAATAAATTGGACTGGATCGTCTTGATTGCCAGGTGCTAAGACTTCGCCACCGCGTTCTATACGAATTGGCCAATAAGAAAATCTATCAGAAAAATCTCCTGGCCCCACTATTAACCCTGGTCTAATAACTGTAGTGCGGTTAGGAAAAGCTTTTTCGGCTTCTTTTTCTGATAGAGCTTTTAACCCTCCATAGGTTTCTTCAAACTTTAAGCTTGCTGGATCTGTGTCTGCTAGCTTAATTATTTCTGGTGTAAGCTGGGCTAAAGAAGTGTTTTCATCTATAGGCTTACTAGTATCTGAATAAACAGAAATAGTAGAAATAAAAACATAATGCTTAGCTGAATTTTTTAGTAGCTGTGCTGCATCTCTTACCCATTTAGGCAATGTAGAAGGGTTATCAATTACTACATCCCATTCTCGCCCTTCTAATGCTTTTAAGTCACCTGTTTTACGGTCACCTTGGAGTTTTTCCACTGTAGGAAAAAGTTGAGGGTTTGTTTTTCCACGATTAAAGAGTGTTACTTTATGTCCACGATCCAAGGCATATTGAACTTGGAAAGGGCCTATAAACCCAGTTCCACCAAGGATCAAGATTCTAAGTGGTTTAGCCGCTTTTTCAATAGGGCTAATAGAACTAGTAAGACTATTAGGATTATCAATATTTTTAGCTGTAGCAATAACATTGTTAGAGATACTAGACGTTGCTCCTACACCAATTGCTCCCATAGTTAAAGCTGAATTTCTTAAGAAATTTCTTCTAGACACAGACATAAGCTTACTCCATATTAGGTTAATAGTTTGAAATTTATATGGTAAGCCTTAGCAACCTATGTTCCAAAAGAAAAACGGTCTAGTAGGTAAATAACAAAAAAATAACTTATTGTATTTATTAATGTTATTGCTTGTCACCTAGACCGTCTAAGTATTTTGGTGCCCATTTTTGGACAGTCATTATTTATAAATGAACAGTGTTTGTTTAAGAACCGCTAGTTACATCAGTAATATTATCATCAGAGTTACGATCAACTAGTTTGTTATAAGGGTCAATCCCTGCTCTAGTAGGTATTTCATCAACTTTAATTTCAAATACCATCTCTTGTTTATCAATTTTATATTTTTGCATATGAAGTGTTTTTTCTTTTTTCTTCTCACCTGCAAAAACCCCAATATCAATGGAATCATTAATGGCAATTTCTTTTTCTTCACCTTCACCACTAGCACGAAGTTTTTTAGCTTGAACCTTAATTTTTACTAAATATTTACCGTCTTCTGTTTTTGTATAAGTTGCTTGAAGTGCTTTGTTTTCAAATAAAGTAATAGTTTCAAACAGGTCTTCAATTAAGTATTGTAATTCTGGTGGAGTAGCTTCTTTAAGATAACTTATTAGTTCAATTGAGCTTGGATAAGGTGGTTCTTGATAAGCAACTGCGCTAATAAATTTCTTTAATGCATTATTAAGGTTTTCTTCCCCTATATAATCTTTAAGTGCATACATCACTAAACTACCTTTTTGGTAATGTATATAAGGTTGATTTTGGACTTTGCCAATAGGGTTTTCTTTCTTTTCTTCATTACTACGACCTCTTAAATATCTATCAAGCTCGTATTTTAAGTATTTCCTAATATTATCTTTACCATATTCTTTTTCCATTAACATCAAGGCAGAATATTGAGCTAGGGTTTCAGAAAGCAGAGTTGAACCTTGAACATTGCCGCCAATAACTTGATGTGCCCACCATTGATGAGCAAGCTCATGTGCTGTCACATAAAAAGGAAAATCTATGTCGTCATCTTCGTCTATTTTGGCAATAAACCCAATAGCCTCAGAGTATGGAATAGTGTTAGGAAATGCTTGGGCAAAAGTAGCATAACGAGGAAACTCTATAATTCTAAATTGTTTATGTTGATATGGAGAGAAATTTTTTGAAAAATACTCTAAGCCTTTTTTAGTAGATTCAATCATTCGGTCTACATTATAAGGATGAGCTTTATCATAATAGACCTCAATATTTACATCATTCCATTTGTCCCGCTTAACTTGATAACGACCCGAGAGATAAGAGAAAAAGTTTAATATTTTGGTATCTCCCATTTTATATTCAAAATAACGACGACCATTTTCTACCCACTCTTTTTGTAAATATCCAGGAGCAATAGCAATTTGGTCTGGGCTGGTGCTAACAGTGGTTTCAAAAGTCATCCAATCAGCATCATTAGAAATATAATTATTCATTCTTGCTGTCATATCATCAGCAGGAGCAAGTTCTGGCCTTTCTGCTAAACCATTTTTTTTACGTTTGCTCTTATCATCTAATTCATAGTCTTTGTTATAACCTAAAGATGGAAAGAATTGAGAGTTATTAAAAAACGTTCCATTAGCTGCTAATTCATTTATTTCATTGCTGTTACGAAAACCCTTAGATTTATAGTCTACCTCTACTGTCATTGTTAATTCTTCTTTTGGTTTAAGTGCTGTAGCAAGTTTGTAAATTCTATAACCAAGGTCTTTATCAACTAATTCTGTTTTGTTCTCTCGATCAAAAGTAACTGTTTTAGGCTCATCTTCTCCAAATGTAAGATGAATAAAATCAATATCTTGATTAGTTTTATTTGCTAAAGTGTAAGTAACTTTTGCTAAAAAAGATCTTGTTTCTGGAAATAGATCAACATTTGCTTTTGTAGCAATAATTCTTGGTTGAGCTAATTTTTCATATTTTTTATAAAGCTTTTCATACTGAACTTGTTGTTTATCTATTTTATCTTCATCAACATAATCATTAAGAATATTGGTGTTATAGAAAATAAACCCACCTGTAGCAAGAAAAGTTAATAAAAATACACCTAGTAAAGCACTAATAGGGATGCCCATTTGTTGTTTTACTTGTTTAAGTCGTGATTTTAAGTCTGTATCTGTACCACGAACTAGTAAAAGGGTTGATAAAATTGCTAGAACAGCAGCAAAAGAAGTCCAATAGAAGTTATACCAAAAAACAGGTTTAACAAAATGCCCAAACCCATTCATATCAGAATAAATGGTTTGAACACTGCTAGCATAATGATAGATGTTATTTTGATAACCTAATTGTGCAAAAACCCCTTGTGATACATAGAAAAGGACTATAATCGCATGACCAGCAAACTTATTTTTTATAAGTGTTTGTATCAAGATTGATAGTACAGAAATTTGTAGCAGATAAGGCAGCGTAATACCAATATAGTACTTAAAATAAACCCCTAGCTCAAAGTTAAAATACCCCATAAATGCTTGAATTAATACACCAGTAATAATTAAAGCAATAATAAGAATAATATGTATTAGCATTAGGGATAATAAACGGCTAAGATAGCTTAAATAACCGGGTAGCGGAAAGGCATCATAGATTTGATCAAAACGAATTTCCCGTTCTTTCCAAACCAATTCACCAGCATAAATAGTAGAGATAATAATAAAGAAAAGTAAAAAAGAGCCATTTGTTAACTCTAAAACAGAATAAGTAACAGGATAAGTTGGGGTACCATATAAACGGCCAGCAGAAGACCCATTTATAATAATTAAAAACATTCCTATTAAAATTATTGCCCAAAAAGATAGCGACTTAAAAATAGCTAGAAAATTAAATCTAGTTAGGCTAAAAAATTGTAAGAGGGTTGAGTTAAAAGAAAAATTTTGAGTGACTTTAGGTAGTGAAAGCTGAACTTTTTCTAATGTCTCAGGGATTTCAACTAACTTTTTATTACGACGTAAAGAAATAGCTTCAGAGGAAAAACTAAAGAAATAATTTACAGCAAAAATAGCAACTATCCCTAAAGATATCCATAAAAGTCGGTTATAAAGCATTACTCCTGATAAAGGGATTAATAAAGAGTTTTGCTCGGAGATAGTCCAATATTTTGTTACATAACTAATAGTTCTAAGTGCAAAAGGATCAAGTAAGGCAGGCAGGATCTTATTATCAATATTTCGTGATAGGGTTATTGAAAGAAAATAAAGGGCAAAAAATACTACTGATTGTAAATAAACTGCTACCACGCTACGGCTTAGAGTACCGATTAAGAAAAATAATGAGCCAGCAAAAAATACATTAGGCACTATAATTAGTAAAAACGGCTGTAAATAATTTAAAAGGTTAAAAGGCATTATTTTTTCTGGATCAATCCAAGGCATAAGACTGCCTAAAAATATCCCTAGGCTAATTCCAGAAAATACTATTGTGGCTAAGAGTAAAGACGCAAAAAGTCTACCAAATAGATAAGAAGATTTTTTTATAGGAGTAGTAAAAAGAATTGCATAAGTGTTTTGTTCAAAGTCTTTATAAACAGACATACCAGCAAGAGCCGATGTTACAGCTACACCTAAAGCCATAAATATTGCATTAGCTAAGCTTATGATATAAGCGCTATTTTTAAAAATCTTTGCCCCAGTTCCTCCTATAGACAAAGAATCACTAGCAGTTAAAAAAAATCCCATTAATAACCAGAGGATAAAATAAACATAAGTCGACATGCGCTTAAGCCGGAATTTTATTTCAAAAAGGAAAATTTCCTTAAACATCACAAACACCTTTTTTATAATTATTTAAGACTCGCCAAAGTTATACAATACCTTCGTTAATTGCTAGAAAATAGACTTCTTCTAACCCTGCATCAGTAGCTTGAAAGTCGTTTCCAGGATCAGCTTCAGAAAAAATATTTATTTGCATACGCCCAGAAATTAATTTATTAGAAATAACTTTATAGGCGCTTTGATAGTCTTCAAGTTGATTTTTAACAATAAATTTTTTCCAAATACTATTTTTAATTTTCTCAATTGTTTTAAGCGGATCTCCAGAAAGTAAAACTGTGCCTTTGTTAATGATTGCCATATTTGTGCATAGTTCTTTTACATCATCAACAATATGAGTAGAAAGAATAATAATTACATTTTCACCTATTTCACTTAATAGATTAAGAAAGCGATTTCGTTCAGCAGGGTCTAATCCTGCTGTAGGTTCATCTACAATAATTAGCTTAGGATTGCCAAGGAGTGCTTGAGCTATACCAAACCGTTGACGCATACCACCAGAATAACCACCAAGATTTTTTTTCCGTACATCATAAAGGTTTGTTTTTTGTAGTAATGCTTTGACTACTTCTTTACGCTCTTTTTTATTGGAAACGCCTTTTAAGACAGCAATATGCTCTAAAAGTTCTTCTGCACTCATATTTGGATAAGTACCAAAATCCTGAGGTAAATAGCCAAGTATTTTTCTAACTTCTTCTTTTTTATTTAGCACATCTATTTCACCTAAAGATATAGTGCCTTCATCAGCTTCTTGTAGTGTGGCAATAGTTCTCATTAAGCTAGATTTACCTGCTCCATTGGGACCAAGTAACCCAAACATGCCTGTAGGTATATTTAGAGAAAGGTTATTTAATGCTTTAACACCATTAGGATAGGTTTTAGAAAGGTTTTTAATTGTTAGTTCCATAAATTAGGTTTTCCGTTATTAGTTAAGTTTTCCAAAATAAAAATGTGCAAAATAAACTGTAAAAAGCTTACAAAGACTTTAAATATAGTTGAGTTATACGGGATTTCCTCTATAAAACAAAAAAACTTGCAAAAATGTTCGCAAGTTTTCCAAAGGGTTGCGTTCTCAGTAGCAAAATGCGATGGCTCGCGCTGCTAGAAAATATCAGCTTCTCTGTATTTTCTAGCAGTATATTACTACAAATTTTTTAATAACCTTTTTCTCTATCAATTAAGCCTAGTAAAGGTTTACCTGAATAATAAAGATTAAAGTTAGTTAAAAAACATTTGGTAATATCTAAAGGTAGGCTGGGGCCACCAATATGAGGGGTGATTATACAATTAGGTAATTGCCAAAATGGATGCTGTTTTGGTAAAGGCTCTTGAGTAAAAACATCTAAGACTGCACCAGCAATTTTTTTATATTTTAATGCTTGGATCAAAGCAGCATCATTGATTAATGCACCTCTACCAACATTAATTAAAAGCGCTGAAGGTTTCATATTTTGAAATACTTCACTGCTAAACATACCATTAGTTTCATTTGTTGCTGGTAAAATTAAAACCAGAAAATCTACACCAGCAACAAATGAAAGTAGGTCTTTTGTTGCAAACATTTTATCAACGAATTGATAGGGACGACCATCACGATTTAATCCCCAAGTTTGCATACCAAAACTTTTAGCAATCTGAGCAATTTCTTGACCTATATCACCTACACCTGCAATCCCTAAACATGTATTTTTAATTGGTTCAAGTTGATAACGTCGCCATTCATGCTGATTTTGTGCTTGCATATGTTGGTGTAGCTTGATTCTATCAGCAAGAATATAAGCAAAAACATATTCGCTAATATATTGACCAAAAACTCCCCAAGGTTTAGTAATAACAACATTAGGTGGTATTGGAGCAGGAAGGAGTTTTTCTACTCCTGCCCACATAGATTGAATCCATTTTAAGTTTTTAGCTTGAGCATAAATTTCTAAAGGAAGATGGACAGCAAAAACAATTTCAGCATCAACAATGGCTTTAGATGCTTCTTCTTTACTGCGACAAACCATTAACTCAATAGGTAGTTTGGCTGCATTTACCAAACTCTCATATTCATCAATTTCATTATCCCTAAGAGTGTAAAGTAATACTTTATGCCTACTCATTAGCTATGCTCCTGCTTTTTTAGATAATTGTGCTTGAGTAGATTCTTTAGGCAAAAGTAAGAGTTTGCCTTCAGAAAACTCTATAACTTTTTCTTTTTCAAAAAGCATTGGATGTAGTTCATTGTTTAACCAAAGTTTTATTAAATCATCATAGTGTTTACTAAATGGTGAACCAGATTGACCTGTAGCAGGACACATCCAAGAATTATTTAAATCTGCTAAATCAACAATTTGACGATAAGATACTGCCCAACCTGTTACCTCAAAACCACCTTGAGCAGTGCCAAGTGCAGGAAAAGCCATTTGAGCAGGGGTTTCTACATCTCCACCAATTGGGTAAGGCCCACGGTTAAAGAGTGGGCGCATTGCTCTATTTGCTGTTCCAAATGGATGTTCAAAGTTAATAAAATGAAGTTTTTTCCATTGCCAAAGCTTAGGATTTTGACCAAAACGCTTAGAAAGCTGTGAAACACTATGTTCAAAACTCCCTTGTAATAACTCCGCCCAAGTACGAGGACTAGGTAGTTCAACTAGCAAAGTATCATCATCATCAGAAATCATTTTTAGCAAAGTAGGAATAAACCGACTAGTATATGAATTTAGCTTTGCAAATCCTGCTTCTGAACGTCCTAGGAAAGGATGTAACTCTTCACCTAATAATCCCCCTAATACTCTTTCTAATAATTGCTGTAGAGTAAGCTGATAAAGAGTTTGAACTACACTATCAATAGTTGCCTGGCCTTGCCAACCCTCAAATTCTTTAATTGCTTGTGCTGCAATTGGGCTAAGATCGTCTACTACTATTTTGTCCAGTAGAAGCTTGGCAAATTGTCTACCTGCAATAGTAGTAAAATCACCTTGGATTTGACGGCAATCCTCAACAGTTACTTGATAATTATCAGCTAATAATTCTCTAATACGTTCAGCACGATAACCATTAACAAAATCGCTACTAATATGGTAAGGGTAATCGTCATCAACAATTTTATTATTAGCAGTAATAATTAAACCATCTTCTGGATTATAGATTGAAGGCATTTCATCAAATGGAACAGTCCCTTGCCAATCGTTTTCACTATCCCAGCCTGCTAGCGGTAGAGTTCCACCACCAGTTTTTCTAATTGGAGGACAAGCAATCAATTGATAACCAATATTACCTTGAGTATCTGCATAAACCATATTAAAACCTGGGGCTGGCCAGTTTTGGAATGAAGTGCGAAACTCTGACCAATTTTTAGCACGGTTAAGTGATAAAAAGCTTCCTAGTAAATTACTTGGCTGATAACCAGTCCATTTAAGTGAAAGTTTATAAATATATTGATCATTATTCTGTGTAATAACTGGCAAGTCCGCAATTACTGGGCCGTGATGAGTAACAAGCACTTCTTCTTGATGGTCTGGTTCACCTTTAACAGAAATATTAATTTTTATTGTCTCAGCTTCTCTCCAGAGCGATGAGCGAAAATAATGATGTGGTTGTTCAGGAAGAAACTTTTCAATAAATAAGTCTTGAAGGTCGCTCATTGCAGCAGTTGCACCCCAAGCAATATTGTCATTATGCCCAATTGCAACTGTTGGTGTTCCTGGTAGGGTTGCCCCAATAGCTTTTAATGTTGGGCATTCTAGGTGCATTTCATACCATAACCCAGGTAATTGCAAAGGCAAATGAGGATCATTAGCAAGAAGTGGTTTTCCGCTTTGAGTACGTTTACCACTAATTACCCAATTGTTTGACCCTCCACCCTCACTAAGCATTGGCATTAGCAAGTTGTCTGCATAACATTTTAAGATATCTGCTGCTGCCCCTTGGTAATCAGCCCCAGGAGGGCTAACTAATGGTTGACCTTTAGGATAAATAGGTTCAAGCTTACTAGCTAATCTACCTCCTAAACGTTTAACTAAACGGGCACGAGTAAGCTCTAAATCAAAATTAGAAGAAAGTGACCAAGCAAAGGTTTTTATAAAAGCTAATGTGTCTAAAGGCCGCCAAGGATCAGGCTGTAAACGTAAGAGAGAAAACTCTATTGGTAGTTTACCTTGTTTAATAAATGCATTAACTCCAGCACTATAAGCATCCAAAACCGCAGCAGATTCGCTATCTAAAGCACTTAGATCATTAGCAGCAGCACGAGGTAGTCCAACACGATGAGCAAAACGATCTATTTCCAAAGTTTTACGCCCAAACAATGCAGCAGTTTTTCCTAAACCAATACGACGATGAAGTTCCATTTGCCAAAGACGATCTTGAGCTTGAACAAAACCTTGAGCATAAAATAAATCATGTTCATTTTGAGCATAAATATGAGGTACACCCCAATGATCACGCCAAACTTCTACAACTTCTTTTAATCCAGCAAGTTTAAACCCGCCATTAGCTTGGGCTTGATAACGGTTAGAAGTTTTTTTCCAAGCATAGACAGCCCCACCAATACTAGCTCCAGCCAGTACTCCTAAGCCTAACCAAAGCCAACTACGGGATTTTCCCTTTTCTTGATCGTCTTTTGACATTAGATTCTCTCCAGATTTCTTAAGTGGAATGAAGACAAAGAATAAAAGATCTTAGGATGTTTCTCAAATGATTTGCATCTATATTAAAACTAAAAGTAACAAAAACTAGGAGGAAATTTTGAAGAAAAAAATCTTAGTAACTGGTGGTAGCGGCTATTTAGGCACACATGTCCGTAAGTACTTCCAAGCTGATAATTTATCTCGTCGTAGTGGTTATGATCTTAATAATAATCAAAGTTTAAGTTTGATAAAGAACTATGATGTAATTATTCATATGGCAGCTTGTGTTGATAAACGAGCAGAAGCAGCTAGCCGTAATTTTGATATAAATGTAGGCGGGACAATCAAACTACTAGAAAACTTATCCCAAGGACAAGTTTTTATTTATTGCTCTACTAAAGATGTTTATGGCAGTCATATTGATAGTTATAAACAAGTACCAGAAACTTGTAGTACTGAATATATAGGGCAAAATGCTTATGAATGGTCTAAATTAATTGCAGAAAAATATGTTGAATATTACGCAAGTAAAGCTAAAGTACGTGCTGGAATTTTCCGCTTGTCTACTGTTTATGCTCCTGCTACAGAAGGAAATGTAGGTGGTTTTGTCTCTTTTTTTGCTAAAGCTGTAAAAATAGGCCAACCACTACAACTAAAAATGCGAGGCGAACAAATACGAGATCTTTTGCATGTAGAAGATTTAGCCAAAGCTTTTGAGCTGTTTATTAATAGCGAAATAAAACAAGCTTGTTATAATATTGGTGGTGGAATTACTAATAGCATAACTCTTTATGAGCTAACTAAACTATTAGGCAATTTAACAGAGCGTCCAGCCAAAGTAGAACTTTCAGATGAGCCTGTAAAAGAACAAATTCACTATGTTACAGATATTAGTAAACTAACTAGGGAATTAAATTGGCAACCTAAGTTAGATTTAGAAACAGGGCTAAGAACTTTATTGGATATATAAAATGTAATGGCAAGCTTGTTGTGAGTAGGGGTGAACAGTCACTGGTGTAAACTTAACAGTAACCTTTTGATAACAATAGCTTTGAATCTTAAGCCCCGATAGGGGCGATAGATCTGAGCACCAGTGCGTAAGCGCTGGGTTTACGTATTATCTTGTAAGAGAGTCGCGTAGCGACGAAAGAATAAAATAAAAAATGTTTGTTTTATTGATTTATTCTTTCGCCGCTACGCGGCTATAATTTCTAATTAATTGATAACATAGGACTTACGTCCTACGCTACAGATATTACGCCCCTACGGGGCTAAGAAAATGAACCTCTTCTTTTTCAACAACTTACTTAAGTTGACACCAGTGGGTGAACAGTTCGCCCCTACATTTTCTATAACAAACATACAATTACATTAATTATTTAACCTAATCAAATAAGAAAATTTGATAAAGAAAGATCGCTCTAATCTTGTTAGACCGCTTTCTCTAGGGGTAGTAGAACGTTCGTCACCAAATCTTAAAAGATCATTATAGCCGACAAAAATAGCTGTACCTGGATTAGGAGTATAGGAAAAAAGCAAGCTAGCATCGGCTGTACGTGAAAATGTGTTATAGCTAGTAATAAACCTAGCGCTAGTGTTACGGGTAAATTGTTGATTAATTTGAGCACGATAAATTGTTATATTAAAAAACTTTTCTCCAGATTTAGAACTTAATTGACTATGAATTAAATTTAATACTGCACTTAACTTATCATTAGGTTTTAAGCTAAAGCTAGCATTATAGCTTAGTCTATTGCCTAGTTGAGGACTTGAGCTATTAAAAAGTATTCCATCTCCAAAAGAAAAACTAGCACTAACACCAAGACGTTTAGAAAAGCTTGTTCCAAAAAGTGCGCTAGCACCTTTTAAGTCAAAGTCTACATTAGCAAATCTTACCCGAGATTGATTAGCACCAACAAAAGCAAAAGTATTGTACTTAAAGTTCATAAAAGCACTAGCATTAAAATCACGGTCTGTAAGTTGACCTTTTTGATCAAAGGTATAGCCATTAAAAAAATTAACGCTTAACCCTCTAAGTTTTGCTTCTGGGGTTTCATGTTGAATTAATAAGCTTCCCACACTACCACCAAAAGAACGGGTGTCTGTACGAGAAGTAAAACCTGAATCAACAAGGTAATCAGGGCTGATTTCTTCATAATAGGTTGAATAATTAAAGCGTTTATTACTAAAAGACAGGTTTGCCATAGCAGCACGTCCGCTAGTAAATGTACCATCTAGGTCTTTATTTAGAGTTTGAACATATTGAAAACGGCTATTATAGTTTTTTCCTATTAAAAAACTTCCATCTATACTAGCAACACGATTAAACGAACCTGCAAACTCTCTATCTGCAATAAGAAAGCCAATATTTGAGCCTTTGAAAATATCACGTTTAAGCCTAAGGATAGAAAAAAGAGCATTTTTAGAAAAGCTTTCTGAAGTGCTAGAAAACCGTTCACTAGGGGCATTTTCATCTAGTGCGGTTAATAGCCCTAGAGAGTATTTACCTAGTTTTCCTGTTAGTTTTGCAGCAAATAAAGGGGATACTATATTACGTGTTTGCACTAGAGAAAAAGGTGTTTCAAAAATATCAGCACCTTCTAAAAAGAAAGGTCGTTTTTCTGGAAAAAACAATGGAAAGCGATTATTTACTTGTATTTGTGGAAAGTCTGCTTCTACTTGGCTAAAATCAGGTTTAATTGCTAAGTCAGCCGTTAAGTTAGGAGTAATACTATATTTTATTGATACTCCTGAAGTTGTATCAACAGGACGATTAAAAAATTTGTTTTCGTTTATTCTTTGACCTACTTCGCTAAAAGTAAGAGTAGGGATAATTTCAAAAGTCCGGCCTTTAGGTAATTCATCTAGTCCATCAAAATAACCTTCTTGGCCTAAGTAAGAATTTGTTCCACGTTCTATAGGCATCCAAGAATCACTTTCACTTTTATTTCTATGACCACGCCCTATATGCAAGCCCCATTTACCTTCTTTATAACGTAGTGAGCGAAATGGAATTGCTGCTTCTACAATATAGCCTTCATCAGTAATATTTCCCTTAGATGTTAATACTGCATCAAAGCTAAAATCGCTTCCATTATCTTCTGTTAAAATACAGTCTCCTTGGATACCTAAAGGATTAAAAAAGAAACCATAAGCACGTTGTTGATCATAAAAAGTATCTAGGTATATAAAAACATTATCATCAGAAAAAACATTATCTCGTTTAGCTACAGTAGCACGAATAGTTTCAATCTTAGTTACTCGACAGTCAAAAGCTATATAAAGGTTTTTACTATCATAGAAAAGATAAACTTGGGTTTGTTCACTAGCAGGGGTATTATCACCAGGGTTAGTTTGAAAAAAATTAGAAACTATTGCTGCTTGTGTCCATTCACCTTCGGAAAGAATTCCATCTATTTTTGGGGCTTGCTCTATTTTAGGAATCTTAAAGCTACTAGGTTTAGCAGGAGTTTCTGCTAAGGTTATGGTATATAAACTTAATGTTAGTGAGATATAGATAAAGAATAAACTGAAAATTTTTATAGTGTTATTTATAGTGTCATTTAATCGATTGCTATTTTTTATAAACATATTAGTTCATCCTCTTAGTTTAAGAGGGCAGACACGCAGGTCTGCCAATTCATACAAAATGTTTAAGAGGGCAGACACCTAGGTCTGCCCCTACTGATTGATACATGCGATGTTTAATAGAAAGTTCACAGATCTCCCGCAAGGAAGCTCACGACTTTAGGCGTGGGAGGAATTGCGATCTTGTTTTGAGCTAAGTAAGAATAAGAATAGCCGTCGCAAGAATGCAAAAGTTTGAAATACTTATGGTTAATGCCAGAAACTCT
>Ga0075163_10007315_pt1 | contig 14599 bp, 14 predicted proteins | sample JI1023141ADNA_FD_71478 | JGI IMG/M metagenome (GOLD analysis project Ga0075163, IMG submission 71478) | Wastewater effluent complex algal communities from Wisconsin, to seasonally profile nutrient transformation and Carbon sequestration -... | ecosystem: Engineered > WWTP > Effluent > Algae...
TCGACATAGCCCGGCGTGTGGCAGTCATTGCACCCGCCGATCTTCACGAGATAGCGGCCGGCGTCGATCTGTGTCTCGGCATTCACGAACTGGGTGGGGGGCGATCCCGTCTCCGTTGTCGGCGCGGCGGTCGCGCCGCCACAGGCCTGGAGAGAGAGTGCTCCGGCTACGGCCAGGAAGGCCGCGTGCACGCGGATATTGGTGATGTGCGTCGTCATGTGATGCTTCCTCTCGCCGGCGTTGATCGCCGGTCGTCTGCTTGTTTGGCGTGTCTCGTATCTCTTGCGCCGGCCGAGGCTTTTGCCTTCTGGGAGGGCCGGCTTGTGTTCAAATCAGTTGGGCTGTTCGCCCGTCTGGCTCATGCGCGCTCCTCTTTCTTGGCTTCCTGTTTCTTACTTATGCCGATGCCCTGGGCCTCGACTGCGCTACGCCAGCCATAGAAACCGGCGTGAACTTCGTCCCATGTCGGCAGCGACTTCATCGTGTTCAGCCAGCGCCACACATTGTTCCAGGGGCGCAGGTCGAAGCCAACCAGCTCGCCCGCCGTGATGATGCCGGATCCCAGAAAGTCAGCGATTGTGATCTGGTCGCTGCACACAAACGTCTTCGACCCGATCATCGTGTCCAGCGCACGCAGGCGGCGCGCGGCGCGCGGCTCGTGCAGGGCGATGAACTTCTGCTGCGCGTCTCCGCTCATCCGGTAGTGCGCCAGCACGCGCGAGTAGACGAGGCCGTAGACATAGTCCCGCATCAGGTAGGTGTTGAAGAAGTCCATCGCCTCGTTGACGCGGGCGCGGGCCTTCAACTCCTTCGGATAGGCGGGGCTCTCGAACAGATCGGCCAGGTATTTCAGGATCGCGGAGCTCTCACTCAGCACGAAATCATCGTGCTCGAGCAGCGGCACGGCCTGGTTGGGGGTAAGCCGCGTGTACCAGTCGGAGCGGTTCTCGTCCGAGAAAAGGTCGATCAGATTGTAGTCGAGCGGGATGCCGGATTCGGAAGCGAACAGGATGATCGGGCGGCAGGTCGTGGAGGCCGGATCATAGTGGAGCCGCAGATTTCCCGGCGCCTTCCGAGGTGGAGGGGGGGAGATAAACCTGGAAGGGGCCGGGGGAGTCATGGGGAGGTCGCTCGTACGATTTGGCGTCGTCTTCTTGAGTAGTCTTCTGCTTCGGCGGTGCCTTTTGACATCTCGTCCGTGAGGTCGATGTACGGCTTGTCGCACTGCGTCTCAATCCGAACTATTGCAGAGCGTTCGGCATTATTGCATAACGCATCATGTTTGATTGGGGCGACCTTCGACATTTCCTGGCTGTCGCTAGAAGCGGTAGCACCTTGTCTGCAGCCAAGATTTTAGGCGTTAACCAGACCACAGTAGCCCGCAGGATTGCAGCCCTGGAAGATGCCCTAGGGGAAAAGTTGTTCGACAAAACCGCAGGGGGCTATCGTCTCACCGAGCTGGGGGCTGCAATGGTGCAGAGCGGGGAACGCGTCGAAACCGAGGTCGAGGCGTTCGGCCGCATGGTCGCCCAGCGCAGCCGCAAACTGCTCGGAGTGATCCGTGTCACCACCAACGACGTGCTGGCGGACTGCCTGCTCACACCGTGGCTGCGGGAATTCACACAGCGTTTCCCGGTTGTGCAGGTCGAGACGATCATCACTGACCGGCAGTTGGACCTTTCGCGCGGCGAGGCCGATATCGCCCTGCGCGCTGCAACACTCAGTTCAGGGCCGATGGGAGACGATGTCGTCGTCCGCCGCCTCGCAACAGGCAAGTGGGGCGTCTACGCCTCGACCGGCTATGTCGCCGAAAACGGCTTGCCGACTAATCCTGATGAACTTGCGGCGCATCCCATCATCGCCGGATCGGGCGAGCTTTCGCGTTTCGATCCCGCCTTCATGAAGCAGGTGCGCGCCAAGGGCGCCGTTATCCGTCAGGCCTCGTCCTCGATCCTGAACATCGCCGGCGCCATCAAGAGCGGGCTGGGCTGCGGGCCGTTGCCCTGCGTGCTGGGCGAGCTTGATCCCGATCTCACGCTCTGTTTCACCTTCGACGAAGCCGACTACGCCCTCCTTCTGATGACGCGGGAAGAGATGCGCAATCTTCCCCACGTCCGCGCCTTCAACGATTTCATCGCTTCGCGAACGTCCGCGCTTCGGCATATGATCGAGGGAAGGCCGCAGAACAGATAGCGCGGCCAATGCCTGGGAGGGCGCCATGGGATATCTGAGGCTTCGCCAGATCTGTCTGGTCGCGCGCGAGCTTGAGCCGGTCGAGGCGCAGCTCACCGCCGTCCTGGGAACGCAGGTTTGCTATCGCGATCCTGGCGTCGGCAAATATGGCCTGCACAACGCGCTGTGGGCTCTGGGCGGAACCTTCCTCGAAGTCGTCGCGCCGAAGGATCCGAAGTCCGACACCGCCGCCGGCCGCTATCTCGACCGCCGCAAGGGCAATGGCGGGTACATGTACATTCTCGATTGCGACGACCTCGACGCGCGCCGCGAACACTTCAAGGCGATGAACGTTCGCATCGTGCAGGACCTGCATTCAGGCGACCACAACATCTGGTCGGAAGCCATTCATCTCCATCCGCGCGACACCGGCGGCTGTCTCCTCTCCATCGACCGCCACTCGGGCGCCGAAAACACCATGGGCGGCTATCACTGGGCCGGACCTGCCTGGCAGGAGAGGGCGAACCCCGACATCGTGATCACCGCCGCGACCATGCAGTGCGATGATCCCGTTGCGACCGCCGAACGCTGGGGCCTCATCCTGCGCCGCCCGTTGCTCGATTCAGGCGGCGCCACCCGCGTCATGAACCTCGACAATGCGCGCGCCTTTTTCACGCCGCTGGCCGATGATCGCGGCGAGGGGCTGACCCAGGTCCATCTCCGCTGCGGCGATGCGGCTGGTTTCCTCGCGCGCGCCGGACAACAGAAGCTGCGCACCGGCGAGACGAATGGCGAACCTCATGTCGAGGTCTGCGGCGTGCGTCTCATCCTGACCTGATCAGATCGTCCACACCCGCGCCGACTGGACCGGATGGTTCTCGATCTCGGTCGTCGTCTGCACTGAATACTCCGCAACCTGCCTGAAGGCGTCGCGCGGAAAATACGTGCGGCCCGGATCGCCCGCGAACACCGTGATCCCCGACTTGTGCGCGCGTTCAAGGAAGGCGCGAAACATCTGCGCCGGCCGCTGTTCGTAGAATACGTCCGCTGCGACGATCACGTCGAAGGGCGGCGGCTCGCCCTCCAGCAGGCTGCCCGCAATATAACGGATCGCCACGCCGTTGAGCCCCGCGTTGAGCGAAATCGCCGCCTCGCACATCGGATCGATGTCGTTCGCAGCCACCTCGGATGCTCCCGCCAGCGCCGCAGCTATCGCAACGATTCCCGAACCAGAGGCGATATCCAGCACGCGTTTCCCCGCAAACTGTTCCCGGTGCTCGCTAACGTACCGCGCGAGCGCTTGCCCGCCGGCCCAGGGAAACGCCCAGAAGGGTGGAGCGACATTGGCCCGCGCCAGATCCTTTTCGGTCGCCTCCCACAGCGGCGTGAGTTCGTCGGCCTGATAGACGCGCAGACCCAGCCCGGGCAGGTCAGCCACGCGCGTATTCGCGCGAATGAAGTCCCGCGCCTCGTCCAGCGTGGCGACAGCGCGCTTGCCTTGCATCGAAACCGACTCCACAGTGAGCTGCCCATCAGCGGCAGACCACATCACCCATGCCAGATACTCTCGCCCTCAGCCAGCTTGCCGAAGCGGCCCGCGCCGCGCGTGCACGCGCCTATGCGCCCTATTCGAAATTCCGTGTCGGCGCCGCCGTCCTGCTCGACAATGGCGCAAGCGTCCTGGGCGCCAACATAGAGAACGCCAGCTACGGGCTCACCTGCTGCGCCGAGCGTGTGGCGATCTTTTCGGCAACCGCACAGCACCCGGGCGCCCGCATTGCCGCGCTGGCCGTCAGCGCCGGCGATGACCATGTCGTTCACGACAGCGACAACGGCCGCATGCCTTGCGGCGCGTGCCGTCAGGTCATGATGGAATTCATGTCGCCGGAATCTACCGTCTTGATCGATGGTGTTGGCGCCATGCCGCTTTCCAGTCTACTTCCCACTCCCTTCAAGCTGCGGACAGATACATGACCGATTTCACCATGTTCGACCTCAAGGTCACGGACGGCGTCGCGGTCGCGACCTTCAACCGCCCCGACAAGATGAACACGTTCACGCCCGTCGTGATGCGCGAGATGATCGAGCTGTTCGACATCACCGATGCCGACGATGCGATCCGCGCCGTTGTCGTCACCGGATCCGGCCGCGCCTTCTGCGCTGGGGCCGAGCTTGGCATCGCGGGCGGCGACACGTTCAACTACACCAAGCGCGCCTCGAGCGATGAAATCATCCATGACGGCATCCGCCGCGATGGCGGCGGCCGCGTCGTGCTGCGCATCTTCCGCAGCCTTAAGCCTGTGATCGCCGCCGTGAACGGCGCGGCGGTCGGCGTTGGCGTCACCATGCAGCTGCCGATGGATTTCCGCATCGCCTCCACGAGTGCGAAATTCGGCTTCGTCTTCTCGCGCCGCGGCATCACGCCGGAAGCCTGCTCCAGCTGGTTCCTGCCGCGCCTCGTCGGCGTGCCCACCGCGCTCGACTGGACGTATTCGGGCCGCGTCTTTGATGCGAATGAAGCAAAGGAAAAGGGCCTGGTGCAATCGCTGCACGCACCGGAAGACCTGCTGCCCGCCGCCATGGAGCTGGCGCATAAGGTCACCGAAAGATCCGCCCCGGTCTCCATCGCCATCGCGCGCCAGATGATCTGGCGCATGATGGGCGCCGAACATCCGATGGACGCCCACCGGATCGACAGTCGCGCCCTGCAGTCGCGCGGCCAGTCGGCGGACGTGAAGGAGGGGATCGCCTCCTTCATGGACAAGCGCGATCCTAACTTCCCGAACGGCGTGAGCCACGATTTCCCGGGCGATCTTTTCGCCGCCGAACCGGAGTTCAAATAGCGCCTTAACGCTTGCTTGCCGGCGCCCCGCAAATTCAGCGGCGGCGTTAGGCAGGTTTGTTGATTGGCTCACGCTAGGTTGCCCACGAAAGATCGGGGATTTTGGCGTGCAGCAGCAGCGCGTCGGCGACATTGCGATTCTTGTGCTCGATGATCACAGCTTCATGCGCGAGGTGATGCGCCTGATGCTGCGCTCGCTCGGCATTCACCGCGTGATGACGGCCACCAGTGTCGATGAGGCGATGCGCATTCTCGACGTCCAGCCCATCGACGTCGTGATCTCCGACTATCGGCTTGGCGATGAAACGGGCGCCGAATTCATGCGTCTGGTCCGCTCGATGCAGGACAGAAAGCGGTTCATCCCGCTCATCGGCTGCACGGGGGAGACATCGCACGCGATCGTCAGGGAAATGCGGGATGCCGGCGCCGACGAGGTCCTCGCTAAGCCCGTCTCGGCCCAGTCCATCTGGGCCAAGCTGATGGCGGTCACCAACGCGCGCCGCCGCTTTGTATCTGCGCCGCAGTTCTTTGGCCCGGATCGCCGGCGCCGCGCGGACAAACAGATAAAGGTGGAACGCCGCGCAAGCGACGCTGAGGTCTAGCAACCGCCCGCCGCCTACTTCCGCTCCACCACCTTGATCGTGTCGGTGGAGTTGTCGCTGGCGTATGGGTATCCGGCGGTGATCACGAAGCGCTTGATGTGGTTGGCGGCTTCGTGGCGCGTCACTGCATCAAGAATATCGTCGAAAGAGCGCGGCTCCTCCAGCTCGATATCGGCGCTGACGCCCCAGACCAGCGACAGCTTGCGGGCCGTCGGAATGGACGGCGTGAGGGCGTGGATCGGCTGCTTAGGTCGCGTCGCCGAAACGCGCTGCGCCGACGAGCCCGAGCGCGTGAACACGACCAGCGGGCAATCGAGATCGTCTGCCAGCTTGGACGCGGCGTGTGCGCAGGCGTCCGCCGTCGATGCTTCGGTCACCGGCGTCACGGGGAAGGAGGGGTTAGCGTCGCGGTCCGCCTCGATGGCGCGGATGATGCGGTCCATAATCGCAACCGCCGCCGTCGGATGTCGGCCCACGGCGCTTTCGGCCGACAGCATCACGGCGTCGGCGCCCTGATAGACGGCGGTGGCGACGTCATTCGCCTCGGCCCGCGTTGGCACCAGCGCCTCGACCATCGATTCCAGCATGTGCGTGGCGACGATAACCGGCTTGCTGTTCGCCCGCGCGACGCGAACTATACGGCGCTGTGCGATCGGCACCTGCTCGGGCGAGAGTTCAACGCCCAGATCGCCGCGCGCCACCATGACCGCGTCGGACAACGCAACAATGGCGTCCAGCTCGTCCAGCGCGGCAGGCTTCTCGATCTTCGAGATCAGGGGTACATGCGCGCCGAAAATCCCGCGCGCAAGCGTCAGGTCGGCCGCGCGCTGCACGAACGACAGCGCAATATAGTCGACGCCGTGCTCCAGCGCGAACTTGCCGTCCGCGATGTCCTTCTCCGTCAGCGCCGGAATCGGGATCGGGCGGTTGGGTACCGCAATGCCCTTGCGGCTCATGATGCGCCCCGGCGCCACCGGACGCGCGATGCGATCCGCGCCGTCCACCTTCACGATGTGCAGCATCATCTTGCCGTCGTCGATCAGCAGCCGGTCGCCCAACTGCAGCGAGGCCACCAGCTCGGGATGCGGGATCGGGATGATGTCCGGATCGTTCGAAGTCGCCGCCGCCGTCAGGCGCAGCTCGGATGACATGCGCACTTCGCTTTGCCCGTTCGGCAGGTCGCCGACGCGCAGCTTGGGCCCTTGCAGGTCCGCCAGCAGCGCCACCGGCTGGCCGCTCGCCGCCTCGGCCTCGCGCGCGGCTGCAATTCGGGCTGCGTGTTCGGCATGGCTGCCATGGCTGAAGTTCAGCCGGAACAGGTCAACGCCCGCCCGCAGCAGCTCTTCCATCTTGAGTGCGCCATCGCTGGCCGGTCCCAGCGTGGCGAGGATCTTGGTGCGGCGGCGGAAGGCGGTGGCCATGGCGAGACATCCCAGCGATTCGCGCGGACCCTATCAGGTTCGCGCCCCCGGGGCAGGGCCGTTGCGAAATTCTGCGGACGTCTAGCCCCTTCGCCCCGCCTGCGACGAGCGGAACTCGATGCGCTTGCCATCCGGCGTGATCCGCGTGCAGGGCGACTGGCGAACATCGTCGATCCAGTTGCACTCTTCCTTCGAGCCATCCTTCAGGAAATCCGTGCCGATGCCGTTGCGCCGATTGTTGGCGTACAGGCCCTCGAACGTGGCGCCGTCGGCGTAGACCACGGTCACCTTCCCGTTCAGCAGGCCATCGGTCCAGACGCCGTTCAGCGTGCCCGTGTTGGATTCCTCCACCGCCTGTCCGTTCGGCATCATGTTCTGGAACTCGCCGATGATGCGACGCCCGTCCTTGAAGGTCAGCTCGCCCGGTCCCTTCTGCACGTCGTTGACGAAGGGGCCACGGAAAATACGCCCATCGCCGAACTGCACGGTCGCAAACCCGTTCTGCTGATCATTCACATATGGGCCGATATACGTGTACTCGCCGTTCACCTCGGCCATGCGGCCCTGGCCGTGGCGCTTGTCGTCGACCCACTCGCCGTCATAGGTCCACTTGCCATCGCTGCTCGTGTAGACGCCGTGCCCGACGCGACGGTCCTGCTTCCATTCGCCGACATAGACGGAGCCGTCGGCAAAGCGCTGTGTGCCTTCGCCATTGCGCTTGCCGTCCTGATAGCCGCCTTCGTAGGTCGAGCCATCAGTGAACGTCATACGGCCCTGGCCGCTGCGCACGCCGCGGAAGAAGTCGCCTTCATAGCGTTCGCCCGACTCCAGCGTCTCGGCGCCGCGCCCGTGCAACTGGCCGAGATCATAACTGCCTTCGTAGAGATAGCCGTTCGGGCAGGAGTAAACGCCCTTGCCGTGGCGCTCCCCGCGCAGGAACTCGCCGGTGTAAGTGCAGCCATTTGACAGCTTCTCCACGCCCGGGCCGTTTCGCGTCAGTTCGATGCCCAGCGAGACGAGGTTGGTCACCCCGCCTTTTTCGGCGCAGGCGCAGCTGATCACCGGCGCGGCATAGGTTCCGCCAGGCGAGATCGAGCCGATCGTGCGATCCGGCGCAAGGACAGGCGCAGACCCGCGCTTGCACTGGAGGGTGATGTCCTTGAGCAGCGCATCGCCCGATTGCTGCGAACCGTTCACCAGCTGCAACTCCAGATTGGAGCCATCACATCCTAGCGCCGGCGTCGTCCGCCAGTTGACCTGCCGACCGTCGGACCAGCTGATGCCTGTCTGCCATCCCGGCGCCTGCCAGGCGCCTGCGACAAGGCCCAGCGGGCCTGCCAGCAGACCCAGCGCGATCGCGATCATGCCCGCGCGCCGTAAGGTCCGTCCGCCTGACCTTTTCTCGAATTTTGGCGCGACCATCTCGTACTCCCCGAATGCCGCAAACACCGCAGCATGTCCTGAAATTCATCGTCCTGCTTGCCGCGTCAAGTTAGCCAAACTGTGGCGCGAGCGGGGCGTTCGTGGCGGTTGACTGCCCGTCCCCGAATAAGCTCCCCAGGAACCCCTGCCTCCGGCCCGCGTTTCTGCGGGGACATCATAATTGCTGGAGTTGCGCATGACCCGGACGTTCGTCTTCCTGCCCGCCGCCGCCTTGCTGGCCGCTTCCCTGGCCGCTTGCGGCACCAACATGGAACAGCGCGCCGCCACGGGCGCTGCGGCAGGTCTGGTGGTCGCCGGGCCGGTTGGCGCGGCGGTGGGGGCAGGTGTTGGCGCGGTAGTCAATGAAGTCGAAGAAGATAAGGCCGAGTAGTCTCTGCGGACGGGCCCGCCGCACCTAGGCCATCGGGTCACATCAAACTGAAATACAGTACCAGGCCGGTCGCGAAGGCTTCGCGTCCGGCCTTGTTTGTGTGAAACTGAAGCAAGGCCAGATCGGCGCTTAACGCGCGAAACTGGCATAACAAGAATGTGGACCTGAAATGGCTATCCGGACAATCACGACGCTGGGCCTGGGCGTATCCCTGCTCCTCCTTGCTGCCTGCGGTACGAACCTCGAACAACGCGCCGCTACGGGCGCTCTCGGTGGCCTCGTGGTCGCCGGCCCGGTTGGCGCGGCAGTGGGGGCGGCGGTTGGCGTTGTCGTCAACGAAGCCGAAGAAAAGTAGTTGCGCAGGCAACACGCGCACTCGGTCAGGCGTGCGTCTTTGTCGTCATTGCGGGCAATTCGTTTCCGGGTTGGAGGCGTTACGCTTCCGCATGGGTGAACGGCGATGATGCAACGTCTCAACCACAATTCTCGACCTGACAACGTCTGAATGCATTCCGGCCTCTGTCCCTGTACGGACGATGCGTCTATCAGCTGCGCCGTCCGGAGTTGACCGGGCGGCGTGGAGTGCGTGGGGATGAGGCCAGTAGTTGTATGCGTGAAACGTGTTGGGCTGGCCGCGCTTGTCAGCGTAAGCGCGCCCGCGCTCGCGCAGGAGGCATCCGGCGGGGCAGGCGATGATCGCGTCGTCATCACCGCCACGCGCCAGGCCGAAGACGCAAGCGACATTCCACAGAGTGTTGTCATCCTCTCCGGCGCACAGCTCGACACGGTCGACGGCGCCGAAGATGTCGTGCAGCGTCTTGTCGGCGTGCAGGCCGCAATCTCCAACGGCTCGCAGGCGACATTCCAGATCCGCGGCGTCGGCGCGGTGGATCACCAGGCCCTGACGCCCAGCGCCGCCGCCGTCCACGTCGATGGCGTCTTCCTCGCCACCAATGTGCAGGCGAGCCTGCTCGCCTATGACCTTGATCGCGTCGAGGTCCTCAAGGGGCCGCAAGGCACGATCCAGGGCCGCAACGCCTCCAGCGGATCGATCAACTTCATCACGGCGCGGCCAACAGATGCGTTCGAAGCTTACGCCGGAGCTTCCTACGGCAGCTTCGATCGCTGGGATGTGCAGGCTGCCGCCAGCGGGCCGGTGGGCGAGGGCGCACGGGGCCGCATCGCCATGCGTGCATTGAAGCAGGGGCCCGGCTTGGAGAATGTCGGCGGCCCCGACGATGCTGGCGGCCTGCGCGAGGAGTATGGCATACGCGGTGCGCTGGCGCTCGACCTGTCGCCGGATGTGGAACTGCTGCTGCGCGGTCATGTCGAAGCCGATCAGGGCGTCAATCCGGCGCCGCTCAACTCGGCGCTCGCGCTCGAAGATCACCAGATCTCCGTCGGCGCCGATGGCGTGCAGGACACCGACAACCGCTTCTATGGCGCCTCCGCCGAGCTGACCGCAGACACTGGCGACTGGCGTATCGTGTCGCTGACCTCCTTCGAAGGCTTCGGGCAGGATTACGGCTTCGACTTCGATGGCCAGCCTGCCGCCATCGCCAACCTGTCCTATGATCGCAAGTACTGGCAGGTCGCGCAGGAGCTTTACGGACGGACCAGCTGGCAAGGCGGCGACCTGCTGCTCGGCCTGTCTCTGTCCTCTGATGATTTCATGCAGGACTATCTCATCTGGTGTGGCCAGCTGAATCCGACGACGCTGGTCGGCAGCTGCGCCTATCCGGCTGCCGCCGCGCGCGTTGGCCCGACGCCTTCGTCTACTGCGCCGGCGGTTTCGCTGCTCACGCGCATCGCGCAGACGCGCGAGATGGCGGCGCTCTACAGCGTCATCGATCTTGATCTGGGGGCGCAGACCACGCTCACGTTGGGCGGCCGCTACACGCTGGAAGGCATCGATGGCGAGGGCTTCGGCCAGCACATCTACGCCGATGGGGTAAGGGCGCTCAACAATCGCGGCGGCCTTGGCCTCGCGCAGGGCTCAAATGCGATCGAGGAAGGTCGCTTTACCGGTATGGCGGCCCTGAAGCACCGCTTCAGCGACGATCTCATGGCCTATGTGAATTTTGGCCAGGGCTACAAGAGCGGCGGCTTCAACGGCGAGGTCGCTAACAACGCCACGCACTATCAGGACGAAGGCCTGTTCGGCGCCGAGACTGTCGATGCGTGGGAGGTTGGCCTCAAAGGCGTGCTGGGCGATACGCTCTCTTTTGAAGCCGCTGCATTCTGGCAGGGCTACGACGCCCCGCAGGCGCGCATCTTTGTGTCATTCCCGCTGCCCGGCGGCGGCGCCATCACCTCCAACTCACTTGCCAATCTGGATGCCGCAACTGTGCAGGGCGCTGAACTCTCAGCCTTGTGGCGCCCGCATGATGCGCTCGAAATCGGCGCAGCCGTCATGGCGCTCGATACAGAGATCGAGCAGACCACGGATGCGCCGGGCGGAACCAATGTGGCGACGTTCGATGGCAAGCCGCTGCCCTTCGCGTCCGACATTTCGGCGACGCTGCATGCCCGCCATGAATGGGCCTTGCCGGGCGACATGCAACTCGCGCTCGAGATGAACGCCAAGCACCAGTCGGAATACTATCTCGACGCTGAAGGCCGCGCCGACCGCAGGCAGGACGCCATCACCCTTGTCGATGCAGCCGCGCGTCTGCGCCTGTCCGCGGGAACCGAAATCTCCCTCTGGGGCCGGAACCTTCTGGACGAAGATTATGCCCTCTCAGGCTATGGCTTCATCGGCTACGACACGTTCAGGTCGCAGTCGGCCACATGGGGCGTTTCGGTGCGGCTGGACTGGTAGTCTCCTGTTGCCAGGGCTTGGCAGCAGCACGCTTCCGGGCTCTGGCGAACAGGGTCGGTCCGGCCCATATTGCGGGCATGGCGAAATCCCCCTCCAGAGCCCCTGCGAAATCCGCCGGGAAATCAGGCAAACCTTCGGCATCGAAGTCGCCGCCCGCCCACAAGCGCGGGCAGGGCGTCAGCGAAGCGCCCATGGCCGAGTTCAGGGCGCAGCAGAAGGCGGCGGTCGCGATCGCGGAATCCACCGACCTGTGGACGCCGCACCGGCCTGAACGCAACTGGGACAAGTTCGAGGGAGGCCGGAAGTTCCGCGTCGCCTCCAGCTACCAACCCGCCGGCGACCAGCCGCAAGCCATCGCCGACCTTGTGCAGGGCATCAAGGACAACGAACTCGACCAGGTCCTCCTCGGCGTCACCGGTTCGGGCAAGACATTCACGATGGCCAAGGTGATCGAAGCGGTGCAGCGCCCCGCGCTTATCCTCGCCCACAACAAGACGCTGGCGGCCCAGCTTTACGGCGAGTTCAAGAGCTTCTTCCCCGACAACGCGGTCGAGTATTTCGTGAGCTACTACGACTATTACATGCCCGAAGCGTACGTCCCGCGCACCGACACTTACATCGAGAAGGAATCGTCGATCAACGAAGCGATCGATCGGATGCGGCACTCGGCGACGCGGGCGATTCTGGAGCGGGATGATGTGATTATCGTGGCCAGCGTGAGCTGCATCTACGGTATCGGGTCCGTCGAGACATACACCGCGATGACGTTTGAGCTGGAGCAGGGGCAGGCGATTGATCCGCGGCAGGTGGCGGCGGATCTGGTGGCGTTGCAGTACAAGCGGAATGATCAGGCGTTTGGGCGGGGGACCTTTCGGATGAAGGGGGACACGCTGGATGTCTGGCCGGTTCACCAGGAGGATCGGGCGTGGAAGATCTCTTTCTTCGGGGAGGAGATCGACAAGATCACGGAGTTTGATCCGCTCACCGGAAAGCAGACGCGGCCGCTGGAGAGGATCAAGGTTTACGCGAACTCGCACTACGTCACGCCGCGGCCGACGTTGAATCAGGCGGTGGAGTTCATCAAGGAGGAGCTGCGGGGGCGGCTTGCTGTGTTGAACCAGCAGGGGAAGCTTCTCGAAGCGCAGCGGCTGGAGCAGCGCACGCAGTTCGATATCGAAATGCTGCTCGCCACCGGCTCGTGCGCGGGCATCGAGAACTACTCGCGCTATCTCACCGGCCGCAAGCCGGGCGAGCCGCCGCCGACCATGTTCGAATACCTGCCCGACAACGCCATCATCTTTGTCGACGAAAGCCACCAGACCATCCCGCAGATCGGCGCGATGTTCCGGGGCGACTTCAACCGCAAGTTCACGCTCAGCGAATACGGCTTCCGCCTGCCCAGCTGCCTCGACAACCGCCCGCTCAAATTCGACGAGTGGGAGAAGATGCGCCCGCAGACCATCCACGTCTCGGCCACCCCCGGCCCGTGGGAGCTGAACCAGACCGGGGGCGTCTTCACCGAGCAGATCATCCGCCCGACCCACCTTGTCGATCCCCCGGTCGAGATCCGCCCCGTCTACAAGGACAACGCCAACCAGGTGGACGACTGCATCCACGAGGTGAAGGAGACGGCCAAGCGCGGCTTCCGCTCGCTCGTCACCACGCTCACCAAGAAGATGGCCGAACAGCTGACCGAACACATGACCGAGATGGGCGTGCGCGTGCGCTACATGCACTCCGACATCGACACGATCGAGCGCATCGAGATCATCCGCGACCTGCGGCTGGGCAAGTTCGACTGCCTGGTGGGCATCAACCTGCTGCGCGAAGGCCTCGACATTCCCGAGTGCGCCTTCGTCGGCATTCTGGACGCGGACAAGGAGGGCTTCCTCCGCTCCGAGACCAGCCTGATCCAGACCATCGGCCGCGCGGCGCGAAATTCGGAAGCGCGCGTCGTGCTCTATGCCGACACCATCACCGGCTCGATGGAGCGCGCCATGGCCGAAACCGCCCGCCGCCGCGCGCGCCAGGAAGCGCACAACGCCGAACACGGCTTCAAGCCGATCACGGTGATCTCGGGCGTGAAGGACGTCCTCGAAGGCGTCACCTCGAAGGCGGCGCAGGGCCTGCTGCCGAAGGGGAGAGACCCCAACAAGCGCGGCAAGGGCGCCACGCTGCCGGGCATGGAGGAAGAAGGCGCCGAATACATCGGTAAGGGACACAACCTCACCCGCGTCATCGAAGGCCTCGAGAAAGACATGCGCGAGGCTGCCGCGAACCTGGAATTCGAACTCGCGGCGCGGCTGCGGGATGAGGTGAAGAAGCTGCGGGATGTGGAGATCGGCGTTGGCGTTGAAGCCGTGCTGCCGCCGGCGGATTGAGCGCCAAGGTTATTCGTGATCGTTGGGCATGACAAAAGGGGGGGTAACATGAAGCGGATGATTTTGGGTGCGGCGCTTGCCCTTATGGTCGGTGCGGCTGTGGCGCAGGAGGCGCCCGCGCCTTTTGCGGTGGGGCAAGTGTGGACGTTGAAGGACGCGCCGGAGGGCAGCCGCTTCACGGTCATGCAGATCGACATCATCGCTGGAGAGACTGTCGTGCACGGCTCGCCTTCGGGATTTCCGCCCGTCGTGCTGAAGGACAGCGTAGTCCTCGTGAACGGGGGACACATGCCGTTTTCGGAAGACGCCGTGCGCAGCAGCGTGGACGGGCTGGAGCGCTCGGACGCGTCAGTCACAGCCACATTTCGCAGCGGCTATCACGAATGGAAATCCGCCAATGGCGGGGTGTTCTCGATCACCATCCCGGAGGCCGTAACCTACGTGAAGGACACGTTCCTCTCCGGACAGAGTGTGGATCAGTAGGCGCGACGCGGGCGACATGCTGGAAAAGGAAATGCGAAGGCGTGAGCGGTAAGCCAGGGCGGAG
>Ga0075163_10007317_pt1 | contig 14599 bp, 11 predicted proteins | sample JI1023141ADNA_FD_71478 | JGI IMG/M metagenome (GOLD analysis project Ga0075163, IMG submission 71478) | Wastewater effluent complex algal communities from Wisconsin, to seasonally profile nutrient transformation and Carbon sequestration -... | ecosystem: Engineered > WWTP > Effluent > Algae...
CGTTCTTTAATAAAGAGATGATCGGCTCTGCGCTGCTTACCGAACCAACTTCGTTGTACGATTTAATAAGCCATACCATGGCATCGTATTTATCTTTTGAATGACTATAAGTGCTGGCCACATATTCAAATGCTTCAATGCCCGAAAAAAATTCGCGCTTATAAAAACGAGAGAGACCAATGTTGATCCAATTATTATCTATCCATTTTCCGGAAGTAGGAATAGTATTGTCTTTTGAATCTTTGATAGCATGACGCTGAATACAGGTGGTTGATTTTTTTATGGCCTTATCAAATTCAGGAAAAGTTGTTTTTGCTTTTTCGGGAGTAGGGTAAACATAAACCGGTAATGTTTTATCGTAATTTTCTCTATTATTATTTTCAATTTTAAAAACACCGTCTTTGATGCTTTCGGTAGAATAATAATAGCCGTTAAAACGCGCGGTTAAATTATGATAGCCTCTTGAAACTACGGTGTTCTTTTTTGTAGAACATGACGCTAGGATCATGATGAAACTGAGATATGTGAAAAGCCTGAAACTCACTTCTTTACTTTAACGAAAGAACGGTAAAAATAGTATAATTTTTAGAGTTTTTGGAAGAAAAAAGTGTTAAGCAGCGCTTTAAGAGAGCTGTTTTACAGCCAAATAGGCCATAAGGCCCGTGCCAGTGCGAAGCGCATCCTCATCTATATCAAAAGTAGCGGTATGTACGCCGGAGGTAATGTTTTTTGAGGCATTGCCAGTTCCAAGTCTATAAAAGCAACTAGGCACTTTTTGAGAAATGAAAGCAAAATCTTCGGCGGTCATGCGTAAAGGAAGTTCTTCTACATTTTTCTCACCTAAATATTCTTTTGCCCATGAGATGCAATTTTTTGTAAGCGCTTCATCGTTCACCAAAAATGGATAACCTTTTTCAATTCTAAATTCGCAAACGCCATTCATTTGTTTAGCAACTTCCTCTGCAAGTTGTTTCATTTTCAAATGTGCTTGTGTTCGCCAGCTTTCATCCATGGTTCTAAACGTGCCTTCAATTTTTACTTCATCAGGAATAACATTGGTGGCGCCATGGCCATTTATTTTTCCGAAGGCAAGTACCGTTGGAGGTTTTGGTGTATTGTCAGCCTCAAGCGTTGAATACGCGGGCGGCCTTTCCATAAATGCTTTATGAAGTTCTAATAATATTTTTGAAGCGATCAATAACGGATTAACATAATCGTTTGGCATAGCAGCATGACCACCTTTACCTTTTACCGTTATGTATAATTCATCAGTGCTCGCCATATACATTCCGCTTTTAAAACCAACTTTTCCGGTTTCCATACTTGGAAAAACATGTTGCGCTAATGCTGAAGAAACTTTAGGTGAATCCAAAACACCTTCGTTGATCATTAAGGATGCACCGCCCGGCAAAACCTCTTCGCCCGGTTGAAAAATAATTTTTACGCTTCCTTCAAATTCATGTTTCAATTCATTTAAAATTATGGCAGCACCTAATGCGCAAGCGCTATGAACATCATGTCCACACGCATGCATTATACCTTTATTTTGGGAAGCATACACCACATTATTTTTTTCTTCAATAGGCAATGCGTCCATGTCGGCGCGTAATAAGATTGTTTTTTTGCTTGGGTTCTTTCCTTCAATAAGCGCAACTATGCCTGTTTTTACAATACCGTTCTTAAAAGGGATATTGTATTTTTTTAAAACACCTTGAATGAATGCTGATGTATTGTGTTCTTCAAACGATAATTCGGGATGTTGGTGAATATGCTGACGAATAGAATTTATTTCAGAAAAAAGTTCTTCTGAACGTTTTTGTATTTTAGAAATGAATGTCATTATTTATTGAGGAGCATTTTTAGTCCTATCAAAATGATCATACCGCCAAAGATCTGTTTTACCAATTTGGTATCGAGTGCCAAAGCTGTTTTGCTTCCAAAATAACTTCCTACAACAAAGGTAATGGCCATAATAAGCGCATATTTATAATTAAGTTGCCCTTCTTTGTAATAATTGTAAACCCCTAAAATACCAATGGGAAGCATGAACATAAAAAGCGTTGTGCCTTGCGCCGCTTTTTGATCCATGGCTAAAAAATAAACAAGTACGGGAACTATTACAATTCCTCCGCCAATGCCAATTAATCCGCTTAAGTAACCTGCAACAGCACCAACAATAAGTAAAATAATAATTTGATTCATGTTCGAACGCTTATCAAAAGTACGTTTTTTTATCTTTCCGAGTATTTTTTATTTAGATAGGTGATTTTTAACCACGAAACGCACTAAAGCTTTGCGCGAAACGTACAAAATGGTTTCGTGATCTTCGTGGTAGAAATAAGGGAAGACTTTAAAAATCGGTGGCAAATGATAAACCTATCACCGCCTTTTGGGATCTAAAGTTATCAATTCCGTAGCCAAAATCCAATCGCACAAAATAACCGTATAGTCTGGAGCGTATTCCCCAACCAGCGCCGGCTACTAAAGGATTTTTATCGTTAATAACCGTAACGATGATAGGACTTAAATTACTTCCTTGAATATAGGTATTTACATTTTCGGTGTTCTCTCTGCTTAAAGGATTGAGGCCATACCATGCCGCGCCAAGATCAAAGAAGCTGATCAATTGTAAATTATTTAGGAAATCAGAACGCATTGGCCTGTCAACAAAATATTTTATAATAGGAAAACGTAACTCCGAATTGTAAGTCACAAAATTATTTCCGTTACGAATGTTTTGCGAGAAGCCGCGCATATTAGTTGCCAATGTTTGAAATTGATATTGTTCAGGCTTTACAATATTGATCTCGTTATTGAATTTAGCGTTGAACCAATTATCTACGCCACCTAAGTAAAATAATATACGATCGGTACCCCAAGATGTTCCGCCAGCTAAACGATTACACCAAGTAATTTGTCGGTGAATACGTTGGTAATGTCTTAGATCAAATCCTGCGGTGATAAGATCATGTCGTTCGTTCTTTATTTTGCGCCAGTATTCACCCCACACTTTTCCACGGAATCCATTTAGGATATTCACCATTACATTTCGTGTATCATCATAAATCAATTCGCCACGTAAACCAACGTAATTATCATAGGCAGGTTTTTTTGGAAGCGATACATCACCTAAAGAAAAATAATTGAATTTATCATTACGATACAATACAGACCCTTTGGCGCCTAATACTTCGTTGATAGGTAATTTAGCAGTATAACGAATGTCATGTATATGGGCACGAGCAGGACTTCCATAAAAATCATCGATCTTCACAAAACTTTGGCGATGCAATACCACCTGATGATCAATTTTCTTTTTGCGATATTCATAAGACAATAATACTTCATTATCAACGCCACCACTTGTAAATAGATCTGCTATTCCTGAGAAACGAAATGCGCCCACGATGCGATGATCTTCAAACAGATCGCTAATACCGATCTTAGTTAAAAAATTCAACCCCGGATTTAAATACACAGGCGAACCTCCACCGGCAAAACGTTGGTAGGTTGTTCCCAAATAAGCATTGTCAAATTGCGTAACAATATAATCGCTATAGAAAGATGTGAAATAATTTTTTTGAATAGGGAAGGTTATTAAACCCGCATTTTTTGCACGTTTAAGAGAGTCTGCCGCTAAAGAAACTGCTGTGTTTGTTCCTGCGCCTTCGGTCTTTTTTGGTTCGCCACTTAATGTATAATTATCAAAATCAATTCCATCTTGTTTTTTTGTGGGAGTTTGATTAATGCTAGGCGAATTGATATCAGGCTGATATTTTTTTGCATTGTAAAAATACGGATCAAGTAGGGCGGGCTTAATGGTCATTTTAAACCAAGTGTCTTTAGGTTGCGAATAATTTACTACCTCTAATTTTCCTAAAGGGGTAACGGCCATATAATCTTTACCATTGTAGTAGAACATTTCTGCCACATGCGTTGTGTTCAAATTAATATTCTGATCTAAAATATTGCGATCGTAATTAGTTACTAATTTACTTTTAAAGAAATAGCGGTAATGTTCTGTAGTATCTACAAAAGAAATTGCGCTGTCAAATTCGGCAAGGTAACGATTGTAGATCCCGTTCTTTTCACTTAGGTAAGTGATGTATTGATTGGTGTATGCTTGAGGAACGCGTTCGTCAATTTCACTTGTATTGGTAATGCCAACCAGCACTTGTGTTTTAAGTGGATAGGGTGCCATGTAAAGATCCATGTTCTTGTTGAATTTATTAAAGAAGGCCGCGTCATCTTTTGCTTTAAGTGTATCATTGGTGCGATTACTTTCAAATACAATATATTTCGACGACTTCACAAAAATAGGATTGTTATCATCCCAAATATCATTGGTTATTTGCTCTAAGCCACTATTGTTAAGGGTAAAAACAAAAATATCACTTTGTCCTTTTCCTTTTTTTACACCACTCACCACTAATTTTTTTCCATCTTGACTGAACGAGAAACTATTTACTTTTTCAAAGCCTGGCATATTACGAATGCGTTTTTCTTTGGTCTCTGTATCATAAGTGTGAATTACCATTTGATCTTTCAATTCATAGATCATCATCACCGTTTTGTTATTGGGATGCCATTGGATCAAAGGATAATTGTAATCAGCAATGCGCTCTAACTTTGGTCCTTTTTTTAAAATGCGTGTTGGTTTCTTTTCCTCTAAATTCTTAACGTACACTTTCATTTGGCTTAATTCATCTGTGGCGTATGCTACGTTTTTAGCATCCGGGCTTAAACGCAATTGGTAATAATGCTTGGTAGACTTGTATTTTTTAAGAACGGTATTGTTTTTAATAGGAGAAGTGCGAGCTGAATCTTTGGTCATGTAAATGCGGCGATTTTGCGCATCAACAAAATCAAACAATAAATTATCGAAGGATGTTCCTATCACAAACAAAAATGCATAATCGGGTGAGCGATTTATTTTGGTCATGTACAATAAACTTGGGATCTGCGATTCGCCATGAACATCCACAATGTAATGCCATAAAGCGTGGCCTGCGTTTGCTGCTTGTTTGCCTGTGAGTTTATTGAATTTACTGATCTTGTCATTCTTTAAAGCATCGTATAATACATTGTCATAGTAACTGTTCCATCCTTCAGACAAATATTGTACTAACCCTTTTGTATACCAATCGGGTAAATTAAGCAGAGTAGAATTCTTTACCATTTCGCGGGCGTTTCCTGAATACAGATCTTGATTGATCATTAATTCAGCAAGTGCGGCACGAATTTGTTTATCCAGATCAGCGTGGTTGCCATTGAAGTAAACAAAGATCTTGTCGCCAATAATTTTTGTGGTTCCTCCAATGTTCGACGATTCATCATTATTCAATCCAATATTACTTTGTTTAAAATCATTTTGATTATTGTAAACAATAACGTTGATCTTATCATCCACCTGATGCTCTAAACGTTTTTCTAAAATGGGCAATTGATTGTTTGCTGATACCGAAACATATTTCGCGATCTCATTTCCACCCGCATAAAAATAAACTCTAATGCGCTCGTAGTCAAAATAGGTCCAGTTAAAATCTTGATATTGGATCCTGTTCTTTCCAAAATCCATTTGCATGCCATAGTAAAATTGCGCCTGCAGTTTTAAAGCAGAACTTAGCAGAAGAAATAATATGATAATACTTAGTCTTTTCACCATGGGCCGGGACCTATAAAAGTAGCAAAAATTCAATAGGTTTTCAAGGAAATATGGGGTTTTGAGAGGCATTTTAGGTTCTTTTCACAATAAATTTGCTGCGAAATAACCAATTGCCATCGGTAAGCCATACAATGTAAAGGCCGTCGTTTAGGTCGTTGATGTTAACTTCGCTATGATCTTGATCAATATCCAAAAATAAAGGGCGTACAACTTTCCCAAATTGGTTAAAAATAAAACCTTCCACTTGTGCTCCAACATAATTATAAAAACGCAAGCGAATAAATTCTTGATTAAAAACAGGATTTGGAAATACTAAAATATTAGGCTTTGGTGTTTGTTGTCCAACATAAATGCGATACGGCGGCGAAGTTTCATAACCCGGAATGGAAATTTTGTAGTAATTCATCACCTCCACACCAGGTGAACCATGTGTAAAATTGAAAGATTCGTCGGTTGTTGCATTGCCACAAACGCCTGAATAGTTATAGACTTGTAAATAATTAAGTGAATCCGTACAATGTAAAATTTCATAACCCGGACAAGATTGACCTGCACTTAAAGTAAAGCGAACCAGCACTTGGCTATTTGTTCCTTGGTTTTGGCTATTTACCAAACTTACATTTACATTTTGTATACGCTGAGAAAAAGCACTAAGGCTAGCAAGGATAAAAATATGTGCAAAAAACTTCTTCATTCCTCTTGTATCCAAACGTAATTAGCACCCAAATTATTGTATACAACTAGCACATAAGTGCCCTTGGGAAGCTTTAATTTTTCAAAATCAACGGTTATGCTTCGGGTGCCTGTTTTAATAGGGGTTTTTGGACTTATCATGACCTCAAAAGAAGGATCGGTTGCCTTGTAAAGATAAGCGGTATAAGGACCCGGATTTTCATTAAAGTTAATTTGTGTTTTAGGTGAATACACATGTGTAATGGTTTTATCTAAAATTATTTTTTGGGTGAACATAGAATTTTTTAAGATCGCATCATTTAGAGAAGTGGCATGAATAATTAATTTTTTGCCTGCTTTGTGGCCAGGCAGGCTCGCATCCGTTTGCATCCAAATAGGATAAATACTTCCATTTTGAATCACTAACGAAAAATACTTTTCTAAGGAAGAATTATTTTTCCACTCAAATGAGGCTTCATTTAATTTATGCTCGATGAAGGTTGTGCCGTTATCTCTACTTACTGCTAAATACACATCCGTTAAATTTCCCTTGGCAAAATTGCGTTGGTTGGCATATAAAAAGTATAAATATCCGGTTAATGGATCAATGGAAAAACGTGGCATGAATTGCTGTTTGTGATTTGGATAGTACGTAACAAGAATTCTATCGAGCCATGTATTTCCGCCATCATCGCTGTATGTTAAATACACATCATTATTTTTTATACCATTTTTTGCATCACTCCAACAAACATAAATGCGATTCATGCTTTTATTGCAAACGGTGTAAGCAAACTGGTTAACTTTTGAAAATGGATTTGTTTTATTTTTTGGAATGCTATCTATGTAGATATCGTTTGGCAACCATGTTAGCCCTTTATCTTCTGATCGCGTAAAATAAAGTGCATTGTTCCTGATGAACGACTTATATAATTTTCCGTTGTTACCAGAGGCTATGTTTGGAGTTTGAGGCGTTTTGCTGAGACTATCCAAAACATGATAAATCAATCCTTCGTTCTTTTTGTCTTGTATCCTGTTACCCAGTGTTTTAATATCTGGCGCCGAGATCACTGTAAAAGTGCTTATCTGAGCAAGATTTAGGCCCACGCAAAAATAAAGGGTGATTATGCCAAAATATTGTTTGAACATCCTTTTATAACAGCAATTAAAAACATAAATTTACGACTTAATTTTAAGGATTATGGAAAGAAGTACGATCACCGATTATATTGGCAGCAACAAAGAAAGAATGTTAAACGAGTTGTTGGATCTTTTAAGAATACCATCGGTGAGTGCCGATACTAAATACAAAGATGATGTTCTGAAAACAGCCGAAGCCATAAAAAATAGATTGATAGAAGCAGGTGCTGATAATGTAGAGATATGCAAAACAAAAGGTTATCCGGTTGTTTACGGCGAAAAAATAATTGATAAGAATAAACCAACGGTTATAGTATACGGACATTATGATGTGCAGCCCGCTGATCCATTAGAGTTGTGGGATTCACCGCCATTTGAGCCGGTGATCAAAAAAACAGCAACGCATCCCGATGGTGCTATTTTTGCACGAGGTGCATGCGATGATAAAGGGCAAATGTACATGCATGTTAAAGCTTTTGAGATCATGATGAGAACAAATACACTACCGTGTAATGTAAAATTCATGATCGAAGGCGAAGAGGAAGTGGGTTCTGCTAATTTAGGCGAGTGGATAGTTGCCAATAAAGCTAAGTTAAAAGGCGATGTAATATTAATTTCTGATACATCACTTATTGCAAATGATACTCCAAGCATTGACACAGGGCTAAGAGGTTTAGCTTACATGGAAGTAGAGGTTGTTGGTGCAAATCGCGACCTTCACAGTGGTGTGTATGGTGGTGCTGTTGCAAATCCAATAAATGTATTATGTAAGATGATAGCATCTTGCCACGACGAGAACAAACACATTACTATTCCAAATTTTTACGACGATGTTCTTGAATTAACTTCCGCTCAGCGTAAAGAGATGGAGAAAGCACCTTTTGATCTTGAGAATTATAAAAAAGATCTTTTGATCGACGATGTATATGGCGAAACCGGTTATTCAACTATTGAGCGTTCAGGGATTCGTCCAACCCTAGATGTAAATGGAATTTGGGGAGGTTACACAGGCGAGGGCGCAAAAACAGTTTTACCAAGCAAAGCATTTGCAAAAATTAGTATGCGTTTGGTTCCTAATCAAAGTTCAGAAAAGATCAGCGCTATTTTTCAAAAATATTTTGAAAGTGTGGCACCAAAGGGTGTAAAAATTTCAGTAAAACCGCACCATGGCGGAGAACCTGTAGTGGTAAACATGGATAGCGCTGCTTATACTGCAGCTAGCAGAGCCATGGAAGAGACATACGGAAAAAAGCCAGTGCCAACACGCGGCGGTGGAAGTATTCCTATTGTGGCTTTGTTTAAACAAGAATTAGGTTTGGATAGTATTTTGATGGGTTTTGGTTTAGATAGCGATGCACTTCATTCGCCAAACGAACATTATGGTCTGTTCAATTATTACAAAGGCATTGAAACCATTCCATTGTTCTATAAGCACTATTCGCAATTATATAATGCCAAATGAGTTTAAGCAGTTGGATAGGATCGGCGGGAGTTACCATTTTATTATTCGCCTTTGTACTCAACCTCTTAAAAAAACTGTCTGCTAACTCGAGGGCGTATTTACTAATGAACATTGCTGGCGCACTTTTAGCGGGGATCTCTAGTTACATGATAGAATTTTGGCCCTTTGTGATCTTAGAATCTGTTTGGGTAATTGCTTCGTTAATTCCACTTCTTAAAAAAACCACATGAGGAAGATCATTTATGTTTTAGTTGCTATTTTTATTTTTACATCATGTAAAGATTTTAAAGAAGCACAGTGTACCGGTGTTACCGGATTTAAAATAAATAAGGTTGATATGAATGGCATAGATGCGGATATTATTTTGGGAATAAAAAATCCGAATGGAATAGGGTTCTCAATTTATCCAAGTGAATTTGATGTAAAGCTTGCCGGCATTGGCTTAGGAAAGGCAAAACTTAAAAAGCGAGTGCATATTGATGCAAACACGGAAAAGGACTATACTTTTAATTTAAAAAGCAGTTTCAAAGACATGAACATGATGGATGTAATGAAACTAGTTAATTCAGGTGGTTCAGGAATGATACAAGTAAAAGGAGATCTTAAAGCCGGAAAATTTTATTTAAAGAAAAAGCTTCCGGTTGATGAGAAACATTCTCTACGCTAAGAATTATTTTCCTTTTGGTCCTTTTTCAGCAGCAACTTCGGCAGCAGCCATTGTTTCAAGATCGCGATCAAAGAAATACAAGCCACCTTTATCGTCGCCTATCAATTTTAACTTGTCTACGATCTGACGTGCCAAAGCTTCTTCTTCAATTTGTTCGCTTACATACCACTGCAAAAAATTATGTGTTGTATAATCTTTTTCTTTTAAAGTGATCTCAACTAAACCATTGATCTCTTCGGTTACTTTCATTTCGTGTTTCAATACTTCTTCAAACACTGACTTAACTGATTTAAATGTTACAGGAGGTTGTTTCAAAGCAGGAACCACGCCGTGACCACCACGCTCATTTACAAACCTAATGAGTTTAAGCATGTGCATACGCTCTTCATCAGCATGGCCAAAAAGAAACGCTGAGATACCATTTAAACCTTGTGTTTCGGCCCAACTAGCCATTGCCAAATAATATTGTGATGAGGATGCTTCTAATTGAATTTGCTTATTTAAAGCATTACTAACTTTTGATGATAACATAGTGTGTAATTTTATACAAATGTACTAAAATAAATAAGGGGCGATGAAAGTCGCCCCTTATTTATTTTCTTAAAAAACTATTATTTTAATAAGGTTACATGACCCGTTTTGGTATGTTTTTTACCATCAAGGGTTGTAAAGTTAACTTTGTAAACATAAGTGTCTTCTTTTGAAAGAACACCTTTAAAGGTACCATCCCACCCTTTAGTAATATCGGTTGTAGTATATAATTTTGCACCCCAACGATCAAATATTGAGATCTCAATTTTATTGAATCCTGTACCAAATACAGTAAATTCGTCATTTTTACCATCGGCATTTGGAGTAAAGATATTTGGAATGTACATATTGTAGTTAGCAGTAAGTTCTACGCAAACATCATCTGTAGCTTTACATCCAAAATCGTTAACGGCTTGGATCTGATAACAACCACTTGTTTTAGGTGAGATCTGTGTATTAGGACAAACAGCACAAACGATATCTTGGCCAAATACCCAAGTTAAAGTTCCGCTACCTTTTGCATCTAAATACATTGGTTCATCGAGGTTAAATACAAGATCCGGCCCCGCAGTAACTGTTGGATTTGGATTTACTTTTACCTGTACTGTTGCTACCTCACCACAATTACCACCATTTGAAACGGTAACAGAATAGGTTGTTGTATATTTAGGGTTTGCATAAACTGACGCCTTATCTGTAACATCTAGTCCGGTTGGAGGGATCCACTGATAGGTATCACTTCCACTAGCACTTAATTTTACACTTTCGCCTTCGCAAATAATTACGTTGGCACTAATGCTTGGAATGATCTTGTCAACCACTTGTATCTCTATTTCCTTAGTTAGATTACAGGTTTTTGTTCCAACAGTGTTGTACCCAAGTACAGTATAATTAGTTGTTACTTGAGGGTTAACCGAAGCAGTGTTTGGATTTACTAAATTAATACTGATAGTTGGAGTCCAAATAAAATATTGTGAACCGGAAGCAAAAATAGTTGTGCTATTACCTTCACAAATTTTATTATTGGTTGTGGCTAAATTTAATTCGGCACGCGGTACAACAAAAATTGGAACAGAAGCAGTTCCTGTACAAGCACCGTTTTGCCCAACCAAGTTGTAGGTTGTAGAAACAACCGGAGATACCGAAATAAAATTAGTGGTTGAACTTCCTATGATGCCGGTTATTGGTGTCCACTGATAATTTGACGCACCGTTTGCATTGATGGTGGCAACTTCGCCGCTACAAATAATAGATTTACTACTCATTGCTTGCAAAGTTGGTAAAGGAATAACAGTTACTTCTCTTGTTGCAAGAGCAGTACATGTATTTACTTCTCCAACCACAGTGTATTGTTGAATGGATAAGGGATTTACAACAACAGAATTCATATTTGTATTACTAATAGCGGTATTTGGGTACCACGAATAAGTAGTTGCGCCTGCAGCATTCATTACCAAGCTAGACCCATAACAAATTGTTGCCGTTCCAGAAGCGATAAGCACTGTTGGATTTGCAACCACAGTTGCTGTGACATAATGAAAATCACTAGTACATCCTAAAGCATTACCAACAACTGTGTATGTAGTATTTGCAGTTGGGCTTGCTACAACTAATGAACCCGTGGTTGTATTTAATGTAAGTCCTGATGACCAAACATACGTGGATGCGCCACTTACACTAATTGGAGTTGATTTACCAAAACATAAGGTTGGTTGAGCCGGAGCAAACACTAAAACAGGATTAGGAATAATAGTTACAACATGCACGGCTTGCGCTGTACAACCAAGAGCACCTGTTGCAGTAACGGTGATGTTACCAACTATTGGAACCGGTGTAACCGGTGCTGTTGAATTAAAATTTGAACCTGTACCTGTAGGAGGGAAAAAACCTGCAGCATTTGTCCATGTATAGGTATTTCCACCCATTGCTTGTAAAGCAACGGTATTAGTTGATCCATTAAAGTTTTGAGAGCACATAGTATTGTTACCAACCGTATTAATTATTGGAGCATTGGCAACACTTGCCGAAGAAATGGCAGTGTTTGTACAGCCATTAGCTCCTGTTACGGTTACAGTGTAATTTCCAGCATTAGGAACTTGTGCATTATTAAGTGTAGGATTTTGAACAGCCGATGTAAATACAACTGGCCCTGTCCAAGCATAAGCAGTTCCACCATTTGCTGTAAATAATAATGGACTACCTGCGCATGCTGTTGGATTATTAACCGCAACAACCGGAATAGTATTTAATACAATTTGAATTGTTTGTGTTCCTTTACATGTTGAAGTTGACGTTGCACCTTGAACAGTATAAACTGTTGTTGCAGTAGGAGTAACCACAACATTGCTTCCGGTTAAATTAACAGGCATCCATGTGTAAGTACCTCCAACACCTGCACCAGTAACAGTTAATGTTGTTACTTGACCAGGGCAAACCGCTGAAAATGTTGCACCAACAGTTAAAGTTGGAGCAGCACAACAATTTGGATTTAAAATTATTTGACCATTACCTGCCTGAACACCTGCAAAAAGAGTAGGGGTTGAAGCAGCAATACCATAACTAGATCCTCCGGCACCACTAGCACCAGCCCAAGTGCTCGGACAACCTGTACCGCCTGTACAATTAGGACCTTGACCACCAGTTAAGCCTCCACCAATACCACCAGCACAACCGGGGTTATTAGCAGCTTGATTGTTGCAGCCTACAAGTCCTCCAACACCACCATTACCAAAAACTCCGGCTGCTCCGGGAGTTGGTCCCGCAGGACAACCACAACATGAGGGGCCACCGGCACCACCTGCAACTTGAGTTCCACCAAAACCCGGTGAGCCACCATAAGCACCACCTCCGCCGCCGCCATACCAGCCACCGCCACCACCACCGCCACATCCTGGCGAACAACCTTGAACACGATTTCCTCCTGTACCACCACCACCGGCACCAACAGCAACTCTATCGGCTAAACCATAAGGAGCAATTCGAATATCAGAAGCACCACCACCACCACCACCGCGTGAGTTAGGGCAGCAATTGCCGGTTGATGAACCACCGTTTGCACCACCGTTAAAACCACCAATGTTAGAAGCAATACCACCTTGACCAACTCTTATCTCTAGAACTTGACCAGGAACAACTGACAAAACACCCATAACACGGCCACCTAAACCTCCGCCCATATTGTTTTGAACATTACCCATTCCTTGAGCTCCACTTACAGTGTAACATATGCCAGTAACACCAGGAGGCACAACATACTGTTGCATGGCACCAGTGTAGTTAAAAGTAACTAACTGACCAAAAGAAGCAAATCCACTAAAGAGGACTGATGCTATGAGAATAATTTTTTTCATTTAGATCTATTTAAACTTTTAATATTTCTTTATTCAACGTAAAAACTCGAGCCAACAATTGTTTTGAATTCTTTAAGAGTTACGCCATAGTCGCTTAATTTTACAACAAGTTCAGTTGGTTTTGCATTACAAGCACCAACTGTTTCGCTGGTTGCTTTTAAATTAACCGATACTAATTTTGTTTTACCGTAATGTTCTTTTTCATCTGCACTAACTATGGCATTTACCCATTGTGCTTTAACGGTTTTATCATTTGTGTTTTTGAGTTTGATGATCACAACATCACTTCCTCCACAATTTGAAAGAGTGTAATATGCTTCAACACCTTTAAACGTATTGGTGCCATCCATGCTTACCAAAATCGGTGTCCACTCAACATTATTTTGAGCTTTTGTAGCGCCAAACATCACTGTAAGGGCAGCAATTAAAATTAGGTTTTTGAACTTCATGATATATCTAATATAAAACGGTTTAACTTTACTACAAATCTAATGAATAAAGGGGCTTGTGCCCTGAAACTCACTAAAATGAAGGGGTAATATACTCTGTTATAAGCTATACTCACTCATTTAACAGTTTTACAGGCCAAAAAAAGAGCAAAGACAAAAGAATTATGTTGCTTTAACGAAGCACAGAAAATTATTGATAATAAATGAGATAGGAAGCTTATTTCAACTTAGCTAATGCGGTTCTTAAGCTTTGAATGGCCGCCGAAACATCTTCCATTTTACAGGTTCCAACTGATAAACGATACCAAGAAGAATTAGCAGAAGCACCAAATGCATAAAACGGAACTATTGCCAGTTTTGCTTCATCCAATAGATATTTTGTTACGTCTTTAGTACTTTCTAAAATTTTTCCTTCGGCAGTTTTTTTACCATGCAATTCAAATTGAACTGTAAGATAAATAGCAGCTTGCGGGGCGATAGCATTTACGTTGTGACCCTCATTTTTTAATTGTGTAATGCCTTTGTAAAAGCCATCTAATCGCTCACTAATTTTTTTCTTTTGTGTTTCTAAAAACGCTGCGTATGTTTTAAGATCGGCTAAATATTTTGCGGTTGCCACTTGTTCTGCTTTAGGGGCCCATGCGCCAATATGTGTTAAAATGG
>Ga0075163_10007318_pt1 | contig 14598 bp, 10 predicted proteins | sample JI1023141ADNA_FD_71478 | JGI IMG/M metagenome (GOLD analysis project Ga0075163, IMG submission 71478) | Wastewater effluent complex algal communities from Wisconsin, to seasonally profile nutrient transformation and Carbon sequestration -... | ecosystem: Engineered > WWTP > Effluent > Algae...
CAGGAGCACGGCGGATGCCAGCCCTCGGGCGGCAAAAACACCAATAGTTTCCAGAGAGCAGCTCCCAACGGCGCGCCTGCAGCATCAACGCCTATCCGATAGGATAGTCAGCGGGCGATGCGATGCACGCCGCCTTCGAAGTAGGCGAAGTAGAGCCAGTCGCCGATGACTGCGAGGTTCGCCATGTCCTTCTGGCGCGCGAGGAGGACGTCTTGCTTCCTGGTGACGATATCGAAGCGAAGGATCCGCGCCTGGTTGGCGGTAGCGCCGCCGAACGCGTCGATCCAGTAGACGAGGTTGCCCACGCGCACTGCGCCGTGTGGCCCTCCCTCGGAGCCCACGGTCGTCTGCGGAATGGAAACACCGGCGTCGCCGTCGAACGGTCGGATGCGCAACTCTTTGCGATTCCACCAGAGATAGCGGGCGGCGTCCCAGGGCATCATGTCGGTGGCGTCCTTGAGCCCCGTGTCCGCGAGCTCACCCACGCCGCCACTCCGGGGAATCGACCAGATGAACGGCTGGTCCTCGATGCCGAAGAACACCCGCGTCGGGTCCAGCACCAGGCAAGGGCCTGCGCCCTGCGTGCCCTCGGTGATGGTCTTGAGCACCTTGTAGCCGGTGCCGTTGCGGTGCACCGTGCGCACGTCGGCGCGGGTGGTCCAGAACAGCTCGTCGCCCTCCAGCACGATACGTCGGAAGGCCGGCGCGTAGGTGGGCTGCGCGTAGACGACGAAGTCGGTGCCGGTCTGCAGCTGAATGGTGCGGATGCGGGGACTCGGGTACTCCTCGATGGCGATCCCGAGATCGCGGTCGACGACCATGTCGAAGTACCGACCCGCGGTGCTCACGGTGCGCACCGCTCGCGTCGTGGTGTCGAGGGCGCGGAGGCTCCCGAACTGGGTCAGCGAGTCGGTGGGAGGCGGGGCGATGGTGCGAACCAGTATCTCGTTTCGATACGCGTACACGGCCGCGGAACTGCGCACATCGAGCATCAGCTCGGGAACGCACTCGCCGAAGCGACATACCGCGCCGCCGCAGCTGCGTTCGCAGGACCCGCAGTGCGCTCCGTCGCTCGCGAGGTCGAAGCACCCGCTGCCGCACGTCGTCTGCTCCGGAAGGCACCCGGCGTCCGCGTCGGCTGCCGCGACGCCACCGTCGTCGGAGGGCGCAGCATCCTGGGCCGCGAGGTCCGCCACTTCGCGGTCCTCGATGCCCAGGACGACCTGACACGCCCCACAGAGGAGTACGAGCGCAGCAGGACGAAGGCGGGCGACGGCGCGCATGGGAAGAGACGAGCGTATCGTCGAACGAACGGCAGTACAACGGCTCGCACACGGGTCTCTTGCGTGCAGATTGCACACAAAGGAACGTTTGGCGGGAGGGGTGGCGCTGCGTTAGCTTGCCGTATAGAGTTTCGCGCCAACGATATGGCGCGCAAGAAGACGGTGGTGCTCAGCATCCTGGGTACGGTTCTCGATGCCGGGCGGGGCGACGGACGGTGGGACAAGTGGCGGCCGACGGTGTCGCTCACCCAGCACGACGATCTGGTGGTCGACCGGCTGGAGCTGCTCCACGGGACGCACAGCCGCGACCTCGCGCAGCTGGTGGCCAAGGACATCGCGCAAACCTCGCCGGAGACGCGGGTGGTGCCCCACGTGGTGGACTTCGAAGATCCGTGGGACTTCGAGCAGGTCTACGGCATCCTCCACGGCTTCGCCCGGAGCTATCCGTTCGACCCCGAGCGCGAGGACTACCTCGTCCACATCACGACCGGCACGCACGTGGCGCAGATCTGCCTGTTCCTGCTCACCGAGACTCGCTACTTCCCCGCGCGCCTCCTGCAGACGTCGCCGGGCAAGGGGCGCCAGACCAGCTCCGGCAGCTACGCGATCATCGATCTCGATCTCTCCAAGTACGATCGCTTGGCCTCTCGCTTTCGCAAGGAGCAAGCCGAGGGGCAGAGCTTTCTCAAAGGCGGCATCGAGACCAAGAGCGCCGCCTTCAACCAGCTCATCGAGCGCATCGAGCACGTGTCGGTGGGCTCCCGCGCGCCGGTCCTCCTCACCGGCCCCACCGGCGCCGGCAAGAGCAAGCTCGCCCGGCGCATCTACGAGCTCAAGAAGAACCGTAGGCAGGTGAGCGGCGCCTTCGCCGAGGTGAACTGCGCCACCCTGCGCGGCGACATGGCCATGAGCGTGCTCTTCGGTCACACCAAGGGCGCCTTCACCGGCGCCACCGGCGACAGGCCGGGGCTCTTGCGCAAGGCCCACGATGGCGTGCTCTTCCTCGACGAGATCGGCGAGCTGGGGCGCGACGAGCAAGCCATGTTGCTCCGCGCCATCGAAGAGAAGGTCTTCTATCCGGTGGGCTCCGATCGCGAGGTGGGCAGCAACTTCCAGCTCATCGCCGGCACCAATCGCAGCCTGGAGACCGAGATTGCGAAGGGCACGTTTCGCGACGATCTGTTCGCCCGCATCAATCTGTGGACCTTCGCGCTGCCGGCGCTTCATCAGCGGCCGGAGGACATCGCCCCCAACCTCGATTTCGAGCTCTCGGAGGCTTCGCGCGTGCTCGGCATTGCGGTGACCATGAACAAAGAGGCGCGCGAGACGTTCCTGCGCTTCGCGCGAGGCTGGGAGTGGCCCGGGAACTTTCGCGACTTCAACGCTGCGGTGACGCGCATGGCCACGCTGGCCCACGGCGGTCGCATCACGGAAGCGGAGGTCGAGGAGGAGCTCGGGCGGCTTCGCGGGCGCGGCGCGAGCACTGGAACGGACGGCCGCGACCGGGTGGCCGAAATCCTCGGCAAGGGCGCCGCCGATCTCGATCGCTTCGACCGCGTGCAGCTTGAGGACGTGCTCTTGGTGTGCAGCAGCGCGAAATCACTCTCCGACGCCGGGCGACGCCTGTTCGCCGCTTCGCGCGCGGGAAAGACCAGCGTCAACGACGCCGATCGCCTGCGCAAGTACCTCGCGCGCTTCGGCCTCGAGTTCAAGGACCTGGCAGACCGCTGATCTCGTAGATGCGGTTCTTGGAGGGCGCGCCGAGCTCGGCCAGACGCGCGGCGTGCGCCGTCTCTTCTTCGAGCGACGTCACGGTGGCGCCTTGCCAGTGCGCGCGCACCTCGGGCTCGAGCACCGCGAACGGAGGACCGTCCATCACTGCCTGATCGTACTCGAGCACCACCAGGAGGCCGAGCGCCGAGGGCGGCAGCAACGTGCGGAGGTGCGCGACGTAGCGAGCGCGCATGGGCGGCGGAAGAGCGATGAGCGCAGCGCGATCGAAGAACGCGTCCACCGGCCCCAGGAGCTCCGGCGTGAGCGCGAAGAAGTCGCCCACCAGGATGGTGACGCCGGGCGCCGCGAAGGAGACGAACGGCCCATGCGCGGAGCAGGCGGGCTGCATCCCGTGCTCGGCGAAGAACGCCACCGCCGCCTCTTCCGCGAGGTCGACGCCCACGACCTCGTGCCCCAGTGATGCGAGGTGCGCCATGTCCTCGGCCTTGCCGCACAAGGGCACCAGCACCCGCGCGCGACCGCGGAGCCGCGGCGCGTAGCGCTCCAGCAAGCGATTGACGTGACCCTCGTGAAAGCCGATGCGGCCGTCCTGCCAGCGCGTGATCCAGAAGCTCGGTTCCATGGGCTCTCTAGCCCGGATTATTCATGGTTCCGGGGCTGCATGTCACGATACATCGGGAAATCTCGGGCGTACGGCGGATCGGACCGCTCGCGCCACCCAACGCCATGCAGTGGCGCGCTCGGTCGATGCGTTCTCGAGAGCGCGCGTACGCGGGCGAGCAACACGAAAATCCGGTGCTATAGCGGCCCTCATGCTTCGCTCGCTCTTCGCGTCTTCGGCGCTCGTCGCGTTCTTCGTTGTATCTTGCACTGATTCCGAGACCGCTGCGCCCAAGCCCGTTCCTCCGGTCGTCGACGCCGGCCCGGTGGGGCCCGCCCAGGTGTGCGCGGGGCCGCTTCCCGCGCCGGAAGAGACGTTCGCCGACAAGGCGTGCCCCATTCACGTGCCGGCGCAGCCGGACGCCTTCGACGCGGCGCTCGGCAAGGCCGGCCTCGATCGGTGCTCCCTGGGATACACCGCCAAGGACTGGTCCATCTTCGGCGGCGCGTTCGTGAAGGATCCGTTCCGCTTGCCCTGGTACAACGAGGTGCACGATCACGCGGTGCGCGCGCCGGCGTTCGGACGCAAGCTGGTCAAGTCGCTCGATGCCGCCGCAGCTTCCGCGCAGCCGGTGACCAACGCGCTGGGCGTGGCTGCCTACGGCCTGGGCGAGAGCGCGGCTCCGTGCGCTACGCCCTTCGAGCTCGACCCGCAGAACCCGCTGGCGGCGGCGGTGGCCAAGGTGGTCGCCGATGGGGGCGGCGCGGCGGATCTCCCGACGCTGATCGCCGAAGCAGCCGACGTCCCCCTGCCCTTGCAGCGCGCGCTTGCCCAGGTGGTGCTCGCGGGCGGCGCCGCAGAGGCGGCATTTCGCGCCGTGATTGCCGGCCTCTCCGCTGCCGATCTCGTGCAGCTGGGGCGGGTCGGCGCGTTCACCCTGCGCTCCAAGAGCGGCGCGCCGAAGGTGAACGATGCGGCCACCATTTCGCTGCTCTCTACACGCTTCGACGAGCTGGCGCTGGCGCGGGGCGCCGCCGAGCTCTCGCTGCGCATCGAGACCGCGGGCCTCGCGGCATTTGCCGGCGCCACCGGCTTCGACTTCGAGGCCGAGACGCCCTACGGCCGCATCATCGTGCGCGACGGCAAGAACCACGAGCACGCGCCCCAGGGCCCGGTGCTGCTGCTGGTCGATACCGGCGGCGACGACGTGTACCGGTACCCGGCGGGGGCGGTGGACGGAAGCGTGAAGGATGCAGCGAGCCACGTCGGCATCGCCATCGATCTCGCGGGCAAGGACCGCTACGGCTACGTCGAGGTCCCGGACGCGCAAGATGGCGCGCGGCTCCCGGCCGACGCCGGAGGCCGCTACCACTCGGCCTACACGGTGGTGGAGGACGACGGACCGGTGTCGCTCTCGGAGGTACCGCGGCAGGGGGCGGCGCGGCTCGGATACGGCATGCTCTTCGACCTCGGCACCGACGCCGACACCTATCGCTCGCTGCGCATGTCGCAAGGCTACGGCGCGGCGGGCGTGGGCGTCCTGTACGACGCCGGCGGCGACGACCTGTACGAGGGCGAAGCGGCGGTGCAGGGCTCGGCGCACTTCGGCGTCGGCCTCTTGCTCGACGCCCACGGGAACGATCGCTACCGCGCGTACTCGCAGGCCCAGGGCTTCGCCTACGCCCGCGCGGTGGGCATTCTCGGCGACGACGAGGGCGGCGATCGCTACGACGTCGACAACGGCGATCCGGCCGACGGCGGCGATCCGCTCTACTGGACCATCCAGATTCCCGGCAAGGGCAACAACTCGTTCTCGCAGGGTGCGGCCTGGGGTCGGCGCGCGCCGGGCACCAAGGACGACAGCCTCGACATGTCGGGCGGCCTCGCCATCCTTCGCGATCGTCAGGGCGACGATACCTACGTGGCCTCGGTGCAAGCCCAGGCCTCCGGGTACTGGTTCGGCACCGGCATCCTCGCCGACGGCGCCGGAAACGACGCGTACGACGCCCGCTATTACGTGCAAGGTGCAGGTGCTCACTTCGCGCTGGCCCTGTTCCTGGAAGACGCCGGCGACGATCGCTACAACGACAAGCTGACGCCCAAGGCGACGTCCATCGGTGTAGGGCACGACTTCACCGTGGCGTTCCACCTCGATCTCGGCGGCAACGACGTCTACCGCGGACCGGGGCTCTCGCTGGGCTCCGGCAACGCCAACGGCATCGGGGTGCTGCTCAACATCGGGGGCGACGACGTCTACCGCGCCCCCGGCGAGCCGACGCTGGGCGCGGGCAACCTATCGAGCGAGGTGAATCAATCGCAGCCCCGAAGGGGCGTGCCCACCACCGGTATCTTCCTCGACGTGGGCGGCAAGGACCTCTACGACGTGGTCTCCACAGTGGTGCGCGGCGACGGCGTGAGCTGGCGCAACGATCGCGAGCCTGTGGAATCCGGACTCACCACCGAGCACGGCGCCGGCGCCGACGTGGCGGAAGGCACCGTCTCCTTCCCCTGAAAACGGCTCCGCGCGCGCCCAATCTCGGAAGAGCAAAGGTCATCCCGAGTCTTCACGCGCGAAGCGCGCCAGTATCTCGACGAAACAAAGAGTCATCCCGAGCGAAGCGAGGGACCCCCTCTGTCACCGCATCGCAGCTCGGAGGGCCCCCTCGCTCCGCTTCGGGGTGGGCTCGGGCTCGGAGTCCCTACACGCGAAGTTGGGTCGGCACCGACTTTCTCGAGAGCGAGGCGAGGGAAGCTTTCTCCGCGACCTGCGTATGCTGGACCGCGGGGCGGTGTTGCGCCTCCTTGCACCCATCTCGCCGCCCCGTACAGTAGAGGCCCCATGCGATCCTTTCTCGCTCTTGCTTCGTCCTTCTCCCGCACCGCTCGCCTGACGGCGGTCGCGGCCTCGGCCATCGGCCTCTCCTTCGCCGTCTCGCACTGCAGCAGCGACGGAGGGTCCGGCTTCACCGACCCCGACGCCAGCATCTTCGGCGGCGATGGCTCGATCATCCCGCCGCTGGGCGGCGATGGATCGGTCGATGCCAAGCGCCCGGTCGACAAGTGCAAGGTCGCGCCGGACGAGGACAACGGCGGTGGCCTCGAGTGCACCAAGAGCTCGCCCCCCAACTCTTTCAAACCTGTCCTCAAGTGGAGCTGGACGGCCCCGGTGCTCCCCAGCACCACCGCCGGCAGCATGGTGCTCCCGCTGGTGGCCAACCTCACCGACGACAACGCGGACGGCAAGGTCGACTTGTGCGACGTCCCGGACGTGCTCGTCACGGTGGGCGGTGGCGGCATCGGCGCGGCGGGCAAGATCTACATGCTCGCCGGCAACGACGGGAAGATGGAGATCGAGTTCCAGGGCAACATCGACGCCAGCGTCACGCCCGCACTGGGCGATCTCGACGGCGACGGCGTTCCCGAGATCGTCACCAACGACGTGGCCGGCCACGTGATCGCCTACGACAACAAGGGCAAGGTCAAGTGGACCGGCACCGACGTGGGCTTCCACAAGACGCAGATGAACTCGTACTGCCACGCCATGGCCATCTACGACCTCGACGCCGATGGCTCGCCGGAGATCATCTCTGCCTTCGAGGTGTACGACAACACCGGCAAGCGCAAGTTCTTCCACGACGTGAGCAGCTTTCAGGGGCAATACTGGTGCCCCGCCAACACCGCCGCCGATCTCGACGGCGACGGCAAGCTCGAGGTCATCTTCGGCAACGCGGCCTACCGCTCCGACGGCACCAAGCTCTGGCAGATTCCCGGGCCCCCGGGCCAGCCGCAGATTGCCAATCTCGACGCCGATCCCGATCCGGAGATCTTCGTGGCGCGGCAAGACGGCATTCTCGTGCTGGAGCACACCGGCGCCATCAAGTTCGGCCCCCTCAACCTCCTCGGCGAATCCACTTCGCCCAACTGCTGGTCCAAGCCCGGCGCGGTGCACGACTTCGACGGCGACGGCATCGCCGATCTCTCTGCTTCCACCTGCACCAAGTACGGCGTGTACAAGATGGGCGCTACCGGCCTGACCTTGAACTGGCAAAAGGCGGTGAACGACACCAGTGGCCTCGCCTCCACCACCGCCTTCGACTTCCTCGGCCGCGGCATCGCCCAGGCAGTGTACGGCGATCAAGCTTCGCTGTTCGTGTTCGACGGCAAGACCGGCGACACCAACCTACAGGCAGCGCGCTCCTCGGGCACGCTCATCGAGTACCCGGTGGTGGCCGACGTCGACAACGACCAGTCGGCCGATATCGTGGTTGTGTCCAATGCCAACTTCGGGACCAACTACAAGAACACCGTCGACGTGTGGCAAGACGCCGAGAAGCGCTGGATCCCCACCCGCCGCATCTGGAACCAGCACGCGTACCACGTGACCAACGTGCGCGAGGACGGCACCATCCCCAAGAAGATGGTCCCCAACTGGAAGAAGCTGAACACCTTCCGCACCAACGCGCAGATCGAAGGCAACGGCGACTGCGCCCCGCCCCCGCCCAACAAGCCGAAGTGAGCGTCAGCGGAGCTCGGTGAGCTCCCATCGGCCAGCGGCGAACGCCATCGATGCGTGGAGGCGCCGGCCGCTGCGCGTCGTCACCTCGAAGTCTCCGCGCGCGCCCGCGTCGGGGACGGTATTGCATGTCTCCGTCACACTGAAACCGCCTTCGCGATCGAGCAAGCCCTGCACCCGGCCGACCACCACGCCGCGAACGGCCGCGCACGGATTGTCGGCGGCCGTCGCGAGGTTGGCCTGCACCGCGGAGAGCAGTTCCGAAGACCACGTTGCCTCGAACGCCTCGCTCACCAGAGCACCGACGTCGCCCCGATGGCCTGCATTGACCAGGGCCAGACAGCCGTCTCGAGGGGATGGGGCTCTGGGGGCGCGCACGGAGACGGCCACGAGCGTGGAACGAACCTGAAAGCCCGGAACGGCGAGCGAGATGTCCGGTCGAGCCCCGAGATAGTACGCGTTCAACCCCAGTACGCGGCCCGCCGCGTCGACCAGTGGGCCACCGCTGTTCCCGTGGCGAACCACGGCGGAGTGCTGCACGAAGGCGTTGGACACCGCTCCGATCGTCAACGGTGCCGATGGCTCCAGCACGACGCCCGTGGTGACGGTGAGCGCGTGGTCGTCCGCGTACCCTGGGTACCCCAGCGCGCGCACCGGCTGCTCCTTCTCGGGTGCCGCGGCGACGAGCGAAAGACCATTTCCCTCGATGCCACCTTCCACGTCCAGCACGGCGATGTCGGCGGTTGCGCTCGCGTAGCGTACACGCGCGCTCGGCGGCGCCGCGAAACGTGGGTGCACCAGCCGGAGTGCGCTGGCTCGCTCGACAACGTGGTGGTTGGTAATCACTGCCAGCGCTCCCGGAGCCCGCACCACGAAGCCGCTCCCCACGTCGGAAAAGTCGGGTGCGGCGCGTCCCGCCGCAGCCAAGCCCTTCGCGCACATGGCGCCCGGCCGCGCTTGCACCCGCACCACGGCGTCCCGCGTTTGCGCATCGGACGACGTCGACACGGGTAGCAGGATGGTGTCGGGGAAGGCCGCGCAGGCGGCCACCACACGATTGGCCGCTTCGCCGAGGCGCTTGCCGGTCGCGAACCCTTGCGCGTAGGCGCTGCCGCCGGCGTCCGACGAGGACCGATCGTGCGCGGCCAGTGCCCCCAACGCCGCCTCCACCGCATCGAGGAGCGGGGGGACCTTCGCTCCATCGAGCTTCACCTTCCTCCGTTCGACGACGTACCTCTCCCAGCGCGGGAGGTCGGATTCGTCGATGCGGGGCATGAAGGGCGCGAGGCTGCGCGCCAACAGGCAATCGCGGGCGTGATCGCCACGGCATGAAGTCTCGAGCGCGAGTACGCTCTGCTCCGCCGCGAGCACGAGCTTCGACCGGTCGTCCGGTCGCGCGTCGGCGCGTCGAGCCGACGCGCCCAAGGCGCGTATCTCTGCGAGGTCGTGCAGGACCGCCTTCCTGTCGAGGTCGGTTTCGGGCGGGCCCGCCGCGAACGCCGCGAGCCCCTCTTCGGCGGCCTGCTGCAGCGACGCGATGATTTGCGTCTGGCGAAGGGGCGCCACGTCGGCAAACGTAGATCGCTTCTCCCCGAGCTGGACCATGGTCGCGGTCCAGGCGCGCATGCGCGCACACTGCAAGGCAAGCTCCGCCTGACTTGCCTGGGTGGTGGCCGCGGCGGGCGGTCGACCGGGTGCAGGACGGTCCCCAGCGGCTGGTGCACACGAAACGCACAGCGCGAGCAAACACGCCTTCCGCATCATTTGCGCGCGGGGCGCGGGTACGTTCCCGACGACCCGACCAGCTCCAACGCGATGACGCCGCGGGTCCAAACGCGGCAGCGCCCCTCCGCGTCGACCTCGCACTTGGCGGGAGCGCCTTCGCCATCGTCCAAGAAGACGACGCCCGGGGATTCGCGCGTGACGTTGATGCGAACGATGGCCGGCGATTGCGCCCGAAACGCCGTGATCACCGGCGGCGCGGCGCGCCCACCGAGGAACTTACGGAGCTCCTCGCGGTCGCCCACGTCGCTGGTGACATCGCCCTTCACCGTGCCCGTGTCCACCGCGGCGCCACGCTTGACCGAGTACTTGAACGCCCCCTGGCCGGCCCGCTCCAGGTCCTCCGCGTACGCAGGCTCCCCCGTTTCGACCTTCACGACACGCGAATTGAGGGTACGACCCTCGCGGTCGATGGTGCCCGAGGCGCCGCTATCCATATGGTACTGGCCGCCCCCCTTCTTGATGGCAAAGACCGAATTCAGCTCCGTCCATTCGACCCCCTGGGGAGAAGCCTGATACCACTTTTCGGCATACCCTGCGGGTACCTGGTCGACGGTGACCTTCACTACTTGCGAGTACAACGCGTCAGCGAGGGGGCTGGGGCGTGCGCTTTTCGCCATGCTGCGAACGACGCTCGCCAGCGACATCCTGAATCCGACCCCGTCGAAAAGACACACCATAGTCCCGGCGATTCCCATGCGGAACGCGCTATAGGAGAACGCGCCAAAAGCCGTTTTCCCGCCCTGCGTGGACTCGTAGTAGGCAATCCAGGTGGGCAAAGCCACGCGGCCCGCAACGTCCAAGGTGAAGTCGGCGCCCCTGATCTTCACTCCCGAAGCGCCGAGCGTCGCGCCGAGAACCTTCTCCACCGTCGAAGCCATGTCGACAGTGGCGGCGTGATAGACGCAAGAGACCTCGGTTGCCGCCTTGTCGATAGTCAGCGTGAACTGCGCGTGCGGGCGTCCATCGTTACCCTGACCGATGGTGACCTTCGGTTCGGTGGTGGACTCCACGTCGACCGTAACGCCGTCGACCAGCTTCAGGGGATAGGTCTTTCGCGGCTCGGTCGCTTCGCGCTTCATCGCGGCGGCGAAATCCAGGGCCGGAGGTCCCGCGGTAGCCTTGTCGTTCGAAGGAGGGGCGCTCGACGCGGCGGCGGTCGGGGCGGCGGTGGCCAAAGGTGGTGTGGGCGGGGTCCGCTGCGCCTCCGCCCCACCACAAGCGCTCAGTGCCAAGGCAACGCCGGTCCCCCGCCAGAAAGTCACGCCCATTGCAGCACGATACTCGGGCCAGGTTCGGCGGGAAAGGAGAAGTTGGCGGCTCCCCGCGCGAGCGTCGATGTACGATATGCCTCATGCGACTTCGCACGGACAAGGCGCGTGGCGTGTGGTGGCTCGGCCCGCTGGCGATGTTCGTCGGGGCTTGTCTGGGCGAGGCCACACCCGCCACGCGCACGGCGCCTCCGGCAGCGACCGGCGAGAGCGCTGTTGCGGTCGTCGACGCAGGCACGCAACCCGCCCCATCGAGCACCTTCGACGCCGGCCCGAAGGTCGCCGATGCCGGGGCGCACGCGTGGCGGAACGCGGCCTCGTGCGCGGCGCTTCAGCGCAGCAAGGCCCTCGGGTGCTGCAACCCCTCGCCGGAGCTGCTGCTGTGCATCGTGTACAGCGGCGCGAATCACGTGATGGGTCCGTACCCGGCGCGGGTCTTGCTGGCCACGGCAACGGACACCCAGCGCGTGGTCGCCAATATTCCCATCGAGGTGCGCGAGCACGGCAGCGCCACCGCAACCGACCCGACGGTGGGCGTCGTGGGGCTCTCGGTACAGGCGTGGGGCTTCGAGCTCTCCGCGCAACAGGGGTGCGGCGACACCGCGATCGGCGGTACCAAGCGCATGTGCGGCGGCCTGGGCAAGCACGTGTGGGACGGCTACAAGCTGGTGCACGAGCCGAAATGATTTCCTGCGACCCGCCGCGACGACGCGGCTCCGTATAGAGCCTATGGACAGGATCCTGCACGCCCTCGCTACCGAACGATTCGCGACATTGGAGGCCGCAGGAGCCGCCGAGGAGTGGCTGCTGCGCCCGTTCCGCCGACGCGCCGCGGGCAAGGCCCTGCGGGCCGCCGATGCCGTCACCAAGCTCACCGACCTGGCCCATCTGGCGCGGGTCGCACGGCTGAGAGCGAGCGCAGCGGAGGTCGACTTCGACGACGAGCCGGCGGTGGTCGCAGCGTATGCGTCGCTCCCGGCGCGGCCCCCGGCGGGCCTGCCGCTCCAGACGTTGGGACTTTTTTTCGGTCTGGCCATCGCGGTGGCGACCGGCTTCGGAGTCCGGGCTTTCACCCGCCCCTTCGCCGCCGACGGGAGTGGCGTGGGCCGCGCGCTGGCGCAGAACTTCGGCGGCCAGGTGGCCGACGTGGCCAACGGCGAACGCCCCTCGGCGCAGGCTGCGGTGCGAAGGGTGTTCCCGCTGCACGAGCTCCCGGCGCCGGCGGAAGGTCCCATGCTCGAGCTCTTCGCGGCGCAGATGGCGGCAGCGGACGACGCCGCGCGCATGCCCGAGGTGTACGCCAAGACCCGCGAAGTGAACCGCGCCTTCGCGAAGCTCGGGCAGCCGTTCTACCTGGACGCCCGGCACTACCAGCGGGCCCCGCTCTTGTATGCATTCTACAAGGAGCGTGAGGACGAGGGCCGCGCTCCGGGCTTCGCCGGCGAGCGCGTGGTGTTCCTGTGGCGCCTCGACCACCTGAACATCTCCAAGGCGGCCCTCGGCTACACCCACCGGGAGGCCGACGCCGCGCTGGTCCTCTACGATCAGGTGGAGGAGCTCTTGATTCAAGACGTGCTGCCGGCGCTGGCGGAAGGCGAGAAGGTCGACCTCGTCGACGCAGCGAGCCGCGACCCCAAGAAGGCATGGCAGGACGACATCGAGAACCGCGCCGCGCGCATGGTCCGCGAGAGCTTCGCCGGCGCAGCCGACCACGACAAGCTGGTGGAGCTGGGCACGCTGCTCGCACGACGCCGGGCCATCGTGAAGAAGTGGCAGGCGGATCTGGCAGGCCAAGGCAAGCGCCTGCGGGAGCCCTCGCGACTCTTGCCCGAAGCGGACTACGTGAAGGAGCTCTGGCTCATGGTTCCCACCAGCTCGCGGCGGGAGTGGGAGGAAGTGCACGAGGCGCTGGCATCGAAGGCGGTGCTCGCCACCTTCGAGTCCTTGCGCGACCGCTTCGCCAACAACGTGGCGCGTCACGAGCTCCAGCATCGCTTCGATGGCCAGAAGACCCCCGACTGCAACGCCGTGAGCCCCTGCGCTGCGCTGGACCTCCCCGCCGCGGTGAAGCGCCGGGTCGGCCCTGGCGACGAGACGCCGGTTACGCTGGCGTCCATGCCAGGGCGGGTGCGCAACGAGACCAGCGCCTACCTGGCGGAGATGGCGCGTCCGGGCGGAATGCCCAAGATGACCATCCTGGGCCTGTTGCGCACGGTGCTGGATCGCGAGGCCTGGGGCGATGTGTACTGCAACACCACATTGGTGCTGCTGGACGTGCTCGGGGCCCAGCTGGGTCTCGCCGACGAGAGCATGCCGTTGGTGATTCAAGGGGCGGTTCAGCGGCCGTCGGTGGCGTCGCTGGTGGCCCTCTTGTTCGCCCGGTCCGACGACGATCTTCGCAAGGCCGCCGCGGAAAAATGGCGCGAGCTGTACGGTTACGAGGTGCCCACCGCCACCATGAAGCTCGTCTCCCAGGAGAAGCGCTGGCGCCACTGAGCGACCCCAATTTCTTCCGCGCAGGTGGTACCCTGAGGATCAGGCAGACTGCATGAGCGCGAAAGAGATTCGGATGTCGGGTGCGTTGGTCGTACGTCACCGTCGTACGCTGGAGACGCTCCTCACCCGCGCTCGCATCGAAGCGGCTCTCGGGCGCCTTCCCGCCGAGCAGCGCGAAGAATTCCTCCATGCTTCCACCCTCTCGTGGGTTCGAATCCCCACCATGGAAACGGTGTTTCGCGCGCTCGCCGAGGATGCCAAACGCGACCCGGCGGAGCTCCATATCGAGGTGGTGAAGCGCTCGGTGGCCGACAACGTGGGCGGCGTGTGGCGGCTCTTGCTCCGGTTCCACGGCGACGATTCGCTGGTGGCGCGGCTGCCCCGGGTTTTCTCTCGGGCCTACGACGGCGGCCGCGTGAGCCCGGTCACCGTGGGTGAGGGCGTCGGCACCTTCAAGGTCGAGGACTGGCCGGGCATGCCCGAGTATGCGCGGCGCGGCCTCGCTGCGGGCGGCGAAGAAGTGCTGCGGCTCGCGGGGCGGCTCGACGCGCGCATCACGTGCATCTCGCCGCCCGGCGCCGATCCGGTGATGTTCCAGGTGACCTGGCGGGTTTGACTTCAGAAAGAGCCGACGCCGCGCCGGGAAGCCACCCAGCGCGTGCCGGAGGACGCCACCGCCACGGCCGTCACGTCTGCGCCCAGCGTCGGCGTGCGGCGTAAGGAACCGAAGGCTCCCACCCGCAGTCCGTCCATGGTCGATACCGCCAGGTCGCCGCCGGGCAACAGCGTGATACCTGCAGCATTCACGTATCCTGCGGATGCGTCGGTGCCCGTGGAAATGAGCTCGCCGCCCTGGCGCCGGAAGCGCACCAACCCGGCGTTGTAGGTCCCCACGAACAGGTCTTTTCCACGCACCGC
>Ga0075163_10007321_pt1 | contig 14594 bp, 15 predicted proteins | sample JI1023141ADNA_FD_71478 | JGI IMG/M metagenome (GOLD analysis project Ga0075163, IMG submission 71478) | Wastewater effluent complex algal communities from Wisconsin, to seasonally profile nutrient transformation and Carbon sequestration -... | ecosystem: Engineered > WWTP > Effluent > Algae...
GCGGCGCCGCGCCGCCCGGCCCCGGCAGCCGAGGCGAGTGTCCGACAAGACCAGGCTCTCGGACGAAGAGCTGATCCTCATCGCCCAGCACATGACCTTGAGCGAGACCCCGACGGGCCAGGGTTCGACCATCTTCTCGACCCTGATGGCGGGGATCTGCGGACTCGCTGGCCTCGGGCTCCCCAACCAGACCCTGTATGGGTGCGACCTGCTGGATCTGCTCAAGGAGCGGCTCGGCATCGAGATCCACTGTTGCTCGAGGACCTTGAGCCAGGCGCTCGCCGCCGTCGCGAGGCACACGCCCATGGTGGTATCGGTCGGCAGACGGTGGTTACTTCGCTTTGGCGACCTCCTGCTCGTCGGTTCGGAGCTGCTGCGCGAGATCGCCAGGAGGACGCCCAGGCAACCGGCGGACCCGACGGTGGCGAACTCGTCGGAGGCCGCGCCGTCGCCCGCAAGCGCACCACCGGGAGCGCAGACGACCCCCACGCGCTCGGACGGAATGGACCATACGGGCGCAAGCGCGGCCGCCCCGGACGAAGCAGCGCCCCCGATGGATGACACCGACCGGGAACGCCCACCGTCCCGGGATCCGGTCGTGGACCCGACGGACGACATCGATCTGCAGCCGCTCATCCAGCAGGGGTATCGTCGGCGCTACAAGCGTTGGCGGCAGGACGGGCCCCTGCGGACGACCCTCGCCAGCGTGCCCGACGGGGAGTCGGCGAGTCGATGGGAGCCGAAGGCGAAGCGAGGAGGGCGCGGTCCTCCGTGGTGATGCGCGCCCCGGCGACGCCGGGTCGCTCGACGTTGCTGGACGAGGCGCAGGGGTGACGCGCACGCGCCGGGCAGCAAGAAGCTGGCGAAGCGGCACGAGACCCCGGCGTCCGCGGGCGACGTCCCCGTCGGCGGCGCCGTCGTCCAGATCGCGGCCGGCTGGCATCACATCTGCGCCCTGATGATGACCGGCGGGGTGCGCTGCTGGGGCTCCGGCGCCGAGGGCCGGCTCGGCTACGGCAACACGAACAACATCGGCGACAACGAGACCCCGGCGTCCGCGGGCGACGTCGACGTCGGCGGGCCCGCGGTCGCCGTGACCGCCGGCCGCCATCATACCTGCGCGATCCTGGCCGGCGGCGCGCTGCGCTGCTGGGGCAGCGGCAGCTTCGGCAAGCTCGGCCACGCGAACCTCACGACCATCGGCGACGACGAGGCGCCGGCGGCCGCGGATGCCGTGTCCGTGTACTGAGCAGCGCGACGGTCGTACGCGTCACAGCGGGACCGGCACGGCGGCGGCGGCGGTCTCGTCGTCGCCGAGGCAGCACAGCTCGCCGGCGTCGCAGGCGAACTCCCGGATGGTGTCAGGCTCGCAGATCGCGCCGGCGTAGGGGTTCGGGACGTCGACATAGCAGCCTGACTCGTCGACGTAGCGCCAGCGCTCGGTGGCGCCCCAGCAGCGGTGGGTGCCGTCCTGCAGCCGGGCGCAGGTGCGGTCGCCGCGGCCGGCGACGACGAGGTCGGCGGGGCCGCCGACGTCGACCCGGGCCGGCGCTTCATCGTCGCCGATCGTCTCGGTGTGGCCGAGGCCGAGCTGACCGACATGGTTGTAGCCCCAGCAGCGGACGGTGTGGTCGTCGAGGACGGCGCAGGCGTGTTCGTCGCCGACCGAGAGGTCGATCGCGGGGCCTCCGAGCGGGAGGTCGCCGCGCTCGGCCGGCGTGGGCTTGCCGTCGCAGCAAGGCTCCTCGCTGCAGGCGGGCCAGCACACGTACCTGTCGTCGCCGTGGCCGAGCATGCCGTGGAAGGCGGAGCCCCAGCAGCGGACGCCGCCGTGCTCGAGGCGGGCGCAGAAGTTCCCGCGGTCGCCGCCGATCTGGACGGCGGGGCCGCCGAGGTCGACAGGGCTGGCGTCGGCGGCGAGGCCGAGGTGGCCGCCCCAGCAGGCGACGCTGCCGTCGTCGACGATCGCACAGGTGGTGCCGCTGGCGAGGGCGACGTCGCGGACGGCGAACGCGAGCGGGACGTGGCCGGCGGTGACGGGGTCGATCAGCGCGGCGCCCGGCTCGTGACCGAGCTCGCCGCCGAAGTCGGTGCCCCAGCAGAAGAGGGTACCGACGTCGGTGATGCCGCAGGTGCTGTCGCGGGCGGCGCGGACGCGCCGGAACGGGGCGTCGACCGGACGGTTGATCGAGACGGTCGCGCGCCAGGGTCGCTCGGTGCCGGTGCCGGGGCCGTGACCCCAGCAGTGGATCTCACCGCTGACGACGACGGCGCAGGTGTGCATGTCGCCGGCGCTGACGTCGAGCACGGTCTCGCCGACGTCGACGGGCGGGATGACGTAGGGGCGCGCGGGGTCGCCGGACCAGTCGACCGGGACTGGCCAGTCGTTGTTGCCGCCGAAGCAGCGCAGCAGGCCGTCCGCGTCGAGGATGCAGGCATCGGCGCCGCCGACGGAGAAGGTAGGACGCGGGGCGGGGTCCTCGCAGGCGGCGAGGGCGAGCGCGGCGAGCAGGGCACGGCGGGTCATCGGGTGAACCTCCCGATCCACAGGTCGTGGTCATTGAAGCCGGAGAGCTGGCCGTTGCCGAGGCCGACGGTGGCGAGGACGCTGCCTCGATCATCCGAATGCGCTGCTCCTGCGTTGTCTCCACGGCGACCCGACGACTGACCCGGACGTGACCCGGCCGGACCGCGGCGCCTTGCACGTCCGTACGGGTTCGTCGCGTCAGGTGTAAGCCGTTTCTCATGACGCTGTCGGTCACAGATACCGACCGACCCGGCGTGAGCCGCAGGCCGACCCATGCGCCGACCCAGGCGTCCCATTCGTCCGTGTGGGCATCCGACATGATTTGGCGAAAGTCCGGGCCCGACATGGCGTCGAGCATGTTCTGGCGCAGTTCCGGCGTGAACGGACCCATCAAACCCTCGAAGCGCGCGAGCAAAACCTCCGGCGCCGGCAGCCTGGCGTCCCGCACGCCGCCTCCGGCGTCGAGGATGAGCTCCGACGACGAAGTCAGGAAGGGGAGCAGCGGTGCGATCGCTTCGCGCAACCCGGGTGTGCGCGCGTCCGTTCCATCGAAGGATAGGATCTCGTAGTCGCGGGTGCGGACGATGTAGTGCCCGCCGTCGACGGCGCCGTCCAGCGTCAATGTGAACTTGTAGACGAACGAGTGTCCGGCCGCCGACGCGGACGCCTCGACGTGGACCACGCTCGGGACGCTCCATGCGAAGCGCGCGATCGGGGCCGCGGATTCGTCGATAGGCGGCGCGGATGCGACCTCGGGGCGGCAACCCGCGGCGAGGCACAGTCCGACGGTCAGGGAGATCCGGTGGAGCCATTGCATGGTGGGGTGATGCATCGCAAGAAGCGGCGCGGGAGGACGCCGTCCGTAATACATGCGTCGCCCGGGCGCCCCTGGGATCCTTACAGCGCACTTACAGCGCTGTCCAGCGTTGCAGACCTCCCGGTCGGGACGCACACCTGCAGATGCAGGGCGACCGCGGCGCTCACAGAGCGGCGCGTGCGCTTCAGCGCACCCGGATCGACGAGATGCGGTTGACGGGATGAGGAGGCCCGGCCTGGTCCGACAAGGGCGAAGTATCCAAAAGATCGTGCACCTCGCACTCCCCGACGAAGCCATCGTGCGTCAGGATACGCTGGGACACGTCCCACATGGTACGCTCCCGCATCGTTGCGGGCTGGTCCAGGATTCCGCTGAGTCCGCGCTCGTGCTGGTGATACTTTATCCACTTGCCATCGGCGAGGGACTCGACCGGGCCGACCTTCCAGTCCGTCGCCTGAGGCCCGATGTCCTCGGTCCAACGATCGCTCGCGGAGTGAGGCTTCGCGGGCAGGACGCAGAACTTCACGCGGAATGTATCCGCCAGCATCTGCAACTGCTCTGCATACCACGCATCTGGGTGCGACACCTCGATCGTGAGCCAGGGCCAGCCCGTATCGTCACGGACGGAGACAGTCGCGTGTACGCCCGCCCAGAGCGGCTCCATGCCGGGGACGGTAAAATGCTTGACGAGGACGTCCAGTGTGGTCCAGTGAGGCCTCGTGTCCGTCACCGTCACCACGGCTCGGAAGGTCGCCCTGCTGCCGCTGGCGAGGACGCTCTCGATCGTGACGTCGTAGGCGTTGCCCCGCTGAGGCGCGCGACGGACCGGGTAGGTATGCACGGCGACGTCGTCGTGGTGCGCGCATGACTCGAGACCCATCAGGCCGGCGACGCAGAGCGCCCACCAGCGAGACCACTTGCCCAGAAAGAACCGATCGACCATGACAATACCCTCAATTTGAGTCATCGTTGGGGATTGGCGCGGTCAAGCTTCACCCGCCCGGGCATGGTAGCGCTCCGGCTCGGCATCCGGTTCATTACGCCAGGATTACGTCCGACCGGACGTGTGTGCCGGACCTACCTCCGTCACACTCACCTCGCCCCTGGCAACGTCCGCTAGCTAGCAGTCGGCGCCGCCGCTGGCTCCTCGAGATCGCCGCCCGCGCCCTGGACCGCGTCGTCTCGCAGCCCACCGGGCCGCTCCGTACTCACCCTCGCCCCCAAATTCCCGCTTTGAACCGGCGAAGCGCTTCGTCCCCCGGGCGGGAGCACTCAGTACTCGATCTTCACGCTGGCGGTGTAGCCCTCGGCCGCGAAGCTCTGGACGGTGACCTTCACGTCGCGGTTGCCCAGCGGAAACTTGCTGACCGAACCGACGAGGCGCTCCGGGCCGTTGCCCGCGGTGATGAGATAGGAGGCCCCGTTCGTGACGCGGTGTACGAGCACGGTGGCCCGCGGGATGCCCTGGTCCCAGCTGTTCTTCATCCGATACTCGACCGTGTAGTAATTGTTGTCGTCCGCGCCGACGCGGACCATCAGCGCGCCGTTGCCCTCCGGGCGGTGAATCGCGGCGAGGGTCGACTGCCAGGTCTGCACGACGCCGCCCGGGACGAGCTTGACGATACGATGGGCCGGGATGAAGCCCGCCCGGGTCTTGTAGGGCGCGTTCATCTCGGGACCGGCGATCACCCCCTGCGGGTGCGCGAAGGTCAAGACGTTCCGCGCGCTCATGATGTCCCAGTGGTCCCAGTACTCCCCGGGTCCCGACCAGGAGTCGGTCTGGCGCGACGTGTCGTCGTAGGAGTGGGGCGCCCAACCGAAGGCGTGGGCGGTCTCGTGGCCGATGAACATGGCGTTCGAATCGCCGGGCGAGACGAGCACCCGTCCCAGGCTCTCCCCTTCGTCGCCCCCGGTGTTGACGAAGGCGACCGGGTTGACATAGCCGGCGGTCGAACCGCCGTAGGCGCTGAGGCACTGGCCGACCCGGTCGTAGCGGTGGATGTGCGGCCAGTCCGTGGTCTTGGCCGCCATGGTGTACCACGTGTCGATGAGCTTCGAACCGGAGAGATCGTAGGACCCGTACGAGAGATCGCGCCAGTACGGCACGAGCGCGCTGAAGATGAGATCGCGGTAGAACTGGTTGGCCTTCGGCTCGCTGGCCAGGTCCGCGAGCTTGCACTTGAGCACGAGCAGCGGCTTGGATGTCAGCGGCGCCCAGCCGGCGTGGTTGTTCGGGGCCCACTGGGTATAGGCCCACCAGTAGGTCGGCTTGGCGCCGTCCCACCGGGCGTCGCTGCGGACCCACATGTTCCAATTCAGGTCGTAGATCATCGCGTCGTCGCGCGTGGCGCCGCCGGGCTCCGGCAGCGTGCCGTTCATGGTGCCCCAAAACAGCAGGCTGTTGGCCATGGCCCCGATCTGGCCGGTGGTGGCGGGCAGCGCGGGCGGGTTGCCGCCGCCGAACTCCATGCGGTGGAAGCGGGTCGCGCCGGTGACACGGTTGTGGAGGACGATGTCGTCGACGGCGTTGTCGTCGACGCGGGCGACGGTGACCTGCTCGTCGGCGGACACGAAGTTGGCGTTGCTGGTGAAGTTCCACCAGAAGGTGTTGTTGGTGCCGTCGAAGACGGAGACGTAATGGAGGATCTGGCGCGAGGGATTGACGACCATGATATCGTCGCGGCCGTTGCCGTCGAAGTCGCCCGCGCGGATCTGCATCCCAGCCCCGGTGCCGGCGAGGTTGCCCTGGCTGAACTTCGGCGTCGCGGAGAAGTAGTAGTTGCCGCCCGAGATCGAGTACATGCGCAGCGGGCCGCCGAGGCGGGGATAGACCAGGATGTCGTCGCGACCGTCGCCGTCGAAGTCGCCGACGATCGAGTCCTCGTTGTCGGCGATGAACGTGCTCTGCGGGAACCACCACCACAGCTCCTTCTTGTTCGCGCCGATGGCGTAACAAGTGAGAACGTTGTCGTCGGTGATGATGCAGGTCTGGTCGTACTTGTCGCCGTGGAAATCGCCGGTGATGACGCGCTTGATCGGCCGGCCCGTGTAGAGGTGGAGGATGCCGGTCTTGTTGAAGTCGGTCTTGCTGGCAAACAGCTTGTTGCTGGAATACTGGACGAAGTCCGAGGCGCCGTCGGCGTCGATGTCGGCGAGCAGGAGGTTCTGCGGGATCGCCAGCTGGCTGTTGCTGCCTCGCGTGCGCTTGCCGGTCCTGGCGAGGTTGTGCTCGGGCGGAGGCGGCAGCGGAGCGATCCCCTCGCAGGGGTCCTCACCGGCCTCGCAGACGCTGGCTGGCGTATCGGGCATGTCCTCGACCGCGGGCGCGGGCGGGCCGAGCGGGCGAGCCGGCCGGTGTTCGGCGTCGTCGAGCCCGTCCGACTCGGCGAGCCCCTCGCTGGACTCTCCGGAGCCCGCGAAGGTCGTGGTCCCTTCGTCGAAGGCCGGGTCGGTCTCCGGATCGCAGGCGAGGGCCCCGACCGTCAAGAGCCCGGTCAGCCGGATCAGGGTGGAGAGGAATGGGTGAGGAGACGGGTTGGATGTGGCCATATTCGTTGTCCTGGAAGCGGCAGCCGCCGGCCCAGGAGGTCATTACAGGCCACTTACAGCGCGACCCGCATGGGGGTTCGCCTGCGCGCGACAAGTCCCGAGGAAGGGACATCTCCGCGGGACGGGCACCGCCCGCGGTCTTCGAGCGGGTCACCGCGCACCACCGGCCGCCGTCTCGTCGGCCGGGACCCGCGGGCCTGTGTCAGCCCGGCTCGGGGAAGCACTGGCCGTCGTTGTACGTCGACGGCGAACACTCGAGCGAGCAGGTTGGCCCAGCCGAGACGGCGCGGGCTCGCGGCGGACGCGGCGTCGCCACCGTTCGCCGCGCCGGCGGCGTCGTCTCCGCGGACGTCGCCTCGCCGGTCGTCGGGTCGCTCGCGGTGGTCGTGCCGCTGGTGGTCGGCGCGCCGCTCGTGGTCGGCACGCCGCTGTCCCCGGTGGAGCTGCCGCCGGTGGTGTCCGGACCGGCCTGCGTGCTGCCGGCGGGCCCGGTGGACGCGGCCTCGCTCGCGCCGCCCTCGGTGTTCGGCGTGTCGGGGCCGCAGTGCGAGGTCATGAGCGCGAGCGCGACGAGCGAGGTTCCGGACAGGAGGCGGCGCATCATCGTGGTTTATCACGGGGGCGGTCGGCGCTCGCGCGGCGGGTGACGGCTCGACGGCGCTCAGCGTAGGATGGGGCCGTGACCGTCCCACGCGCATTCATCCTCGGAAATCTCGTCGTCCTCGGCCTGTGGTGCACGATGGTATACGCTCGCGGTCCCGCCATGTGGCTGCTCGCGGCCCCGCCGGCCGCGCTCGCCGGGGCCGCGGTGTTCGGCGACGGCACGGCGGGCTGGCTGCGCCGGGTCGTCCGCGGCGCGGTCGGTGGGGCGCTCGCTGGCGGCGTCGCCTTCGCGGCGATGCTCTGGCTCAAGGGCCGCACCGACTGGTACGACTGGCCCGCCGACTCCGCCGGCGAGCTCTACCTCGCGTTTCTCCTCTCGCTCGCGATGATCCCCGGCCACGCCGCGGCTGCCACGGCCCGCCCCGCCTGCGGTCTCGCGCTCGCCACCGGCTTCGCCACCGGCTTCGCCGCCCTGCTCAGCCGCGGCGAGGCGCTGGATCCGGGGACCACGGTGGTCCTGACCATCGGCGTCGTCGTCGGCGCGGTCGTCCGTGCGACGGCCGCGCTCATGGACGTCCTGGCAGCTCGCCGATCGGGACCGCACCGCGGGGGCTGAGGGCGCCGCATACAGGACCCGTGGTGCCGTCGACGATGCGTGCCGCGGACCTGGGTGTTGGCCAGCGCGCGGAGCTGCTGGTCCTGCGTGATCGACGGCGCCGCGGACCCGGTGCTAGCCGGCGCGCGGAGCTCCACGCGCCGGCCAACGTCCAGATTGTGCTCCCGGGCAGAGCATGTAAAAACCGGCTATCCCGATGGCACCCAGGCCCGGCGAAAAGCTGTACGACGCGCGCGTGCGCGAGATTGTCGAGGCCATGATCCGCCGGCTGCAGGCACTCCTCGACGACCACGAGACCCACGCCTCGCTGAAGGCATGGGCAGTGGAGACCTGGCGGAGCGCCGGCGAGTACTGGCAGGGTCCGATCGCTCTGAACCGGACCGCCACGCACGTCCTCGGCGACCTCCTCGACGCCGACGCTCGCATGCCCCCGGGCGACGCCGGGGCCCCGCATGTCCTGCGTCGCGAGGATATCGTCCGCGCCCTCGACGAGCTGCGGCGTGGCGTCCTCGTCCCACCGCTCGCGGAGATCGGAGTGCTGCGGTGTCCGCTCCCCGCGTTCATCGCAGCGCTGGATCTACCGACCGAGCGCCACATCCTCGACGGCCTCGGCTGGTACGAGTATCAGCGGTTCGCCTCGCCCGGCACCGGCCGGGTGTTCGTGCTGAGCGCTCCGATCGACCACCCGCCGAGAAGCGAGTATGGCCCGGAGATCGCCGCGAACCGCCCCGACGACGGCGTGAACGAGGTGCTGCTCGACCTGTTCGAGACCCTCGAGATCGACCTCGCCGACGTCGCGCTCTACGACGCGTTCACAACCCACACGCTCCGCGAGCTCCACCTGTGGCGGCAGTCCGCCGACGGCGCCCGCACCCTGGTCGCCACCTTCACTGGCCTGCGCAAAGCGATGGCCGCCCTGCGACGCTGCGAAGCCGCGGCGAAGAGCGAGCCCCACTGGCTCGAAGGCCGCTGACCGCCGACGACGCCCAACGCGAGCACACCCGGGCTTCGGCGCCGTCGCTCCGCGCGGACCAACAGCCCGGCGTCGCCGCCGCTCCGCGCGGACCAACAGCCCGGCGTCGCCGCCCAACAACTCCGCACCCCGGCCCTCGGTGTCGTCGCACCGCGCGGGCCCGCGTGATCGTCGGCGCCGCGGATCCGGGGGACGTCGGACGACGCCGCGGACCCGGGTGTTGGCCAGCGCGTGGAGCTGTTGGTCGGAGACCCCGGACCGTTGCCCTCGTGATCGACGACGCTGCGGACCGGGTGTTGGCCAGCGCGCGGCACGCCACCCCGACGACGTAGTCCCGGGAGATTAGCAGGTCACGTGCGTTGTCCAGGTGGATAGTTGTAACGGCGGTCTACATGACGAGGCGTCAACGTACGAAAGGCGGGCGATGCCGACAAGCCGCTAAGGGTTGGGAGGGCCTGCCCGAGGGTTGTCGTTCCGATCGCAGGCTCCGTGTGGTAGGTGTTGACCATGCTTCGCCCGATCGGCCGGCAACTCGCCGCATTTTCAGCGAAGCGGGCCATGGGTGAGGTCGCAGCCCTTGCCCTGCTAGCGCTGTCGTGCGGACCCGCGGATACCACGGCGACGAGCTTCGGCGTGGGGCCCGGGACGACGCCCGCGGGCTCGACTGGTGCGGGCTCGACTGGCACGACGGCCTCGACCGGCTCGACTGGTCCGGCGGACGGCTCGACCAGTTCGACCGGCGGCACGTCGACCGGGCCGGCGCTCGACTCGAGCACGGGTCCCGAGCTACCGCCGGACTTCGGCCTGCCGGGGCCCAAAGGGTGCCAGGGCAAGATTGACTTCCTGTTCGTGATCAGTAACTCGCCCACGATGAAGGGGCATCAGCCGCAAGTCGTGCCCTCGCTCTCGGAGTTCATCACCAAGATCCAGGCCGAGTTTGCAGAGTTCGACACGCACATCATGGTGACGGACACGGATGAGTTCTGGCAGATGAAAGACTGCTCGGTGTGCGGGCCCGACTGTGACCCGGGTGGCGAGCCGCCGCTTTGCGGCGCCGAGCTCGATGCCTGCGACACGACGATCGGAGCGGGCGTGACCTTCCCGGGCGGGAGCAACTCGAGCGCTCGTCGCTGCGAGCTGGCGGCCGGACGCTACATCACGAGCGACGACCCCGACCCCATCGCGGCGTTTCTCTGCGTCGCCAAGGTCGGCAGCGAGGGCGCTTATCCGCGTCCGGCCGACGCCATGGTCGCGGCGCTGAGCTGGCCGTTGTTAGGAACCAACGGCTACCCGCCGGGCTGCAACCAGGGCTTCCTTCGTGAGGACGCGCTCCTGGTCGTCACACTGATCTCGGACATGTATGAGACGGACTCTTCGGGGCCCGCGGAGGCGTGGCGCAAGGCGCTCATGGACGCCAAGCACCAGGATGGCGAGGCGTTCCAGCTCCTGGTGATCACGTCGGATCGCGATGTCGTCGACGGCCTGTGCGGTGAGTACAGCGGCGAGATCAACCGACTCCGTACGTTTGTGAACATCGTGCCGCACGGCAAGATCGGGAGCATCTGTGCCCCGACCTACGGGCCTTTCTTTGACGGAGCGGTCGCAGACGTCATCGAGCGGTGTGAGTCGTTCGTCGCGCCCCAGTGAGCTGTCCCTGGCCATGGGTTGCCGACCGACCACGAGCGTCAGCGGTCCGTGGCTACGGGTTACGCCGACTGACGATGAGCATCAGAAGGCCATCCTTGGTGGTCGTACCCACCCACGTGCAGTGACCCCACGGGTCACATGCGACGCCGGACGCGAAGTCCCACCCGCCCCCGTCATAGGGGTGCTGCCACGCCAGCGGCTTGTCTGCCCCGACCGAGGCGAAGACCCATGCGTCGGTCTGCCCGGGCTTGGATGTGAAGCCGCCGACCACGAGCTTATGCTCACGGTCCTGCGCGGCCGCGCGGGCCTCGGCTTGCATCGGTGACGGCTCCGCGTAGGAGCCGACCCAGACGCCGTCCGCGTCGAACGTCTGCACACAGACCTGACGTTTCGCGCCGGGCTCGTCATGGCGGCACCATCCGGCCGCCGAAAATCCTGTCGCGGTCAGCGTCGCCGCAGCCACGGCATCGTGCTTGAACTTGATACCCTCTGACGTCCACAGCTCGCCATCGCGAGTACCGTCGCTCACGTAGCGCTGCCGGGTCGCGCGGGTATAAGGCGTGAAATCCCAATCAAAATACTCGCGCTCGCCGAACACCATAAAATCGCCGTCCGGCAACGCGAGTACAGCTCGGGCCCGCTCGCTGCGCTCATTCGCGTCGTCGGGGTGCGGATCGGTATCGGGCTGCATAAAGGTATCGTCCCACTTTATCCCCGCCTTCGGGTAGCCCCACGTGCCCCAGTCATAGGCGGGCGGTTGATCGTTCGTGCGGATCGAGCCCGCCGCCACCGTGTCCCCGGCGGCGGAGGTCGCCAGCGCGGAGATCTCCTCCCCGTCCACGAACCCGGGGTCCTCATAGATCCGTTCGCCCTGGTCGCTCAGCTTGACGAGGTAGCGCCACGTCGTGATGCCGCTCTTGACCGTGCCGCCGACGAAGATCGCCCCGGTCGTATCGACGGACACGGCCGTCGCGGTCGACTCCTTCATTGCCAGCTCCGCGTACATCGTCCAGTTCGCCATGGTCTTCGGCCAGCCCGCGGCGACGTCGCCTTTGGGGTCCAGGCGCCAGAGCGCCATGCGCCCGTCCAGCACGCCCGCAACGATCGCGCTGCCGTCCGGCGACGACGCGACGGCCGCCCCACCGCTCGCGGAGACGCCGGGATAGGTGCGCGTGTACTCCTCGCTGCCAGAATCAGGGAGCTGGCAGTACAGGTCCGCCGTGTCCATGTCCGACTGCCCCTGCGCATCGCGGACGATCACAGTGAAGGTCCGCGAGCCGTCGCACATGTTCTGCGATGTGATGTCGAACGTGTACGGGAAGGCCGCGATGGGCACGGTGGCGACGAGGGTGTCGCCGTACATGACGTCGACCTCCACGACGTCGGCGCTCGCCAGGAGGGCGAGCTGGACCTCGCCGGCCTCAAAGATCTGGCCCGGCGTGTCGTCGTCGGTCTCGACGGTGAACGCGATCACCTCCGGCGGCGGGTCGGCCGGCGCACCTGTCGTCGCCGAGGTCGCGCCGCCGGTGCTGGCGTCACCCGTGCCCCCGCTGGTCGTGAGCTCCGCGGAGCTTGTGGAACCGGCATCCGTGGTTGCTGGTTCGCCGTCCGGGTCGGTGTCCGGCGCCAAGCTCGTGCTCGCGTCGGTGGTCGCCTCGGACAGCTTCCCGTCAGTGACGCCGTACCAGGCCGGCGCATGTTCGGAGCAGCCAACGGAGGCGAGGGCAAGGACAAGGGCGAGGCGCGGCATCAGCATCGACGGTACTCCCAGTGGGGCGTTAACGCGCCTAAAAATTGATGTGGACTCCAGCCCCCACCGGGCGCACGCGAGCTTGCGGCGCGGCGCGCTGCTTGGGCATCACGAACACCACGATCGCGGTGATGACACTGACGGCAGCAAGCGCGCCCAGCACAGCGCCCGCCCTCTCCAACTGCACGTAGCGGGCATCCCAGGACGAGATATCGGCCATCTCCTCCGTGGTCAGGTCGCGGTTCTCTTGCTCACCCAGAGCGCGGAGCGCGACGATCTTCTCGTTGTAGCCGTGGCGACCCACGAAGGCGGCCGTCATGCCGACGAGCAGGCCAGTGCCGACCGTCACCAAGCCGACGCCCACACCCACGCGAGCCCGTGAGAGCTGCCGGGCGGGACGGATCGGCGGCGCGGAGGCTGGCCCCTCGAGTGCGGGGCCCGGCACGGGTGTAACCGCGACGACGAGAGGTTGCTGTGGTGTCGGTGTCGGCGGTGGTGCCGGTGCCGGCGCGCATGGTGCCGCGGCCGTCGTCGCCAATGCTTCGAGTCGCGTCACCTCGAGCGGGATCTTGAGCCGGTCGGCGTCCGATTCGATCAGCTCGGCCCGGTAGGTCCGCATCAAGTCGACGGCCACGCAGAGCGCAGCGACCGCTGTCGCCGCTCGGTCGGTCGCCCGATCGCGGTCGAACACCTTGAGTGCCGCGGCCTTCCCCTCCCGCGCGACTGCTCGCCGGTAGCCCTTGCTGGCATCAGCGCGGGCGAACTCCTGCCTGGCGAGCGTGACTGCTTGGTCCAGGGCGCCGGTGTTGCGGAGCGCGAGGAGCTTCTCCATCGCGGCGTCCTGCTCGGGCGACCAGCCACCCGCGTGAGCCCTCATCGGCAAGGTGAGGGCCAGGGCGAGAGCAGACGCGATGGTCGTGCGCATGTCACACCGTATCACCACAGCAGCCTGCGTGGGAGCTGTGGGCTCGGGCGCCCTTCCATTGGGGCTGTTGCTGTGGGTACGGCCGCCACACGATGTCACCGGGACCTTTTCCTCCGGGCGGCGGCGGCGTGGGCCTTCATCAGACGCTGAGCGCGGGTCTTGAGCCTGTGCTTGGTCAAGAGCCGCTGGAGCGCTCGAGGCGTCACGCCCAGCACGTGCGCCGCTGCGTCCAGTGACGGGCAAATTTTCAGGGCCTCGATGATTACCAAGCGTAGACCATGTTCGAGATCGAGATGGTGGAGTTGGAATTTCATGTCACATCTTCCTGGGCGGCCTGGCCTGGGCGGCATCGCGGACGACTCGCCAACGGGGTTGCTGTTGGGCGTATGGCCACCACCGGATGCCATGCTTGGCGATCAAGCGACGGAGCACGTGACGGTCCGTGCCGAGCAATTTGGCCGCCTCCACGAGCGAGTCGGTGCGTGCCAAAGCCTCCGAAACGAGACGGCGCTCGCTGTCCATCAGGTTGAGGTCGGTCAGGGTGATCATGCCGCCGTGGCCTCGCTGGTCCACGTCGTCGTCAGGGCGGTCGACAGATCGTCGCCGTGGTTGAGTCGCTCCGCGACCGCATCGCAGAAGTCGCCCCAGAGCGCCAGCAGCGACTCCAGGGCCGTCAGCGTGACCACATGGCAAAGGTCGCAGACCGACTGCAGCGTCCCCAACGTCACCGCGGTGGCCTCCGCGAGGCCGCGTCGGGTGCCATCCTCCGCGAGCGATGCAACGCCGGTCGATCGACCGAATGGGTGTGTCGTCGGCCCAACCACAGGGCCGGCCGGGTCGGGCGCCAGTACGTCCGCGAGCGTGATGGTGAAGACGAAGGGACACGGACCCGCGGCGAGGTAGATCAGGCGCTCGCTGGCGGCGTGGAAGAAGAACGGCAGGGGATCGGTCAGATTCGCTTTTGCCATCAGAGACGCCTTTCAGTGGACAATTCGGCCTGCGGTACCGCCCCTGAAGTTGGCCGCCGCTTCCATGAACAGCGCCGCGAAAGCGTCGCGTTCGCTTTGCTTTAGTGCTGGTGAGAACCTGACCCACCCAGCGCTGGCGGGCTGATCCAGGCGGACCCTCTGGCCAGCACGGACTGCTGCTGCTGGGTGGGTCCACGCGCTGCTGGCGGGGTGGGTCCC
>Ga0075163_10007323_pt1 | contig 14591 bp, 11 predicted proteins | sample JI1023141ADNA_FD_71478 | JGI IMG/M metagenome (GOLD analysis project Ga0075163, IMG submission 71478) | Wastewater effluent complex algal communities from Wisconsin, to seasonally profile nutrient transformation and Carbon sequestration -... | ecosystem: Engineered > WWTP > Effluent > Algae...
GAAAGTATTTACACCAAAAGAGTGGAATTGCTCGGTAATTACGAGTTGCCTGCTCCGGGAAAAATGTTGTTATCGTTTTCATTTACAGCTCACTTACAGGATAGCCGTTATGGGAAAACGGTATATGATGCCAGTCAGCACATAGGATTTACACAACTTACCTACGATTTTAAAAAAGGCAATCATGATCTGCTGGCAGGAATGGCATTGCGCTATACCATTTATGATGACAATACAGTAGCAACTGCTTCTGCAGATAGCTTTCATCTTTCCAATAAACCAGATAAGACCTGGTTGCCGGGTATCTTTCTGCAGGATGAATGGAACCTGCACAAACAACACAAAATATTAATGGGACTCCGGTATGATCATCATCCTGTACATGGCAGTATTTTTACTCCCAGGATTGGTTATAAATGGAATACCGGGCCTACCAGCATTTTAAGACTGAATGCCGGAACCGGTTTCAGGGTAGTAAATCTTTTTACAGAAGATCATGCAGCCTTAACCGGTGCAAGATCAGTTGAAATCAGGAACAGTCTTAAGCCAGAAAAAAGTTTTAATATAAACCTGACGTATACACGAAAAATTCACACTGCATCGGGCAATTACTTTAACCTTGATTTTACATCATGGTACACCAGATTCCAGAACAGGATTGTGGCCGATTATGAATCACATCCGGATAAAATCATTTATGATAATCTTTCCGGACATGCCATCAGTAAAGGTATCAGTGTAAACTTTGATATGGCTTTAAGAAATGGGTTGAAAGTTAATACCGGGGCTACTTTCATGAATGTATATACGGTTGAAAGAAATATAAAAAAGCAACAACTGCTCACAGAAAAATTCACAGGCACATGGACGATATCCTACCCCATCAGGAAATTGAAAATGAATATTGATTACACCGGAAATATTTACGGCCCAATGCGCTTACCATTGCTGGGTAAACTAGATCCACGCCAACCCTATTCACCCGTCTGGAGCATACAGAATATACAACTACAGTTTACGGGTATACGCAATGTGGAAATTTATGCAGGTATAAAAAACTTATTGAACTGGACACCTGCCCGCAGAAATCCTTTCCTGATTGCCAGAACACATGATCCTTTCGACAAACAGGTTCAATATGATGCAGCCGGAAATATTTTAGCAACTACCGATAACCCCTATGCGCTGAGTTTTGATCCTACCTATGTATATGCGCCAAACCAGGGAATACGGGGATTTGCAGGCATCCGGTTAACGATTAAATAATTACAGAAATAGCAAAACCTGTTCCTGTGTTATAAAAATTGATTATATTTAATTGAATCTTTAAGCTTTAAAAAAAAGTTCCTGTCCAATTCTTTCAAAGCCTGTTTTCTTTTTATTTTATTTCATAACGAAGCTAAACCCTTTTCTGCATGAGGAATAGAAGTAAAGTAACCAGTTTTAATGAAGCCAGGAAAATTGTAGAGCGGCGCATAGAAGTTAAAGAATTGATTTCCGATTTTTTTATCATTCTGGCTGGGATCTTATCAGCCGGTTTTGGCTTAAAAGGATTCTTACTTCCCAATGAATTTCTCGATGGTGGTGCAACCGGCATTTCTTTGTTACTTGCCGAATTAACCGGCATTCAATTACCCATTCTGCTGGTAATTATCAATGCTCCATTTATTCTTTTGGGATTTAACCTGATTAGTAAACAATTTGCTATAAAAACGTCGTTAGCAATTATTGGACTTGCCATATGTGTGGCCTTTCTGCCATATCCGCAGATAACCAGTGATAAATTATTGGTGGCTGTTTTCGGTGGTTTTTTCCTCGGTGCCGGTATTGGTCTGGCTGTTAGAGGTGGTGCAGTTATCGATGGTACAGAAGTACTGGCCATTGCGGTAACCAAAAAAACAGCCTTAACAATCGGTGATGTGATCATGATTATCAATATCATCATCTTTTCGCTTGCAGCATGGTTGTTATCAATTGAAACAGCGCTTTACGCAATGCTTACTTATTTATCGGCTTCCAAAACGGTAGATTTTATCATTGAAGGTATTGAAGAATATACCGGTGTTACGATTATTTCATTAAAGGCCGATAAAATCAGGAATATGATTACAACTGTGATGGGAAGAGGCATTACGGTTTACAAAGGAGAACGGGGCTTTGGCAGAAGTGGAGAAAAACTTTACGATATGCAGATCGTATATACCATTGTTACCCGCCTTGAAGTAAGTAAACTTAAAGTTGAAATTGAAAAAATTGATCCCAACGCCTTTGTATTTATGAGCAGTGTTAAAGACATGAAAGGCGGAATGATCAAAAAGCGAAGATTAAAATAAATACTTATTTAAAATATACCTGCGTGGCCCCGTAACCGTAAGCGCTGTGGTATTGATTGATGAATGACTTTACTTCTTTTTTCAGTTTCAGTTTTTCATGAATTTCGCTGCGGAGTTTTCCTTCCCCTACTCCATGGATCAATACAAATTCAGGCAGATGGTGCAGAACTGCCAGTTCATAAAATTTTTCGAACTCATTCAACTGTATTTGTAATATCTCAGCACCGGAAAGCTGGTTGTAATTGTCGACCAGTTTTTCTATATGCAGGTCAACCACTGATCGGGCTGCTGGCAGCAGTTCTCTAACCCTGGAAACATCATAAACCCTGAAGCCTGCATTGCCCAGTTTGGAAGTATCTACTTTTTCCTCCTCCGGCTTATCGGGATAACTGGTAAATAATTCAAAAGAAAAAGAAGGTTCATTGTTCTGCTTGAGTTCTTCAATTTTTTTGAACAATTGTTTTCCTTTCAGTTTCAATGAATGCTCGTAATAGGGAACTTTTCTTTTGTCAGGATTCTCAAGAGAAAATTCAAAATCAAATCGTGGTGAATCACTGAGGTCATCGAAATTGATATCGTGTAAATAGAAGTCACTTAAACCCCGGATATTATTGGAAAGCTCAAAATGACTGTCTCCGGCAAATACAAGTTGATATTTAAACCGATATGGCTCCTCATTATTGTTTACAAGGTAAATTTTCAGTTTCTCCACCACATCATCATCAAAAATATCTTTGTCGAATACCGGAATAAAATTTACTGAAACACCTTCACCTGTTTTCTGCCTGCCCGGGGTTTTATCTTTCTTCAGATTGTCGACATGAATCTTTTTTTTCTCTACAACCTTTTTCTGTGTAAACATTTTATAATAGGGAAAATCAATCTGATCCATATAAGCAGGGAATTTCACACCCCTCACTTCGATCATCACCATTTTATCATTGATAATATCAATCACTTTTCCTTCTTCATCTGAATGCAGCACAATGATCTTATCCCCGATTTCATATTTCATGATATACTTATTTATAACAACGGCACAAAGTTACAATACTTTGTGCCGTGCAATACTATATTAACAGCGAATTTAAGGAGTTGCCAGTTTGCTTTTCTTATACCCGTACATCAGGTAAATGAGGAGCCCAAGGCCCAGCCAGCCGCCAAACCAGGCCCAGTTCATGGCTGTCATCCCGGTTAAAAGATAGAGGCAGGTTGCAACGCCCATCAATGGAATCAGGGAATAATTTTTAATGAAAGAGAGAATTGCCAAACCAATCATCAGCAACCAGAAAATAACCGTGGATATTTTAGCTGTTTTTGATTTGAGGGTATCATTATCGGAAATATATTTTTTTACGAGCTGTACCTGTTCTCCCGAGCTTGTTTTCGCATTTACTTCAGCAGACAATTTAGTATAAACAGTATCTGATTGACTTGACAGCCAGGTTTTGATTGCGGTGGCAGATTGTGCTGTATCCTTTATTACAGCCGGCATTTGTTGATCGAGTGTGGTTATTTTATTTTCAAATCCAAAATCTACCTGGCGTGAAAAATAGGTTTTGTCATTGGCTGCTAAAATAGCGATCGTTCCAAAGATGATTACCGGAAAAATGAGTTTGCCATTGATATAAGGAAGATTGAACTTACCCGGAACTTTTTCTTTTCTGGGAATCAGTAATACACCTCCGCAAACCAATACGAAGGCAAATAAAGTTGCAATACTGGTGAAGTCGAGTACAAAAGTTTTGTCGGTAAACAGAATGGGTAATCCAACTACCAGTCCTGTTACAATGGTTGAAAAAGAAGGCGTTTTGAATTTCGAATGTATTTTCTGGAATACAGGCGGAAGTAATCCATCACGGCTCATACTCATCCAGATTCTTGGTTGTCCCATCTGGAAAACCAGTAATACACTGGTCATGGCAACTACTGCAGAAATAGAAACCAGGAACTGCATCCAGCCCATGTTCAGGTTATCTTTTTCAAAGATGAATGCCAGTGGATCACCCACACCATCAAACTTCCGGTAGTTTACTGCACCGGTAAGTACAAGCGTTAAAAGTATATAAACAATGGTACAGATTACCAGTGAATAGATCATTCCACGGGGAAGATCTCTCTGCGGATTGTGGCTTTCTTCAGCCAGCACACTCACCGCATCAAAACCGATGTAAGCAAAAAACACACTGGCAACAGCAGCCATTACACCACTAAAACCGTTAGGCATAAACGAAGCAACGCCATCATCGTTGGCAGGCAGCCAGTTGCTTGTTAAACTGTTTGAAAAAACCAGGTAACCTCCTACAAGTATAATCAGCAATACAACACCCATTTTCAATATCACCATCAGGTTACTGAAATTTCTGCTTTCTTTGATTCCCCTGTAAACCAGGTAAGTTATCAGGAGATTAATAACAAGTGCCGGTAAATCAAGGATCATCCGGAGATTTCCGAGCATAGGTGCATTATTCCAGGCATCCAGTAATTCAGCATTGGTACTTCCTCCTTCAAATGCATGCTTGGCTTCCATATAGCTGGTAGTGAGGTATGCAGGCATATTGATATGAATGCGGCTCAGGAAAGATGTAAAGTAATCACTCCAGCTATAGGCCACATAAATATTACCGATGGAATATTCCATGATCAATGCCCAACCAATGATCCAGGCAAACAATTCCCCGAAACTGGCATATGCATAAGTATAGGCACTACCGGCAACGGGTATCCGACTCGCAAAATCTGAATAACAGAAGGCTGTAAATGCACAGGCAATACCCGTGATCACAAAAAGTATTACTACCCCGGGCCCGCCGTTGAATACGGCACTACCGAGACTGCTGAAGCTTCCTGCACCCAGGATTGCTGCTATACCAAAAAATGTAAGATCTCTTACATTCAATACTTTTTTCAATCCCCCTTCATGTGTATTATCACCTCCTTCGGCAAGGATGTTTGCAATATTTTTTCTTCTGAACAGCGATTTACTCATAAGTACTTTATTTAAAAAGAGAAGATAATAATTTTAAATAAGATTAAGATTCACGTTGCAACAGGTACTGTGCCAGCTTTTCCAATTCAGCTTTTCTTTTGCTGATGACCGCTGTTTCCTCGAGGTGGTGCATAGCCTGGTGAAAATACTTTTCTTTCAGCGATGCAGCCCAGTGTTCAACCCCACAATCGGCATAAATCTGCAACACTTTGTTCACTTTATCCGGATCGTTGCCCTGCATCAGGGTTTCCAAGGTCGCTTTCTGTTCAGGTGATGACGCTTCCAGCGCATGTATAAGTAAAAAAGTTTTCTTATTGGAAAGAATATCGCCTCCTACCTGCTTCCCGAATTTTTTGGGATCACCAAATGCATCCAGATAATCATCCTGTACCTGGAAAGCAATGCCGAGGTTTTTCCCGAACTCATACAAATGTTGCTGATTGCCCAAACCTGCACCGCCCAGGATCGCTCCCATTTGCAAACTGGCAGCCAGTAATACAGATGTTTTCAGCGTGATCATTTCAAGGTATGCTTCAAATGTTACGGCATCTTTTTTCTCGAAATCCATATCGAGCTGCTGGCCTTCGCAAACCTGCCGGGCCGTTTGATTAAACAGCGAAATTATTTTGGATAAATAACTTTGATTGATCTGGTTAATCTGTTCATAAGCTTGAACCAGCATCACATCTCCTGCGAGCAACGCAGTAGAATCACCGAAACGGATGTGTACCGTATCCATTCCACGCCGGAGGGGCGCTTTGTCCATGATATCATCGTGTATCAGGCTGAAATTATGAAACAACTCAATGGCTGCCGCTACTTTATAGGCATCGGGCTCAAGTTCACTGAACAATTCATTTCCCATCAGTACACAAACAGGCCGTACTCTTTTACCTCCTACCTGCAGGATATATTGTGCCGCATCGTAAAGATTGGCAGGGCTTTCAGGAAATTGTCGCCTGTTAAAATAATTTTCAAATGCAGTTGATAATGCTGTAAAAGATTGCATCGTTTTGGTTCACTATTACAATTCTTATTCCTGCTAACGCTAAGGGATAAGTGCTGATATAAATCGGTTTACTTCGTTTTCTTCTTTTTCTCTTTAGATGAAGGTTTAGATGGTTTTGAAGATTTTCCTCCTTCCATCACCCATTCGTAATCGAGTTGTCGTTTGGTTAAATTTGCAGCAACGATTCTGATGCGGATTTTATCTCCCATCCTGAATTTAGTTTTACTGCGCATGCCAACCAAAGCATAATCGGCTTCATCCAGTCTGAAATCATCGAATTCACTCAGGTCTTTCACACTAACCAGTCCTTCGCATTTATGGGCAACGGTTTCAACCCAGAAGCCAAATGCAGCCACACCGCTGATCACACCTTCGAATTCTTCACCGAGGTATTGCTGCATGAACTCAACCTGTTTGTATTTATTACCAGCCCTTTCTGCTTCCATAGCCGATCTTTCACGGTCGCTGCAATGCTTGCACTTCTCCTCCATCTTCTTATCAACTTTCACATTCTTATCAAGGCATTCCTGAACAATCCGGTGAACCATGATATCGGGATAGCGCCTGATGGGAGATGTAAAATGACAATAATTTTCGAAGCCCAATCCATAGTGACCGATGTTCTGTGCAGTATAAACTGCTTTGGCCATTGTACGGATACCGAGTTGTTCCAGTACATGCTGTTCGGGTTTACCCTGAACATCATTCAGCAATTTATTGAATGAAGAAGCTACCTGCTTTTCATCGTGTATATCGAACTTGTATCCGAATTTTTTGGCGAAAGCTGCAAAAGGTTTGAGCTTCTCATCATCGGGGGTATCGTGTATGCGGTACGGAAAGGGAATCGGTTCTTTATTGATCTTTACTTTCGATACATATTCAGCAATGGTTCTGTTGGCCAGCAGCATGAATTCCTCGATCAGTTTATGCGCTTCCTTGCTTTCCTTAATCACAATACCAATCGGTTTGCCTTTTTCATCGAGCTGGAATTTAACTTCAGTTGATGAAAAATTAATCGCACCATTTTTAAATCTTTCTTTTCTGAATTCCTGGGCCAGGCTGTTCAGCAACAAAATGGGCTTGTGGTGCAATCCTTCTTTGGTTTCAATCGTTTGCTGAACTTCTTCATAAGTGAAACGGTGGTTGCTGTGGATGATCGTTCTGCCGATCCATTTGTGTTTTATCTCCGCCCTGTTGGTGATCTGGAATATCACGGAGAAAGTGTATTTGTCTTCATTCGGACGAAGTGAACAAAGCTCATTCGAAATTTTCTCGGGCAACATAGGATTCACCCTGTCTGGCAGATAAACACTGGTTGCACGTGCGTAAGCTACTTTATCAAAAACATTGCCCGGTTGAACATAATGACTCACGTCTGCAATGTGAACGCCAATTTCATAACAACCATTGTCGAGATTCCTGATTGAAATTGCATCATCAAAATCTTTTGCATCAACGGGATCAATGGTGAAAGTAAGAATGTCTCTGCAATCTTTCCGCTTCAGCATTTCTTCGCGTGTAATCTTACCCGATAGTTTTGCTAATTCCTGCATCACTGCATCTTCAAATCCCAATGGGAATCCTGCATCAATCAGAATTTCCTTCATTGCCATGTCAGCTTCGTCTTCAGCTGTAATCACTGAAACCACTTCTCCTTCAGGCTTACGGTCGGGCTTATCCCATTTCACCAGTTTCACCACCACTCTCTGACCATCTGCAGCGCCATTCAATTTCTCTATCGGGATATAAAAGTCAGGAATGGGTTTCTCTCCACCAGGTATAAAAAATGCAACATTCTTATTCAACTGAATATTGCCAACAAATGAGCTTTGTTTCCTTTCTACCACTTCAACAACTTTCCCTTCTACTCTGCGGCCTTTATCGGCATTTTTAGATACTTCAACCTTTACGGTATCTCCATGAAATGCCTGTCCAAAATCATTGGGTTTGATCATAATGTCTTTTTCAAGCCCCTCAACGATTACAAATCCCATTCCACTGCGACTTATATCAAGCCTTCCTTTGTACGATTGAACGCTGGCATTTTTTTTTGTGCCATCCTTCTTCTTTTTGTTCATATTATTTATTTAGTTCATGCCAGACGAAAGATCTGGCCCTTTACTAACTTCAACGGGCAAGATTACCGGCAAGTTAGTATACTGCAATGTACGTAATCTATTGATTTCCGGTGGTTTTACCACAATTCTGTTGATAAATGGCCTGATCAGGAAATGAAAACAGTGCGTAAATGCGTAAATTTCATTTTTAAAACTGGCTGAATGATCAGCCTTCCCAAATGCAAAACATTCATTATGCAGTCATACGAAACCGTTACCGAAGCCATCAATGACCTGAAGGCCAGGGGTTATAAGCTTGATTTCAACCTGGCTTTCGACAAACTGATCTGCCATGAGAATGGTGTATGCCTCAATCCTGCTGAATTTGAGATTACAGAAATCTACAGGTTTGAAGGTGATACCAATCCCTCTGATGAGGATGTGGTTTATGCCATCAGCTCGAAAAACGGATCGGCAAAAGGCGTACTTTCGGCTGCATTTGGAATTTATGCAGATTCCATATCTACTGAGATGCTGCAGAAAATGAACGTACACCTCAAATAAAACCATGAACAGAAAAAAATTTATTCAACTCAGTTCATTTGGACTGCCGGCATTAAACTGGGCTTCACTGGGATCTGTTGCACAAAAGCCCATCGTAATTTCAACCTGGGATAGCGGCATGGCTGTAAATGAAGCTGCCTGGAAAATTCTATCTACTAACGGCAGAGCCTTAGACGCAGTTGAAGCAGGTGCCATTTACATAGAAGATATCATTAGTTGTTGTGTAGGTTTGGGTGGTTATCCCGACCGGGATGGCATTGTTACATTGGATTCCTGTATCATGGACGAGAAGGCAAATTGCGGTGCTGTTGCCGGACTGGAACAAATCAAGCATCCGGTATCTGTTGCCCGCAGAGTGATGGAAAAAACACCTCATGTACTGATGGTAGGTGCCGGAGCCCAGCAATTTGCTCTTGAAAATGGATTTACCAAAGAGCCCGCCCAATTATCTCCGGAAGCAGAAGATGCCTGGAAAAAATGGTTGCAAACCAGTGAATACAAACCTGTGATCAATATTGAAAATAAAAAAATGAATGGGCCTTTTGCGCCTGCTTTTTTTGAAGATGGTAGTCCGAATCATGATACCATGGGATTGGTGGCATTAGATCAGTCGGGCAACTTATCGGGTGCTGTAACCACCAGTGGTATGGCATTCAAACTACATGGCCGTGTTGGAGATTCCCCGGTAATCGGCGCCGGATTGTTTGTAGACAATGAAGTGGGTGCGGCAACCAGCAGTGGTGTTGGTGAAGAAGTGATCAGGATCTGCGGTACGCACCTGGTTGTTGAATTCATGCGCCAGGGTTATTCACCGGAGAAAGCCTGTAAGAAAGCTGTGGAGCGGATTGTAAAAAGAGACCGGAAAAAAGCGGCAGATATTCAGGTTGGATTTATTGCCCTCAATAAGAAAGGAGAATACGGCGCATATGCGATACAGAAAGGTTTCGAATTCAGCGTTAAATCGGGAATCGAAACAAAAAAATATTCAGCCAAACATTTACTTTGATATAACAGCATAGCCAATTTATAACAATGAATTTCGAACTGGAAGTAATTGCGTTTAATATTGAAAGTTGCAGGATTGCTCAGGATGCAGGTGCTCATCGGATTGAATTGTGTGATGGCCCGGGGGAAGGCGGCACTACCCCATCCTATGGCTTTATTAAAGCAGCAAGGAACACAGTAAACATTCAACTCTATCCAATCATAAGGCCAAGAGGCGGAGATTTTCTATATTCTGATGAGGAGTTTCAGATTATGATAGCCGATATTCTATTTTGTAAACAAACAGGATGTGATGGTGTTGTGATTGGCTTGTTACATGCGGATGGAACAGTTGATAAAGCAAGAACTAAGAAACTTGTTGAGCTGGCGTATCCGATGGGTGTAACTTTTCACCGGGCTTTCGACAGAGCGATCAATCCTTTACAGGCACTGGAAGATATTATTGAAACAGGTTGTGAAAGGATATTAACGAGCGGACAAAAACCACAGGCAATAGCCGGGGCTGAACTCATTTCAACATTGATTCAAAAAGCAGACAACAGAATTGTGATAATGCCCGGAAGCGGTGTACGATCCGATAATATTGCAGAACTGGTTAAGTTAACGGGAGCAGACTGTTTTCATAGTTCAGCCAGGAAGATGATCGCAAGTCAGATGACCTATTCCAACCCACACATGAATGAAACACTCCAATCGGTTTCATTGGATGAAGCTGAAGTAAAAGCCATCATCGCTGTACTTGAAAATTTAGTATGAGAAAAATCCTGCTGATAATTTTCACATTCCTTGTTACTGTTGTTTTTGCACAACAGGCTCCTTTGGAATTGAATAAGGATTGGTTATTCCGGCAGGCAGGTAAAGGAAACTGGCTCCCGGCCACTGTTCCAGGTTCTGTTTTTGCCGATCTTTTGAAGAATAAAATCATAGAAGATCCATTTTACCGTGACAATGAGAAAAGGGTTCAATGGGTGGATACGGCAGATTGGGAATATCAATGTACATTTTCTATTCCTGAAAAATATTCAAACGAGGAAAACATCAATATCGTATTTGAAGGATTGGATACTTACGCTGACGTGTACCTGAACAACAAACTTTTGTTATCTGCAGATAATATGTTCAGGCAATGGACAATTCCTGTAAAGACATTCATCAAACAGCAAGACAATTCACTGCGCATTTATTTTCATGCTGCTAAAAAGAAAGCAGATAGCATGGCAAATTCAGTGCTTCCCTTGCGCTATCCCGACAATAACCGGGTATTTGTTCGCAAAGCGCAATACCAGTTTGGTTGGGATTGGGGGCCGGTTTTGATTGGCGCCGGTATCTGGAAGAAAGTGTGGATTGATGCGTACAACAAAGAATCGAATACACAGTTATTACAGCTACAAAGAGATCAGGTTTTTGCAAACAGAAAAAATCCAGTTAAACTGCTTCAGCAGAAAGACAGTTCAGGCATCAGTTTTTATTTTGAAGAAAACGGGAAACCGGTTTATGCACGTGGAGCGAACTGGATACCGCTGCATGCATATCTTCCAAATGCTTCTAAGGAAGATTACCGGAAATTATTAACGATGGCAAAAGATGCCAATATGAATATGCTGCGGGTTTGGGGCGGTGGCATTTATGAATCGGATTACTTTTACGATCTCTGCGATGAACTGGGTATCATGGTCTGGCAGGATTTCATGTTTGCCGGAGGGATGTATCCCGCCACTGATTCTTTTTTAACCAATGTAAAAGCAGAAGTAAAACATCAGATACAAAGATTAAGGCATCATTCCTCCATTGTTTTATGGTGCGGAAATAATGAAATTGATGAAGCCTGGCATAACTGGGGATGGCAAACGCAATTCAACCTGCATGGAAAAGATTCTGCACAAATATGGAATGAATACAGAAAATTATTTGTCGATTCACTAACGGCATGGGTAAACGAATTCGACGGAACAAGGCCTTATGTGCATAGTTCTCCGCTTCATGGTTGGGGGCGCAAACAAAGCTATACCGAAGGCGATAGTCATTACTGGGGATTGTGGTGGGGACTGGCCGATTGGGAAAGTTTCTATGAAAAAACCGGACGCTTTGTAAGCGAGTATGGAATGCAGGCCATGCCCGATCTGTCAACCGTTTATCAGTATACAGATAAAAAAGACCGCAGCTTGTTTTCCCCTGTTATCCGATGGCACCAGAAAGCTAATAAAGGATTTGAAAAATTACAGCATTACCTGCACCGTTATTTTATTGATTCTGCCGCAATTCCGGCATTGACCATTGAAAAGTACAATTACCTCACACAATGCCTTCAATACTATGTTTTAAAGAATTCCATTGCTGTGCATTTATCAAAACAACCTTACAATATGGGTAGTTTGCTCTGGCAGCTGAATGATTGTTGGCCGGTTACGAGCTGGAGTATCATTGATTTTTATGGAAAGCCGAAGGCAGCCTGGTATGCTGTTAAAAATGCTTTTGATACCAATAACAAGCTACTACCCGATACCGTTATACCCAGACAGTTAAAACTGGAGAAACCGGTATTTACCGTTAAGTTACTTTCTCCAACCAGTTTTAGTATCAGCAGCAATCAAATGGCGAAATACATCCAGGTGCTGGGATTCGATACCGGTTGCAAACTATCAGATAATTTCTTTGATTTACAGCCCGGTGAATTGAAAACCATTACGATTTCAGAAAGAGTGCTGAATCAATCATTACTGAATTCTATTCGTTTTCAAAGTCTTTACAATGCGTATGAAAACTAACCGGGATCTTCGGGAAACACTACTCAGGGAACATTCGAAAGAACAATGTAATAAAATTGTTCAATGGGTTGGTCATTCACAGGCACGATTTGATATGCTATTTGAATTGTTCATACAGAATGAAGACCTCGTTAGCCAACGTGCTGCCTGGTCATTGAACTATTGTGTTATTGCTCATCCTGCATTGCTGCAAAAACACTGGAAACCGTTTCTGCAAAATCTACAGCTTACTGGCAGACACAATGCGATAAAAAGGAATAGCATCCGGTTGCTCCAGGAAATTGACATTCCGGAAGAATATCAGGGGATTGTCATGGATACCTGTTTCAGGTTGGCATCAACGCCAGCTGAAGCTGTAGCAGTAAAAGCTTTTTCACTAACGGTGCTGGGTAAACTGGCAAAAATCTATCCGGATATAATGCCGGAATTAAAATTACTCATTGAAGATCAACTACCAAATCAAACAGCTGCATTTAAAGTAAGAGCGAAGCAAATACTTAAAACCCTGTAAATAAACGGTTAGACAGCTTTCTTATCGGGCCTGTAAAATTCTTTGAATATCAATCGAAGGTTCTGATCGTAGGTAAAATAATTATAGAGCCAGTTGGTAAAAACAAAGAACCTGTTTTTTACGCCCAGAATCAGCATCAGGTGTAGTCCCATCCAGATCATCCAGGCAAAGAAACCTTTGAAATGCAACTTGGGTTTGGGAACATCTACTACGGCAAGGTTTCTGCCAACGGTTGCCATACTTCCTTTGTCGTTGTAAACAAATTCCTCCATTTCCTGTCCGCTTTTCATTTCTATTTTCTTCAGATTCTTTACCAGCAGATCGGCATGTTGCATGGCAACCGGAGCCACCTGTGGGTGACCATTGGGCCAGGCGGGTTCTTCCATATAAGCTACATCACCAATCGCATAAATACTATCGGTACCGGCTATTCGACATTGCCGGTCGACTTTTATACGGTTTCCTCTTGCAATTAAATCTTTACTGATTCCCTGAGGAATATTTCCTTTGATGCCTGCTGCCCAGATGAGCATATGTGTTTCGATAATATCTCCGTTCTGTAGTACGGCTTTTTGTCCGTCATATTCTTTGAGCAATGTATTGGTTAATACAGTAACGCCTAATTTTTCCAGGTAACGTTGAGATTCTGCGCTTGACTTTTCACTCATACTGGCAAGGGTTCGGGCCGTTCCTTCAAGCAGGAATATTTTCATTTGTGAAAAATCCAGTTCGGGATAATCTTTAGGAAGCTGGAAGCGCTTCATGTCGGCAATGGCACCACTGAGTTCAACTCCGGTTGGGCCGGCCCCCACAACGACTACATTCATCAGTCCTCGCAATTTTTCCCTGTCTCCCCTGTCCTGTGCCCTTAGTGCATCTTCAAAATTCAGTAAAAGCCTGTGCCGCAATTGCAGGGCTTCAACGGTACTTTTCATCGGGAAAGCATTTTCTTCCAGTTGAACATTGTTGAAAAAATTGGTATCTGCACCTGTTGCGATAACCAGTTGATCATAATTGATCTCTCCGTTATCAGTAATTACTTTTTTATCAGCAGGTTTTATCTCCTGTACTGTGGCCATTCTGAACTGCACATTCTTAGCGTGCTGAAATACTTTCCGTATGGGAAATGAAATATTGCTGGCATCCAGCCCGGCAGTAGCAACCTGGTAAAACAATGGTTGAAACTGGTGATAGTTAAAACGATCGATAATGGTGATTTCGAAGCCTGGTTTGTTGGCCAGCTTGCGTGCCAGTCTTAGTCCGCCAAATCCAGCTCCCAGTATAACGATTTTCATAACCTTTATTTTATACAAAGATAATTATATTTTCAGTAATTATTGAAAATATTGGAAATAATT
>Ga0075163_10007326_pt1 | contig 14590 bp, 13 predicted proteins | sample JI1023141ADNA_FD_71478 | JGI IMG/M metagenome (GOLD analysis project Ga0075163, IMG submission 71478) | Wastewater effluent complex algal communities from Wisconsin, to seasonally profile nutrient transformation and Carbon sequestration -... | ecosystem: Engineered > WWTP > Effluent > Algae...
TTACTGGCGCGCCCTAAGAGATTCGAACTCCTGACCCCCAGATTCGTAGTCTGGTGCTCTATCCAGCTGAGCTAAGGGCGCGCGTGGTCTAAGGGGCGGCTTGTAACGTTGGGCGTGACGGCGCGCAAGGCGCTGTGGCGGGGATTATTGACCCCCTTTACCTGGCCGCCTGGACGCCGCGCGCCACGGCGCGGGCCAGCGAAGAGGCCGCCAGCTCGCCGAGACGGGCCAGCAGGAAGGGCCGCATCTCCGGCGGCTCGCCAGGCGTCGGCCCGATTTCCCCGGTCGAGAGGCAGAACACCACATCCCCGTCGAACGGCGCGAACACCGGCCGGATCGCCCTCGCCAGACCCGCCAGCGCCATCTTGGCGACCCGCTGCGCCTCGGCCGGGGTCAGAGCCACGTTCACCGCGATGCAGCCAAGCGTCGTGTTGGTACGTCCACCCGCCGCAGCAGCCGCCGCCATCATGCCGGGGTTGGCTTTGGCCGCACCCCAGTCATCGAGATCGAGTCTGAAATCCGCCGGCGGCCGCGCACCGCCGAATTCTCTGTCCTGCTCATAGGGCCAGGCCCAGTACGCATCCGATCCTGGCATCCGCACCGAACCGAACGCATTCACTGCAACCAGCGCGCCGACCTTTACGCCATCAGGGCCAACAACACTTGCGGAGCCCAGCCCGCCACGATCCTGTCCCGCCATCGCGCCGAAGCCGGCTCCCGCGCGGCCGAGTTCAAAACGATCCGAACACGCCGCCAGCGCCTTGATCCCGAGATCGCGATAGGGCGGCGTCTCGCCCCAGCCCTTCGCACCGCCATTGGCGAGGTCATAGAGAATAGCCGACGGCACAACCGGCGACACCGGAACGCCCGGCATCCTGCGCATCGCATACCCCTGCCCGCGCGCGCCCAGCACGCTCGCCACGCCATCGGCCGCCGCCAGCCCATAGACCGACCCGCCCGACAGCACGATCGCGTCCACGGCGTCGACCAGCGTGTCGGCGCCCAGCGCATCGGTCTCGCGTGTCCCCGGTCCACCGCCCGCGATCGCGACGGCCGCCACGGCGCGCCCGCCAGCTGCCGGCCGGATCACCGTCACGCCGGTCACCGCCGCAGAATCGTGCGCGGAGCCCACTTCAAGGGCGCCCACGTCGGTAATCAGGTTGGAAGGCCCCGGTCGCGCTGGCATTTGACAACCCTATCTGACTGCTATGGTCCTGTCGTCGGTGGTCCCGATCTGCGAGGCCTCCTATATGCTGCCAGCCTGTCGGCTGCCAGCCGGACATCTGCCCAACAGACCGCGCCCAACACGGAGCCTGCCCTCAATGAGCCCCCTTCCCGGTACCGTGACGCGCCGTCTGGCCCTGCTGGTCGCCGTCTCCGTCCTCGCCCTCTCGGCGTGCGCAGGTCCCGGTGTCGCCGCGCCGGATAAAACGCAGGTGTCTGGCGCGATCCCGCAGAACGCTGTGAAACCAAAGGGCGAGTGGCGCCTCAAGGGTCGCGCCATGGCGGCAGCCGCAGATCCACGCGCCGTGCAGGCGGCTCTCGATGTAATGAGGGCCGGCGGCAGCGCAGTCGACGGCGCCATCGCCGCCCATACCGTGCTCGGCCTGGTTGAGCCGCAAAGCTCCGGCCTTGGCGGCGGCGGCTACATGGTCGTCTACGACCGCAAGTCCAACACCACGACAGTCTTCGATGGCCGCGAGACGGCCCCGTTCACCGCCACGCCCATGCTGTTCGACTGGCAGGGCAAGACGCTAGGTTTTGGCGACGCTATCTTCTCCGGCAAGTCGGTGGGGACGCCGGGCGCTGTCGCACTCTACAAATCCGCGCACCAGCAGTACGGCAAGCTCCCCTGGGGCCGCGATTTCGAGGCCGCGATCAAGCTGGCCGATGATGGTTTCATCGTCTCGCCGCGCCTGGCGCAATCGCTCGACAATCCGCGCTATCGCGACGCCCAGCTCGGCAAGGACCCTCTGGCCGGTCCCTATTTCTTCCCGAACGGCAAACCGCTGGCCGTCGGTGACCGCCGCACCAACACTGACTACGCGGATGTGCTGCGCGCTGTCGCGAAGGACGGTCCTGCCGCCTTCTACTCAGGCAAGATCGCGGAAAACATCGTCGCCGCCGTGCATGGCGGCGCCATTCCCGGCGAACTCAGCCTCAAGGATCTGGCCGACTATCGCGTGCGCGTGCTGCCAGCGATCTGCGGCCCCTTCCATGACTATCGCATCTGCTCGGCGCCTCCGTCGTCGTCCGGCGGCGTCGCGATGAACCAGATCATGGGTCTTTACGGTGCAAAGGTCGCAACGGGATCCGGCGCGACGGCCGAGACGAAGTTGCGCGATTTCGTTCTGGCCAACCAGCTCGGCTATGCCGACCGTGATCACTACATCGCCGATCCCGAGGCCGTGTCAGTTCCGGCCGCAGACCTGCTCGATCCAAAATACATTGCCGCCCGCGCCGCCAGCAGCTTCGCACCCGGCGACGCGCCGCAGCCCGGAGATCCCGGCGCCCTGCTCCACAACAAGCCGATCATCGACATATGGGGCCGCGACACCACAGCGCCGCGCCCGGGCACGACGCACATGTCGTTCGTCGATTTCGACGGCAACGCCGTTTCCTTTACCGCCACGGTCGAAGGCGGCTTTGGCTCGTCTCGCTGGACCAACGGCTTCATCCTCAACAACCAGTTGACGGATTTTGCGCGCCCACCCGCGATCGGCGGCAAGCCGGTCGCCAATGCGCCGGGGCCGGGCAAACGTCCGCGCTCGTCGATGTCGCCCACCATCGTGTTCGACAGGAATGGCGACGTCTTCATGGTCACCGGCTCGCCGGGCGGCAACTCGATCATCGGCTACGTCGCGAAAACGCTGGTCGCCGTGCTCGACTGGGGCAAGACGGCCCAGGAAGCCGCCAACCTTCCCAACGTTGTCGCGCGCGGCCAGACCGTACGCGTGGAAACCTCCGACAGCACGGCTGGCCCCAACGCCACAGGCAAGGCGTGGGCCAAGACGCTGAGCGGCCAGGGCTTCAAGGTGCAGGAAGTCACCGGCGAAGTCTCCGGCCTCAACATCATCGTCGCGCGCGACAAGGTGCTGGAAGGCGGCTCCGACCCGCGCCGCGAAGGCGTGGCGCTGGAAGCGTTGAAGTAGCCGCCTCTAGACCGCCGGCACGCGCAGTGTGAACGCAGCGCCCGTGTCGTCGGAGTTCGACAGTTCCAGCTCGCCTTTCATGCCGCGCGCCAGTTCGCGCGCGATGGCAAGCCCGAGACCTGCGCCGTCGCGCGACGCTGATCCTGCAAATGGCTGAAACAGCCGCCCCATGACTGATTGAGCGATGCCCGGCCCGTTGTCGGCAATCTCGACAATGACCGAGTCGCCTTGCCGGAAGGCCCGCGCCGAAATCTTTGCCTTCATGTTGCGGCCCGGCTGTTCGGTCACCGCCCGCGCCGCATTGCGCACGAGATTGGCGACGATGCGATGAATGTGGTCGGCATCGGCGAGCGCCATCAGGCTCGGCGGCGCATCCAGCGTGAATGAAACATCTGACCAGCCCGCCAGCCCTTCAACAGCCGCTTCCTCGATCGCGGGGCGAATGTTCACCGGCTGCACATTCGGCGCAGGCGCCTCGGCCCGGCCATAGCGCAACGTCGCTTCAGCGAGGTTGATCGCCCGCTCGATGGCGCGCTCGAGGCGCGGCACGGCGCGACGCACGCGCGGATCTTCCGATTGTGCGAGGCCTTCCGACACGATCTGCGCCGCCGCCAGCGAGTTGCGCAAGTCGTGGTTGATCTTGGCCACCGCCTCGCCGAGTTCGGCCAGCCGCTTGCGCTGGCGGAAGGCCGCCGAAACCGTGCGCTGCATCGTCTGCAAGGCGCTCGAGGCCCGCTGCATCTCGTAGCTGCCGCCCGCCGCCAGCGCGAGTTCCTCGGACTCCGGCTTCTCGGAGAAGCGCACCAGCGAATCCGTCAGACCCTGCATCGGCCGCACGACCAGACCGTAGATCGCGAAATAGACCATCGCACCGACGACCACCGCAATGATCAGCGAGGCCAGCAGCAGCGTGCGCGAGAAGCCGATCAGTCCTGCCTTCAGCGCCGCTTCCGGCACGATCACTTCCATCTCGCTGTCTTCCGTCATCGACGGCGTCAGCGTGATCTGCAGGAACCGGCCCTTCGGCGCGAACAGGTGGCTCAGCGCGCCGGGAATGGCACCGAGGCCGTTCTCTTTCCGGATGTCGATGGGCACCAGCGGCCCGGTGATCTTGATCGATGGCGCAAGGATCATCTCGCGGAAGTCTGCGCCCTGCACCGCCACTGAGACGACCTGGGCCTGCGCCAGCAACTCGCGCGACAGTTCGGCGCTCACCCGGCCTTCGGGCGCCGCTTCAACCGCCAGCGCCGCGATCTGCGCCGCCTGCCCGCGCTGGGCCAGCCAGCCGTCACGATAGGTCGTCGCCAACGGCGGATAGATCAGCAATTCAGCGAACAGCACAAAGCCTGCCGCCAGCAACAGCAGCCGCCCCCGCAAGCCGGAGAAAAACGTGCCCCGTCGCTGTCCCGAACCCGGTGCAACGGCAGCAACATCCTCGACTGGTGACGTCTCGTTCAGTCTCGCCCCCCTGGGCGTCTTTTTTTATCGTTGTACTGGAGCGACCCCGGTGGCGTTGCCGCCAAGACCCTTCAACTCGCCTCTGGCTCTTTTTCCGTCGCGACTTCGACGTTGCCCGTATTGATATCCGATGAATCCCGCCCGCCGACCAGATACTTGTACGCCACAGGCGCCAGCGCGATCACACCCAGCGCGATGAAGGCGGGGGCGAGGTTGATCGCCAGCCTCATCAGGTCCGGCTCCTCGCCGGCCGCCAGGCTCGCGCCCAGCCCCGTTCCCAGCAGCGTGTAAGCGCAAATGCTCGGCGTCAGTCCGATGGGCGTGGAGATCAGGAAATCCCGCAGCTTCGCGCCCAGTAGCGCGGGCGCGAGATTCGCCACCGGGTACGGTACGACCGGCATGAACCGCATCGCGAACATGTAGCTAAGCGCATCCTCACGAAATCCAGCCTCCAGCCGCAGCAGCCACTTGCCGGCCCGCGCATGGAGAAAGCTCCCAAGCGACGACTTCGCCGCCAGGAACAGGGCTACGCCGCCGATGGACCCTGCGAGAACCGTCGCGGGCGCGCCTGTCGCGAACCCGAACATCATCCCGCCGGTGACGGTGATCCACATCGTGCCGGGAACCATGCAAAGCGTCGCGACGGCATAGATCGCGATGTAACCAACCAGCGTCGAGACTGGATGCGCCGCCGCCATGGCCTGCAGGTTTGTCCGCTGCTCCCGCAGCGTGTCGAGGGTCAGGTAGCGAAACAACCCCAGCGCCGAGGCCAGAACCAGAAGCGCGACAATGATCACGAACGGCGCAATCTGCCCCCAGGACACGCCCTTCCCCGGGGCCCTGTCTCCGGACATGGAAGGCTTTACGTCTGCGGTATCCGCCATGAGCCCCTCCCTGCTGTCGTCCGGGGCCGGTATGGCATGATCCGCCACCCTGAAATCCCGCCTCTGGTGCGCCTGTTCACCGCACCAGCGAAGTCGCTGCCCAACCTGCGGAAGCGCCTGTTTAGGGGATATGGGTACGGCCGTCGCGCGCCGCCGGCAAATCAGCCGGATTCCCGTGCTTGACTTGCCCGGCGCCTCCATGTAGTTCCCCGCCCTTCCTGAAGGATTTTGAGGGGCGTGACCCGTGTCGACCAAGCGGACTTTCCAGCCCAGCAACCTGGTGCGCAAGCGCCGCCATGGTTTCCGTTCGCGTATGGCGACGGCCAACGGCCGCAAGATTCTTGCGCGTCGCCGGGCCAAGGGCCGCAAGCGCCTCAGCGCCTAGGCTCTGCCGATCTTCCGGTTTCGCCGGAAAACCCCGACCACATAGCAGCTCCGCTGGCCCTCGAACGTCTGAGGGCGCGTCGCGAATTCCTGTTCGTGGCGGACGGCCAGTCTGATCGCCGCCGCATGGTGGTGGTCCAGGCCCGCCGCCGCCCTGAACCGCGCGAAGCCGCAGGCGTTGGCTTCACCGCCACCCGCAAGGTCGGAAACTCCGTCGCCCGCAACCGCGCCCGCCGCCGCCTCCGCGAAGGCGTTCGTATTCTTTTGCCGAAGCTGGGCCTCCCAGGCATCGACTATGTCTTCATCGCACGGCAGGAGACGGGCGAGTGTCCGTGGCCCCGTTTGCTTGACGATATGGAAACGGCGTTGGTAAGCCTCCGCCGCCGTCTCGGGGCTAGCGCCGACCCCGGATCCTCCCCAGCTTTGGCCAGACCGACGAAGGGCTGACCCCATGGAACAGAACGACCAGCGCAACCTGATGCTGGCCATGCTCCTTATTCTTGGCCTCTTCACGCTCTACAACATCTTCGTCCTCGAGCCGCAGAACCGCGCGCGCCGCGAACAGCTGGCCCAGGCCCAGAACGAGCAGATCGCAACCTCGCCGATCCTCGCACCCATCATTGAGAAGACACGAAACGAAGTCGTGGCCGAAGAATCCGCCGCGGGCATGCGCGTACCCGTGGACGCACCCGCCATCGACGGCTCGATCCTGCTGAAAGGCTCACGCATCGACGACGTGTCGCTGAAAGGCTTCTACGACACGATCGACGACAAGCTCGCCCAGCGCAAAGAGAACGAAGTCCACCTGATGGCGCCGGACAACAGCGAGCGCGCCTTCTACGCGGTGGTCAACTGGACGGGCGCACCAGGACTTCCCGATGAAAATTCGGTCTGGACGCAGACAAGCACCGGCGCCCTCACGGATGTGAACCCGCTGCTGCTCACCTGGACCGGCGCGGGCGTCACCATCAATCGCCAGATCTCGGTCGACACCAACTATCTGTTCACCGTCGCCGACACCGTCACCAACACAGGCTCCGCCGCCATCGCAGTCACGCCGACGGCAGCGCTCCGCCAGCGTCAGCTTCCCGAACACCTGAAGCCCGCGCCGCAAGCGCATGCGGGCGTCATCGGCACCTATGGTTCGCAGAAGAACCAGATGCGCAAATATTCCGACCTCAACAAGGGCAAGGGCGTCAGCGAACAGGCCGACAAAGGCTGGATCGGTCTCACCACGAAATACTGGATGGCCGCCGCCGTGCCCGAGCAGGGCGAACCGGTCACGATGCTGGCCAGCGTCGCCAAGGCGAATGGCCGCACGATGTTCCAGGCTGGCTATGCCGCCTCGCCCTATGCAGTTGCTCCCGGCCAGTCGATCTCGAAATCAACGCGCATCTTCGCTGGCGCCAAGCGCGTCTCGGTGCTCGACAGTTACCAGAAAAGCGGCGGCATCCCCGACTTCACCAACGCTGTCGACTGGAGCTGGCTGTTCTTCATCACCAAGCCGTTCTTCTGGCTGCTGCAGACCTTCCAGGGCTGGTTCGGCTCGTTCGGCCTCGCCATCCTTGCGCTCACAGTCTGCGTGAAAACGGTCTTCTTCCCGCTGCAGTACAAGATGTACCAGTCGATGTCGAAGATGCGGAAGCTCCAGCCGCAGGTGGAGGCGCTCAAGGAGCGCTTCGGCGCCGACAAGGCGCGCCAGCAGCAGGAGATGATGAAGCTCTACCAGACCGAGAAGATCAATCCGCTGGCCGGCTGCCTGCCGCTGATCCCGCAGATGTTCGTGTTCTACTCGCTCTACCACACGCTGATGGTCACGCTGGAAATGCGGCACACGCCCTTCTTCGGCTGGATCAAGGACATGTCGGCCCCCGATCCAACCACCATCTTCAACCTGTTTGGCCTGATCCCGTGGAACCCCGGCGCGGTGCCGCTGATCGGTTCGTTCCTGATGATCGGCGTCTGGCCGATCCTCTATGGAGCGACCATGTTCGCGCTCCAGAGCATGTCGCCGCCGCCGGCTGATCCGATGCAGCGCGCGATCATGAAATGGATTCCCCTGCTCTTCCTCATCCTGTTCGCAGGCGTCGCCTCCGGCCTCGCCATCTACTGGGTGTGGTCGAACCTGATCACGCTGACGCAACAGTACATCATCATGCGCCAGACCGGGGTCGAGACGGAGCTCGACAAGTTTCTCAAGAAGACGTTCGGCAAAAAGGTGGATCCGGCCTGACACGCCGCATCACCGCATGACCGAACAACCTCTCTTCACCGCCGATCAGATCGAAACAGCCCGCAAGCTGTTCGCAGGCCCGGTCACATTCGTGAAGGGCGTTGTCGACCTCAATGGCCTGCCCGAGGGAGACCGTACCGAGATCGCCTTCGCGGGCCGCTCCAATGTCGGCAAGTCGAGCCTGATCAACGCCCTCACCAACCGCAAGAACATCGCGCGCGCTTCCAACACGCCGGGCCGCACCCAGGAGATCAACTTCTTTGATCTCGCCGAAGGCCGCTTCTACATGGTCGACCTGCCCGGCTACGGCTTTGCGGAAGCGCCCAAGAAGGCCGTCGCGATCTGGAGCCGGTTGACGATGAACTACCTGCGCGGCCGCGCGAAACTGAAGCGCGTCTTCCTTCTGATCGACAGCCGCCGCGGTATTGGCGAAGTCGACATCGGCATCATGAAGCAGTTCGACACCGCCGCCGTTGGTTACCAGATCGTGCTGACCAAGTCCGACAAGATCAAACAGTCCGAAGTCGCCGGCACCATCGCCAAGACGCTCGCCGCCCTCAAGAAACACCCGGCCGCCCATCCGCGCATCATCGCGACGTCCAGCGAAAAAGGCGATGGCCTGCCCGAACTTCGCGCCGAGATCCTCACGCTGGGCTGAACCGCCAGAACAGGCTAGTATCCTCCCGTGCTCAGCGAGGGGTGGCGCCGCATGTTTGCTCGACAGATTGCTAAATTGCTTTTGGCTAGCGCGATGCTCGTGGCGTTCGCAGGCGCAGCAATCGCCCAGGTCCCGCGCGGCATGGGCCCGCTCACCTTGGACCAGCAAAGACTGGCCCAGAATGGCGACAACAGTTCCCGCCGCATCGAAGAGGCGACCTTCGCTCTGCAGTCAAAGAACTACGGCGTAGCCGCCGGGTTGCTGGAGGATGCGCTCCGCCACGACCCCAAGAACGCCCACGCTAACTTCCTGATGGGCGTCGCCAAGATGGGTCTCGAGAAATGGAGCGACGCGAAGAAGTATCTTGAGATCGCGGTCAAGAAGGCCCCGAAGGATCCGGACCCGAAAAGCCGCCTTGCTGTCACGCTGATCAAGCTGGGCGATATCGATGGCGCCATGGCGCAACGCAACGAACTCGCGAAGATGAGCGAAAAGTGCAAGGGCGCGTGCCGCAACGCGCAATGGATCGCATCCGGCCTGTCCATGATCGACAGCGCGCTGCCGCCCAAACCGGCAAGCTGAGCCGGCGCGAAACCAGGGATACTGCCGGCTCCGGAATATTTGCGGGCCCCTGTCGGATCGACCGCTGCCTGGTCCGTCCTACTGGACATGGACGCATCCGCGCACCACATGGCCTCAAACGACGGCCTAAGCCGCCTTCCCCGGGGGATCCCCAGAACCATGCCGCCACAGCCGTCCAGCCCGGTCCTGTCGATCAAGGGACTCACCAAGACCTACAAGAGCGGCGTCATCGCCCTCAAGGAAACCAGCCTTGATATCCAGAAGGGCGAAATTTTCGCCCTGCTCGGTCCCAATGGCGCGGGCAAGACCACGCTGATCAACGCCGTCTGCGGCATCGTCACGCCCTCGACGGGTGAGATTACTGCCGCCGGTCACGATGTCCGCCGCGATTATCGCGCCGCCCGCTCGCTGATCGGCCTCGTCCCGCAGGAACTGACCACGGACGCGTTCGAGTCCGTCATCAACACGGTCACCTTCTCGCGCGGCCTGTTCGGCCGCGCCCCCAATCCCGCCCTGATCGACCAGATCCTCAAGGACCTCTCCCTCTTCGACAAGAAGAAGGCGAAGATCATGGAGCTGTCAGGCGGCATGAAGCGCCGCGTGATGATCGCCAAGGCGCTCAGCCACGAGCCCGAAATCCTGTTCCTCGATGAACCCACGGCGGGCGTCGATGTCGAACTCCGCCGCGACATGTGGGAGATGGTCCGCAAGCTGCGCGATCGCGGCGTCACCATCATCCTCACCACCCACTACATCGAGGAAGCCGAGGAAATGGCCGACCGCGTCGGCGTCATCTCGAAGGGCGAACTGATTCTGGTCGAGGAAAAGGCCGTGCTGATGAAGAAGCTCGGCAAGAAACAGCTCACCTTCAACCTCAACGAGCCGCTGGCGGAACTGCCGGCCACGCTGTCCAACTGGGACCTCGCTCTCAAGGCCGATGGCCACGAACTCGAATACACGTTCGACGTTCACAGCGAACGCACCGGCGTGACCTCGCTCCTGCGCCAGATGAGCGAGCTGGGCATCCAGTTCCGCGACCTCAACACGAAAACCTCATCGCTCGAGGACATCTTCGTCAGCCTCGTTCACGGAAAGGGATGATCGCCATGCCCGACATGACAACCTCCGTCGTGAGCCCCGCCGACACGCACGAGCCATTCAAGGCCGCCGCCTTCAACGCCCATGGCGTCTGGGCGATCTATCATTTCCAGATGGCCCGCTTCTTCCGCACGCTTGGCGAAAGCGTCGCGACGCCGGTGATCACCACTGCGCTCTATTTCGTCGTGTTCGGCTCCGCCATCGGCAGTCGGATCGACCAGGTCGGCGGCGTGCCCTACGGTTCGTTCATCGTACCGGGCCTGATCATGCTGTCGCTGTTCACCAATTCGATCTTCAACGCCTCGTTCGGTATCTACTTCCCGAAATTCACCGGCACGATCTACGAGGTCCTGTCTGCCCCGGTGTCCGCGCTTGAAATCGTCATTGGCTATGTCGGCGCCGCCGCCACCAAGTCGGTGATCCTCGGCCTTGTCATCCTCGCCACCGCCTACGCGTTTGTACCGGTGCAGATCCTGCACCCGCTCTGGATGGTCGCCTTCCTCATACTGGTGTCGATCACCTTCAGCCTGTTCGGCTTCGTCATCGGCATCTGGGCGCAGAGCTTCGAACAGCTGAACTTCATCCCCATGCTGATCGTGACGCCACTCACCTTCCTCGGCGGTGCGTTCTACACGGTCGACATGCTGCCCGATGGCTGGCGCACAGTCGCGATGTTCAACCCGGTGGTCTACCTGATCTCCGGCTTCCGCTGGGCCTTCTTCGGCCTGCAGGACGTGCCTGTAATCTACAGCCTGGGCGCCACGTTTGTCTTCCTGCTGCTCTGCCTCAGCGCCGCCGCCTGGATGTTCAAGACCGGCTACCGGCTGAAGAACTAGGCCCCGAACTGCCCCCTTCATCCCCGGGCCAAAACCCGCTAGACCCCGGGCATGACGACGAAAAAGACCACGCCACCGGCCGAATCCAACGCTGACGCCTTCGCCACCGCGCGAACGCTGTCAGAAGCCCTGCCCTATATCCAGCGCTACGACCGCGAGACGATCGTCATCAAGTTCGGCGGCCACGCCATGGAAAGCGAGGAGCTGTCGCGCATCTTCGCCAAGGACGTCGTCCTGCTCAAACTGCTGGGCATCAACCCCGTCATCGTCCACGGCGGCGGCCCCCAGATCGGCCGCATGCTCGACAAGCTGGGCATCGTCTCCACCTTCGAGGACGGCCTGCGCGTCACCGACGCCGCCTCGATGGAGATCGTCGAGATGGTCCTCGCCGGCGGGATCAACAAATCCATCGTCCGGGCGATCAACGCCGCGGGCGGCAAGGCGGTCGGCCTCTCGGGCGCGGACGCCAACCTGCTCTCGGCCACCAAGGCGACCCGCACCAAGCGCGACCCTGATTCGAATATCGAGCGGGTCGTCGATCTCGGCTTCGTCGGCGAGCCGGACAAGGTGGATGTGTCTGTCCTGCAGGCCCTGGCGGCTCAGGCCGACGACGATTTCATTCCGGTTGTGGCCCCCGTGGGCGTCGGCGAGAACGGAAAAAGCTTCAACATCAACGCCGATACGGCCGCCGGCGCCGTCGCCGGGGCCCTGAAAGCCAAGCGCGTCCTGTTCCTGACCGATGTGGCCGGCGTGCTCGACAAATCCGGCAATCTTATCAAGCAACTCACCGTCGCAGAGGCCAAAGGCCTGATTGCCGACGGCACTGCGCAGGGCGGAATGATTCCCAAGCTTGAAACCGCTATCCAAGCAGTGGAAAAGGGGTGCGAGGCTGCCGTCATCCTCGACGGTCGCAAGCCGCACGCCCTTCTCATGGAGTTGTTCACCGAACATGGTGCGGGAACGCTGGTCCGTTAGGAATCTGATCCTGCGCTTTGCGCCTTTCCTGGCGCTGGCTTTCGCGCTTGTCGCGCCCGCCTACGCCCAGCAGGCGGGCTGGCAACTCTGCAACCAGACCAGCTTCGTGCTCGAGGCCGCCACCGGCCGGCCGGAAGGCAAGGCTGTCATCGTCGAAGGCTGGACGCGCCTGCGCCCGGGCGAGTGCCGCGCCGCCCTGTCCAACCCGGTAAAACCCGGCGTCCACTTTGTCTTTGCCCGCTCCTCCCGCGCGCATCGCGGCGGCCAGCGCGTCTGGAATGGCGATGTCCCGCTATGTGTCGACCCCAACGGCTCCTTCGCCGTCGAGAGCCCTACCTCGTGCACGGCCATGGGTCTTGAACAGCGTGGCTTCCAGGCCGTCCGCCTCGACAAGCGCACCGGTTCGTCAATGACGTTCCGCGAGACCGAGCCCTACAACAAGGGGGGCCAGTCGGCCCAGAACGCCGGCCTACAGCGCCTGCTTGATGACGCCGGCGTCGACACGGATGTTGTGGATGGCTATCTCGGCCGCAAGGCGCGCGCCGCCATCTCCACTTTCCTGTCGGAGCGCAAGCTCCCCGCCAACGCTTCCGACACTGACGTGATCGACATCCTCGAGGACGTCGCCCGCAACCGCTCCCTCGAAGTCGGCATGATGCTGTGCAACCGCACCGATGGCCGCATCACCGCCGCGATCGCACGCCGTCGTCCCGATGGCTGGGAATCGCGCGGCTGGTGGACGCTGGATGCCGGCCTCTGCGTCCGCACCGTCGATGAAAGCCTCATCGCCGCCCCCCACTATGTCTTTGCCGAAATGGAAACGCCGCAGGGCGTCCGCACGCTCAATGGCGCAGCCGCCATATTCTGCACCTCACGCTCCAAGTTCGCGATCCTCGGCCGCGACGATTGCGCCAAGCGGAAATTCCGCCAGGCGGAATTCCTCGAAACCCCAATCCCGGAAGACGGCAAGCTGGTCTACGAATTCTTCGACCGTGGGTTTGGCGCCGCCAAGCGTCCGCAACCGTGATCTCAGACCCCACGGCGCCCGACCTCACGCATGTCGATGCGTGGGTGTTCGATCTCGACAACACGCTCTATCCCGCCGCCTGCGATCTGTTCGCCCAGATCGATCAGCGCATGACGGCGTTCGTCTCCGATCTGCTCTGCGTTCCGCCCGTCGAGGCGAAGATCATCCAGAAGCGCTACTACGCCGAACATGGCACCACGCTCAGCGGCCTGATGAAGGTGCACAACCTGCCGCCGAAGGCCTTCCTTGACTATGTGCACGACATCGATCTTGCTCCGCTGGATGGAACGCCAGACCTCGTCGCCTCGCTCGCGGCCCTGCCCGGCAAGCGCTACGTCTTCACCAACGGCTCGCGCCGCCACGCCGAGAACGTCACGAAGCGTCTGAAGATCGACCACCTGTTCGACGACATGTTCGACATCATCGCCGCCGACTATCGCCCCAAGCCGGACCGCGGAACCTACACCACCTTCCTCGAGCACACCGGCGTCGATCCCGCCAGCGCCGCCATGTTCGAGGACATGTCCCGCAACCTCGTGCCCGCCCACCAGCTTGGAATGACGACAGTTCTGGTGCGCTCCACCAAGGACTGGAGCCACGAGCCGGCCATCGCCCGCCCCGCTGGCCCGGACGAACATCCGGACCACGTCCACCACGCCACCGACGATCTGGTCCATTTCCTGGGGACCATGCGCCGCAAGCCCCTCACCTCGCCGTGAATCCGGTTGGCGGGGCCCGCCAGACGGGGTAATTCCGCCGGGCATTTCGCGGACGGAGATCCTCGCATGACCGACACCAAGGCTCTGGCCGCCACCATCGACGCCGCGTGGGAAGACCGCGCCTTGCTCAACACCACCACCAAGGGCGAAGTCCGCGACGCCGTCGAAGCCGCTATTGATGCGCTCGACAGCGGCGCCCAGCGCGTCGCCCAGAAGGACGCCTCGGGAAACTGGATCGTGAACCAGTGGCTGAAGAAGGCCGTGCTGCTGTCCTTCCGTCTCAACGCCAACACGCTGGTCCCCGGCGGCCCCGGTCCCGGCGCGTGGTGGGACAAGGTCCCTTCGAAATTCGACGGCTGGGGTCCTGATGATTTCACCGCCGGCAAGTTCAGGGCCGTTCCCGGCGCAATCGTTCGTCGCGGCTCGTTCATCGCGCCCGACGCGGTGCTGATGCCCAGCTTCACCAACATCGGCGCCTATGTCGGCGAAGGCACAATGGTCGACACCTGGACCACGGTCGGCTCCTGCGCCCAGATCGGCAAGCACTGCCACCTCTCCGGCGGCGTCGGCATCGGCGGCGTGCT
>Ga0075163_10007327_pt1 | contig 14590 bp, 15 predicted proteins | sample JI1023141ADNA_FD_71478 | JGI IMG/M metagenome (GOLD analysis project Ga0075163, IMG submission 71478) | Wastewater effluent complex algal communities from Wisconsin, to seasonally profile nutrient transformation and Carbon sequestration -... | ecosystem: Engineered > WWTP > Effluent > Algae...
GAGCGCTGTAGCGTGATCGAATCTTGGCTGGAAGGTGATGCGAGATATTGAATCATAGTATCACTATAACAAATCACACCACTATCAGGGCAGTGAAGTGATATAATCATAAGCAATATGGGACTACTTCAGAAGGTTTTTGTTGGTGTCGGCGCGGTGATGATCATGGCCGTATCTGCGGTAGCAAGCTACTGGGTGATGTCAGTTACTGTCGGACGGGAGCCGGAGCCTACACCGGTCGCACAGCCCCAACCGGTTGTCGCGGAGCCGACTGAGCTTGTGATCAAGGAGTGGTCCGTCGTGATACCACTGACATCGTCGATCAGTGATGCACGGTATTATATGAGTCCGACGCTTGGAGTCGATACGATCACTATTACGACGAAACGCGCGACTGACTTGCTCGGCAAGGTCGGCAGCTGTCGAACCGGACTGTATGGTCCGGCAATCGTACGGAATGCGATCGGCGCAAAGCCAACTGGCGGCACCATCTATCTGCAGACGAGTGGTTATCGATTTGAGGCACCGGTCGATGTATCACCAGCATGCCAACCGACGGGCGTACCGACTGACCTCACCGACATTCTCACTGAGTTGGAGCTGGCAATCGGGAAAATACACACGCAATAATCGATATGATATAGTGATGATAAACATAACCGTATCATTATGAATTTATGGCCATTTAAAAGAAAAATCAATCGTGCCGAAAAGCAGGCGCTCGCTGTTGCGAAAGCTGTAGTAAATCACAAACGGTATAGCCGCTTTTTGCGCATTCTTGGTCCTGGTGTTGTGACCGGCGCAGCCGATGATGATCCGTCAGGCATCGCGACGTATTCTCAGGCTGGCGCGGCGCATGGGTTTGGGCTCTTGTGGGCGTTCCCGCTGATGTTTCCGCTCCTCCTTGCCGTACAAGAATCATGTGCTCGCATCGGCGCAATTACCGGCAAAGGACTCGCGGCAAATCTCAAGGATCACTACAGTAAAGGCATGCTCTATAGCGCCGTTGCGTTAGTCGTCATCGCAAACGTACTCAATATCGGCTCGGACCTGGGTGCGATGGCCGCGACGATGCAGCTATTTGTCGACTGGCCGTTTGAACTACTGGCGGTCGGGTTTGCTGTCGGTGTCGTCATGCTTGAGGTGGGCGTACCGTATAAGCTCTACGCAAAAATCCTAAAGTGGCTAGCGATCGCACTCTTGGCATATCCGGTAACGGCGTTTGTCATCGGTCAGCCGTGGGGGCAGATAATTGCGGCGACGTTCAATATGACGCCCGAGATGAATTTCACGACTGTATATCTGCTCGTCGGTATGCTTGGTACCACGATTTCGCCCTATCTTTTCTTTTGGGATACGTCAGAGGTAGTAGAGGAGGAGATAGCGAAGCACAATGCGGCGAAGATCGGCCGCGATAAAGCAGCGACCAAGCATTTTCTCCATAAGCTACGCATCGATAATCTGATCGGCATGTCGCTTGCCAGTACGACGGCGTGGTTTATCGTGATCGTTTGCGGTTCGGTGCTTTTCTCCCAAGGCATCACCACTATTAGTACCGCTGCCGATGCCGCGAAAGCGCTCGAGCCACTCGTGAGTCAGTTTCCCAATGCAGGTCTTCTCGCCAAGATAATATTTTCGATCGGTATCATCGGACTTGGCCTACTCGCTGTGCCCGTGCTCGCCGGATCGGCATCATATGCGATCGCCGAGACGGTCGGATGGCGCGAAGGTCTGTGGCGCAAATTCCATCGCGCGGTTGGGTTCTACGTCGTGATAATCGTAGCGACATTTATCGGACTATGCATCAATTTCCTCGGCATCGACCCGATAAAAGCGCTGATCTTTACGGCGGTCGTTAACGGCGTCGCAGCAGTACCGCTTCTTTACATGATCGCGCGGGTCGGTAATAATCGAGAGATTATGGGCGAGTATCGCAACGGTTTGTGGTCAAACATCGGGATCTGGGCGGCATTTATCATCATGGCGATAGCTGCTGCCGTATTATTTTATGCCATGGGAACGGGACAAATATAGATGGAAGAAATTATCGCGTATTATTCACTGTTTAATTTTCAGGTTTTTACGCAAAACGCCGGGACGTTGCTCGACTTTGTCGGTATCATCATCATACTGCTCGGAGCGATCTTCTCGACCTGGGGAGTGATCGTCAAATATTTCAAAAAGGAAAAGGTAGCCTCGCTCTATAACTACTATCGATGGAACCTCGCTAGGAGTATTTTGATCGGCCTGGAATTTCTCGTTGCCGGTGACATCATCCGATCGGTCGGCGGTCAGTTGTCGTTTGAGGCAGTAGGGATACTGGCGATCATCGTGCTCGTTAGGGCGTTTCTGGGCATCGAGTTTCAGATGGAGATCGACGGACGGTGGCCGTGGCAGCGCGCAACTACTCGCGATGACGAAAGCAAATAAGCTATACTAGTACGCAATGAAGCATCTCGTGCATCCTGATCATCCGTTTCGTATCTTTCTCGTGTCGGGATTTATTTCTGTCACAGCGATTGTCCTTGTGGGGATATACCTTGGTTGGGATAAGGCGTTTATTGCGCTCGTGCTGATGCTCGTCGAGATCACTTTTAGTTTTGAAAATGCGATCATCAACGCCAAAGTTCTAAATAGCGTATCGAAATTTTGGCAGACGATGTTTGTGACCGTCGGAATATTTATCGCGGTGTTCGGGATGCGACTTGTTTTCCCGATCGCGATCGTCATGGTGACATCTAGTCTTGGAGCGGCGCAGGTCATCGACCTCGCCATCAACAAGCCCGATGACTACGCACAAGCGCTCCATGACTCTCATGCATCGATCGCGACCTTTGGCGGGATGTTCCTGCTGATGCTGTGTCTTCATTTCTTCTTCGACAAGAAACGCAAGATTCGCTGGATAGATATCATCGAAAAACCGCTCCAGAACATGAGTCAATGGTGGCTGTACTCTGTCGTCAGCCTGGTGATACTTGTCATAATCACGGTGATGCCGGGTAACCCGCATCCGCAGGAGGGTTTTGTCGCAGGTCTCGTGGGTATCGCCACGTATCTCGTTATCCACGGGCTCGCCGAGTTGTTTGCTCGCAAGGATAAGCAAGGAGCTTCGCACGCCGTGAAGACGGGGATGGCTGGTTTTATGGCATTTTTGTACCTCGAAGTGCTCGATGCGAGCTTTAGCTTCGATGGGGTGATCGGTGCATTTGCCGTCACGAAAAACGTACTACTGATCGCGATTGGACTTGGTGTCGGAGCACTGTGGGTGCGGTCGCTCACGATATATATGGTCCGTCGACACGTGCTCCATGCCTATCGGTATCTCGAGCATGGCGCGCATTATACGATCGGGGTGCTCGCTATCGTACTGCTCGTCGGGCTCTTCATCGATGTCCCGGAGCTTATCGCCGGTATCGCTGGAATCGTGATCGTCGGAACGGCCATCACAAGCTCAATTGCAGCTACCAGGAAGGAAGCTGTACGTCGTGGATAATCTCATTCGATTTGCGGCTGATGGATTGCTCCTGACTATCTTTTTTATCGCTGCTATCGCTGGGGTTTATTGGCTCAGGCATCAGACCAAAAAAGATATCGTGCGGCTGGCGCCCATCGTTATCATGGCGGGGATGACATCGCTACTTCTGGGCAAATTACTCAGCCTGGTCTATCAGCCCGATACGGCTCGGCCTTTTGTCGAGAAGGGCCTGGAAGCAGGCGCGGCCTATATCAACAATCCTGGGTTTCCGTCTGATCATGCACTGCTCGCAGTCGTCCTCGTCTCGGCGCTATGGTTTGTGGCACAGTACAAGAAGCTCGCTGTAGTGCTCGCGGTATTGGTCGTCGTCATGTGTATCGCGAGAGTACTAGCACTGGTCCATACGCCGCTTGATGTCGCGGGCGGTATCGTACTCGGTCTTGCCGGCACGGTATGGTATCGGGCACGAGACGCGCATGCATAACCGTTTCAGTAATTTGCGTATAGATCAATAATCATATATAATCTTAAATATAGAAAACAAGATGAACTACCGTCGTTATATCGAATACCAGACATATGTACCCGCCATCCTGCTACAGACATTTCTAGCAGGTGTGATGGCTGGTGTCTTTACATGGCTGATCTATCTCGGGCTTGATCGGTATGTCATCGGGATGATCATGTGCACCGATGGGAATACTGCTTGTGGCTCGGCGCAAATTACCTCACTGGTCTTAGCGCTTCTTGTCGCGCATTTTCTTGGTCTTATCATGCTTGTGAGAGCGATTGTGATGCGTCCACTTCTCGTGGTGCTCGTGTCTATCGCGACGCTTTGGGGCTTCCATGCATGGCTCGATGGTATGACCTGGTGGATGGGGTCGTTGTATCTTGGATTGCTCTTCGGTATCGCCTACGTGTTTTATGCATGGGTCAATCGACTTTTGTATTTTCCTGTCGCGCTTGTGCTAACGATCGTTGCCGTTCTCGGTGCGCGCGTCTTGCTGATGTCCTGGTAGCCATCGCCGTCTGACGAGTGATCAAACACTCGTGCCACTATCTACCATCTACCATATGCAATATACTTATGATATGGATATTTCAATCATTCTTGCACTACTCATCGTCGGGCTCGTTATCGTCATCGTCATGCTCCTTCGACAAAAGTCTTCGCCCGACTCATCACTACTTATCAAGCAGGATATCACTGAGCTGGGGCGGGCGGTTGAGGCGCTGAAGGACGGCCTGCAGTCAACCGTCAGCGACCGTCTAGAGAAATCACAGACCATGATGCAAGATAGCATGCAAAAGCAGTTAGGAGAAAGCGCCAAGCTGATCGCCGATGTGACGCAGAAACTAACACGACTCGACGAGACAAACCGGCGAGTGATGGACGTCACGAGTGAGCTCAAGACGCTGCAAAACGTCTTGCAGAACCCTAAGCAGCGCGGCGGTCTCGGTGAGTATTATCTCGATACGGTGCTTGGAAACGTCTTGCCGCCGCATGTCTATGAGATGCAGTACAAATTTAAAGATGGTGAGATCGTCGATGCCGTGATCAAACTCGACAAAGGTCGTCTCATCCCGATCGATAGCAAATTTAGTCTTGAGAACTACAACCGACTTATCGAGGAGACGGACAAGACGCAGCGGGACATCATCGTCAAAGCGTTTAAAGCTGATCTCAAAAATCGTATCGATGAGACGAGCAAATACATTCGTCCCCGTGAAAATACTCTTGATTATGCCTTCATGTTTATTCCGAGCGAAGCGATTTATTATGATCTGCTAGTCAACAATGTCGGTTCGACCGGCACCAACGCTCGTGATCTCATCGAGTATGCCTTCATCGATCGCAAGGTGATCATCGTTAGTCCAACGACGTTGCTGGCGTACCTGCAGACTGTCATGCAGGGCCTCAAAGCACTGCAGATCGAAGAGCAAGCTCACGATATCCAGAAGCGTGTTGGTGAGCTGAGCAAACATGTCCAAGCCCATGAAGCATATATGCAGAAGCTCGGTAATAGTCTCGGTACGAGTGTCGGACATTTTAACAATGCACACAAAAGTCTTGCGCGTATGGATCACGATGTCGTGAAGATAGCTGATACACCAGCCCATGTCGATCCGTTGCTGCTGGACCGACCGCAAGATGATGCATAGACATCTAGATATTAGCGACCATAATAAAACTTCCTGGGTTGCCAGGAAGTTTTATTGACGAGTAGTCTTTGGACGACTAGCTGTCGTTTGAGTAGCGAGCAAGTAGTGTGTAGAGCCAGCCACCGAGTGCTGCACCGAAGAAGGTTCCGAGCAGTGTCTCGAGTGTCAAGCGACTTGCACCTGTCGAGCTACTTTGGCTGCCGCTCGTCGTGCTTTGGCTCTCGGTTTCGGTCGAGCTGAAAGCGACCGCTGGGTTGAGTGTTGTCCCGCTAATCTTGAGCAATCGTGGAGTTGCGACATCACTATTTGCGCTCTTTTGCTGTGCTTCAGTGAACTTGCTGTTCTCTGTGTTGACAGCTTCCTGGAAGAAGCTGGTAGAGACGATCAGAGCAACAAAGATACCGAGTGAGATAGTAGCGGCTTTGCTGTTGTCGGTCGGAGCGCGGTTTATGGCTGCTACGATTGCGAACATGAAGATCGTCATACCGACGAGCTCGGCGAAGACGATACGCCAGTCCCAGCTAATGAAGCTAGACAGTGACAAAGTAGGCGCGACACCTGAAAATGCAGATACAGCGAAGAGCGCGAGGATAGCACCGACGAACTGAGCCATCCAGTAGAAGAGCATTTTTGTCGGTGATATTTTGCGCATCGTCCATAGACCAAAGGTGATCGCTGGGTTGAAGTGCGAGCCTGAGATACTAAACATTGCGGCGATGAGGCCAGCGAGAGCGGCAGCGATGACAAGTGGGTTGCCACTGCTTGCGATCACGGCAGATACAAAGAGAAATGTACCGATCGTTTCAGTGATGACCTGTGCGCCCGATAGATCGCTCGCGAGTCGGTATGATTTTGGTTGGGTTGCTGGACGTGCAGCGACGACAGGTGCTGACTTCACAACAGGTTTTTTTGTAGTTCGTGCAGCTTTTGTGGTCGCTGGACGTGTTGTCTTCGCGGCTTTCGCGCGTGACGTGGTTTTGGCTTTGGTGGCCATAGACGAAACTCCCTTATACGTTATGCATGAAGTATACCACAATACTTTGATCGTTGAACATCGATCACCAAGGTCGGATCTGCTCGCTATTTTTGCACGAAAGCATTTACCATTTATCGTTTACCATCTACTATTGAAGGATGGCATTATTTATACGCAAAGAAACACCGCGCACCGAGCTCCAGGAGCGGATCGCAGCAGAACTACAAGAAAAATTACGTGCTGGTGATAAACCGCTTGAATATGAAAAACCGGTTAACTCAGTCGAACAAGATACGCACGAATCTCAAAATCTCGGTCCGATTTTGATCATCGTCGGCATGATCATATTTGTAGGCGTTGCGTACCTCTTGCTATCACGCTAAACTATATATATGAATGATACTATTGCTGCAGCACGCGAAAAACTTTTGCAGCAGTTTGAGACGCTAGCAAACAAACAAGATATCTTGAAATCACCAGAGCTCAGACGACTCATGGAAGGTATTCGCGATATTCCGGCTGTCGATCGTGCGACATATGGCCAGGCGGTGAATGCGCTCAAAGTCGAGCTGTCGGAGAAAGTAGCAGCAGCTAGTGCAGGTCAAACTGTCGCGCTACCGGCTATCGATGTGACCGCGCCGTGCGATATCAATACGCCTGAGCCATCATCGCTGTCAGCTGGGCAGGGCACCGTTCATCCACTGACGCAGGAAATGATGCGAGTGAGCGACATATTCGGGCGCATGGGATTTCGCAGCTACGAATCGCGTGAAATTGATGACCAGTATCATATGTTTGAGACGCTGAATTTTCCGAAAGGCCATCCGGCGCGTGACGATTATGATACCTTTATGACGGTCGAACGTGATCATGATGGTGATCCGCTGATCGCTCCGGCTCACACCAGCACCATGCAAAACCGCATCTTGACCGAGCAACGGTCCAATCTTGATAACGGCGAAGCCATCGCGGCGGTCGTGATTGATCGATGCTTCCGCAATGAAGATCTCGATGCGCGTCACGAACACACGTTTTATCAAGTCGAGGGGATCTATGTCGATCGCAATGTGCATGCCGGTATGCTGGTCGCAACGCTGCAAACATTTCTCGAAGAATACTACGGGACTAAACTCGACGTACGGGTCAATCCGTTTTATTTTCCGTTTACTGAGCCGAGTTTTGAGTTTGCACTGAGCTGTCCGTTTTGTGACAAAAAAGGTTGTAGCGTCTGTAGCTACGAGGGCTGGATCGAACTGCTCGGTTGCGGCATGATCCATCCGAACGTGCTCAAAGCCGCTGGCATCGACCCAGCAGTCTATACCGGCTTCGCCTGGGGCTGCGGTATCGACCGACTCGTCATGATGAAAAACAGCATCGAAGACATCCGCCATTTTGAAAGCGCTAAATTAGATTTTTTGAGGCAATTCTAGGATGCAAACAATAGAGTCTGTGTCACTTGCCGAGCTTCAGGTTATGTCGGAGAAGATGTATGGCACGCTTGTCAAAGCGGATGTTGATGTAGTGAAGAAAATAGTTATCATCGATATGGAAATGCATGCCGATGGCGAGGCAGAACTATTGCAGTCTGGCTCAAAGCAGGAGGATCTATGGGGAATAAACCTTCATCCTGATAAATTTGGCACCGATGATTTTATCGAATTTGACAGCATGATAAACATCAAGCCCCGCCAGGCGAATCCTTCACGTGACGTACATGATGAATCAGTGCGTCAGCAAATTCGTGCAATTATCGTAGGAGTCGTGCATGAATGAACATGTTTTTGATAAAGAAAAATGGCAAGCACTCACGATATTTGAACAGATGGGCAATATCGGTTCTGAGGTCGGTCGAGCTTTTAATGCTAAACGGCGCGGTGATGAGACGGCTATGATCGGTGCGCGCAATCGTGGGCTTGATCTACTCGACGCGACGGCCGAAAAATTAGCCCACGCGCAATCTCCACAACTACGCGAAGTATTGCGAGCCCGTGAACAGTTCGCTGAAATGGCAGATGAGACACTTGAGGCGTATTTTATGAACTTTGCTATCGCTGCACGAATTGGACGGTGATGATGCTAGTCACGAATCACACGAGGAGATGCTGATGGCAGCTCGTCGTAACGGGTTCGGTCGTTGGTACCATGATGCGGTCAGTAGCTCGCCTGTATTCGAGCAATTTATTCGACTGTGCCTGCTCGCATTTATGGTGGCATTTATCTGGGTCGGCTGGACGATGGTTAAAGAATCCGCTCTCAATGTATATTTTGATGTTATGGGTTCTGCGGAATCAACACAAGGAAAAATATTGGAATCCACTGGAAGATCATGGAGGAGAATCGCATCAGTCCATGTATCGTATCAAGTTGATAATGATACGTATTCGGTGTGGTGCTTTCAGCTTCAGCGTACATGGGACTTTTTGGATCCGGCAACGGGACGCATCGCTATCAGATATGTGACTGGCGTGCCGGCTGTTGGTGCCTGTCGTCTTGCAACGATCACGTCGCTCATATTGTTTATCTCAGGCGTCATAGTTACTGCTATTGGAGTATTTGCCGTTAGAACTATGGTGTTTTACAGAAAATCTAATCTTTACAACAAACTACTCGGTATCCAAGCTCCTAAAAAAACACGAAAGAACGTATAATACATAGCAATGAAAGTCAGTCTCAACACCATCAAGCAGTACACGACCGTCGATCTCGGTATCGATGAGTTGGTTGCAAAGATCAATCAGCAGCTCGGCAGTGTCGAGGAAGTGGCCGATCTTGGTGACAAATATAAAGACGCGGTGATCGTGCGCGTCGTCGAATGCATCAAGCATCCCAATGCCGATAAGCTTTCTGTTTGCAAAGTTGATGTCAGCCCGAATTCACCACATGCTCAATTTGTCATACCGGATTCAGATAACCTCGTCGAGGTCGTCTGCGGCGCGCCAAATGTCCGCGCGGATATGTGGGCGATCTGGCTACCGCCGCAGTCGACGGTACCGGCTAGCTATGGCGACAAAGACCCGTTCGTTCTTGATGTGCGTGAGCTTCGCGGCGTCAAAAGTCACGGTATGCTGGCTGCGGCCGATGAGCTGGCGATCGGTTCGGACCATGCCGGGATCATCGAGCTAACGAATAATGATCTATCACCATTTGGCGCGGTCAAAGAATTACGAGCCGGACTTAATTTCGCTGAGACATTTGGTCTCAATGATACGGTTATCGATATCGAAAACAAGATGTTTACGCACCGCCCTGATCTCTTCGGACAGCTTGGTGTGGCGCGGGAAATTGCCGGGATACAGGGTATCCAATTTACGTCACCGGAATGGTATACGGAGAAGAGGGAAGAGGGAAGCGGGAAGAGGGAAGAGGAGCTGCAACTGACTGTCACGAATGAGGCGAAGGAAGTTGTGCCGCGATTTATGGCGGTAGTGATCACAGGTGTGACGATCAAGCCAAGTCCGTTTTGGTTACAATGCGAGCTGGTGAGACTAGGCAGTAAGCCGATCAATAACGTCGTGGATGTGACGAACTATGTCATGCTGCTGACAGCGCAGCCTACACATGCCTATGATTATGATAAGCTCCGAGTGAGCTCAGAACAGAAGGAAGAAGGAAGCGGGAAGAAGGAAGGGAAGCTGCTCGGGGCGAGATTTGCGAAAAAAAGCGAGACAGTACCGCTACTCAACGGCAAGACGTATGAACTAGATGAGTCAGACATCGTCATCGTTGATGGCGAAGGGCCGGTCGGACTTGCCGGTATCATGGGCGGCGGTAACAGTGAGGTTAGTCCGACAACGACAACTATCGTGCTGGAATGCGCGAGCTTTGATATGTATGCGGTCCGCAAATCATCGATGCGTCACGGTCTCTTTACGGACGCCCTGACCCGGTTCAATAAAGGCCAGTCACCGCTACAAAACCCTGCGTGTCTGGCGCTTGCGATGCTATCGATCTTCGACGTGGCAGGTGGCGCACAGGCATCGCAAATATTTGATGAGAAGACGATAGACGATCGACGCTGGACAGTAGGAATTGAGGTGGATGATGAATTTATCAATAGCCGTCTGGGACTGACACTCGGCACAGAGCAGATCGATGAACTACTGCGCAATGTCGAGATGAATATTGAACATCCAGAATCTAACGCTCGACGCGTCGTCAAACCACCTTTTTGGCGAACTGATATCGAGCAACCCGAAGACATCGTCGAGGAAGTTGGTCGGCTCTACGGGTTCGATAAACTGCCGCGTGAATTACCGCGACGCAGCATCCGTCCTGCCACGAAAAATCCAGTGCTTGAGACCAAGCGGGCTATTCGCGACATCATGAGTCGGGCGGGCGCAAATGAAGTCCTGACCTATAGTTTCGTCCATGAAAAAGTCATGAAGCGCGCCGAGCAGGATGTGTCCCAAGCGTTCCAGCTAAGCAATGCGCTGAGTCCTGATCTGCAGTATTATCGCCTCAGTGTCCTGCCAAGTCTGCTCGACCGAGTTCATGCCAATATCAAAGCTGGCCATGATGAATTTGTCCTCTATGAGATCGGCAAAGGTCACAACAAAAACCATGCTGACGATGACAATGGTCTACCGACTGAGCTAGAATTCGTCGACGGTGTCTATGCCAGCAAGAAGCCTCATGCTGGTGCAGCCTACTATCATATGCGCAAATTGGTGACGACACTATGCAAAGAGCTCGGCTTTGAGATCGTGCTAAAGCCGATTACTGAGGGGCTTGATTTTCCCGTCACTGCACCGTTTGACCAGTCGCGAAGTGCGATCGTCGAGGCGGGCGATGGGACGTTTGTCGGTATGATCGGTGAGCTCAAACAATCGGTGTTACGAAGCTTCAAACTTCCATCGTATGCGGCAGCCATGACACTTGATCTCGGAGGACTGCAGGCGGCATCGGCAGCGACCGGCAGTCACTACAAACCACTGAGTAAATACCCATCGATCACGCAGGATATCACGCTGCGCGTTCGAGCTGACGTCGACTATCAAGATTTGCTATCGTGTGTTCGCGGGGCACTTGATGCCAATGAAACGTCGATCATGACTGAGTCACTCACGCCACTGAGCATATATCAACCAGAGGGCGATAGTGGCACCAAGACAATTACGTATCGCGTCACGGTGACGAATTATGACCGTACGCTATCAGACGCTGACGTGACGGCACTACTCGACACGGTCGCTTCTCGCGCCAAAGCCGATCTCGATGCCGAGCGCGTGTAGACTAGCTATAATTTACGAATCTATAATGCCATACCAACGAGTAGTGCGCGGAAAGGTTCCGAGGTATAATAGTGCTAATGGATAGTGAAGACATACAAGGTATGACGACTGTTGAGGTTGCGAAGCAGCAGCAAGCACACGGCTACAACCAATTACCTGATCGCGAGAAAAAGAGTTTTGTCAGTATCGTACTCCGGGTACTGACTGAGCCAATGATATTTTTGCTTGTGGCGGTTGTCATCGTGTATTTCCTGCTCGGTGATCGGACGGAAGCGATCGTGCTGATGATCTCGGTCATGGTTATCATCAGTATCGAGCTCTATCAGGACAGTAAGACGGAGAAGGCACTTGAGGCGCTTCGTGACCTCGCCAGCCCGAGCTGCAATGTCATCCGTGATGGCAAGCATCAGATTATATCGACTCGTGAGCTAGTGGTGGGCGACATCCTACTCGTCGCAGAGGGCGAACGCGTGCCGGCAGATGCGCGGTTACTCGAAGCCGAAAACATCATGGCTGATGAATCGCTCCTGACAGGAGAGTCAATCCCGGTCGACAAGTCTGAAGACGCCAGCGCTAGTGATCAGAAACGATTAATTTACTCAGGAACCATGATCGTTAAAGGCCACGGTATCGCCGAGGTGATCGCGATCGGCCTCAGTACAAAGATCGGTGAGATCGGCGTCTCGCTTGGTACGATCAAATCAGAAAAGACGCTGCTCAAACAAGAAGTCGACCGTGTCGTAAAAACGCTCGCCATCGTGGCGGTGTCGGTATCGGTCCTACTGGCAGTCGCGTACTGGTTACTGCGCGGTGATTTGCTGCGAGGTTTTCTCGCTGGACTGACGCTATCGATCGCAGTGCTACCGGAGGAATTCCCGGTTGTTCTCACCGTCTTCATGGCGCTTGGCGCGTGGCGGCTGGCGAAAAATAACGTACTGACGCGCAAAAGTTCAACGATCGAGACGCTTGGGAGCGCGACGGTGCTCTGTACGGACAAGACGGGTACGTTGACGGAAAATCGTATGCAGATCGATCGGGTGACTGATGCGTCTGGCGTAGAACTCCTGACCGACAGTGACGCGTATCGTGCATGTGTCGCGTATGGCGTGCTTGCATCGCAGGTGAAGCCATTTGATCCGATGGAAGAAGCGTTTTTGCTTGAGATGAGTTCACTCCAGCAGGATGTGAATACTATCTATGCCGGCAACCATATCGTCAAAGAATATCCACTCGAAGAAACGTCGCTTTCTGTCGCGCATGTCTGGGCAAATGACGATGACGTACAACAAAGCGTGGCGCTCAAAGGTGCGCCAGAGGTGGTGTTTGCGCTCTGTAAATCAGACAGTCAGGCTATCGCACAGCTCGAGGTGCGCATAAAAGAACTCGCTAGCAGAGGGCTCCGAGTGCTGGCTGTGGCCGAAGGGACACCGCGCGCAGATATCCCAGAGACTCGGGAAGGGTATGAATACAAACTACTCGGTCTGGTGGCGCTAGCCGATCCGATACGACGTGAAGTTGTCGACTCTGTTCGGCTATGTCGTCAGGCAGGCATCCGTGTCGTGATGATCACTGGAGACTATGCCGAGACGGCGCGACGGATTGGTAGTGTGGTCGGACTGGATAGCGAAGATGTCGTCACGGGCGATGAGTTTGCCACAATGAGCGAGGAACAGCGCAAGGAGGTGATACGCCGGACGTCGATATTTAGCCGTGTTGTGCCCGCGCAAAAACTCATGATCGTGAACGCGCTGAAAGAAAACGGTGAAGTAGTCGCGATGACAGGTGATGGTATCAACGACGCACCGGCGCTCAAGGCCGCGCATATCGGTATCGCCATGGGCAAACGAGGCACGGACGTGGCGAGAGAGGCGGCATCGATCGTACTACTTGATGACAATTTCGCTTCGATCGTTCGCGGCGTCAGACTCGGGCGACGGATCTTTGCAAATCTGCAAAAAGCGATGATGTATATCCTTGCCGTGCACATGCCGATCATCACGTTATCGTTGCTACCAGTGTTTTTCGGCTGGCCACTCGTACTGCTGCCGATCCATATTGTCTTCATAGAATTTATCATTGATCCGAGCTGTACGCTGATATTTGAAGGCGAAGATGAAGAGCCTGATACGATGGACAAACCGCCGCGCAAACTTGGCTCAGCACTCTTTAGTCGTTCGATGATCGTCGTTAGTGTGCTGTCTGGTGGCGTTATCTCGGCGTTGATCATCGTTGCTCATGCTCTCATGCTCTCGTCTGGCTGGAGTGAGGACAAGGCGCGGGCGATTACGTTCCTACTCGTGATACTAACGAACGTCATGATGATCCTCGCTGTTTCGGGGCGGCGCGTGGTGGCACGGGCGTTTTTGGAACGCAAGATCAATGCGCTGGCGATCGTCGTCGTCGTGGTGGCGGTGGCTCTGACGGCGATCTATACCGTCGCGCCGATACGAGGTCTCTTCCATATCGAGCCGATCAGTCTGGCTGATGCAGCTGGCGCGTTTGTAGTCGCTTTGCTCGCAACGTCGGTCGTCGTGCCACTTCGTCGGCTGATCATGTCGCGCTATTGAACGCAATTACTGGAAATAGCCGTAGCAATTGTGCCCGTGCTTTGACATAATAGATGGGATGAAAATACTTTTTAAGGTGCTTGGTTACGCACGTAATTTGTGGCCGTATTATGTCGGTATCATCGTCTTTTCGATACTGATGAGTTTGACGGCACTCGCGACGCCGTTTTTGATCAAG
>Ga0075163_10007328_pt1 | contig 14588 bp, 14 predicted proteins | sample JI1023141ADNA_FD_71478 | JGI IMG/M metagenome (GOLD analysis project Ga0075163, IMG submission 71478) | Wastewater effluent complex algal communities from Wisconsin, to seasonally profile nutrient transformation and Carbon sequestration -... | ecosystem: Engineered > WWTP > Effluent > Algae...
GAGATCGCCACCACCGGCCTGATCCGCCAGCCCAAGAAGGGCCGGATCTTCGAGGTCGTCTTCGGCGACTCCATTGAGATGGTGGTCCTGCCCATCCAGGGCAAGGGCTTGTGGTCCACGCTGTATGGCTATCTGGCGGTGGATCGCAACGGCAACACCATTCGCGGTATCACGTTCTACGCCCACGGCGAGACGCCGGGTCTCGGTGGTGAAGTGGACAACCCCGCATGGAAGGCCAACTGGTCGGGCCGCAAGGCCTATAACGAGAAGGGCGAAGCCGCCATCGGGGTCATCAAGGGCAAGGCGCCCGGCGCGGCCGAGGCCCCCTTCCAGATCGACGGGCTCTCGGGCGCGACGATCACCGGTAAGGGCGTGACCCGCTTTGTGCGGTATTGGCTGGGCCCCCAGGGCTACGGTCCTTTCCTGGTGCGCCTGCAGAAGGGAGGGGTGAAGTCGTGAGCAAGACGCGTGAGGTCCTCCTGGACCCCCTCTTCAACAACAATCCCATCGGCTTGCAGGTGCTGGGCATCTGCTCCGCCCTGGCGGTGACCACCAAGCTGGAGACAGCGGTCGTCATGGCGCTGGCGGTGACGGTGGTGACGGCCTTCTCCAACATGGCCGTCAGCCTGGTCCGCAACTTCATCCCGCCCAGCGTGCGCATCATCGTCCAGCTGACGATCATCGCCTCGCTGGTCATCGTGACCGACCAGATCCTCAAGGCCTACGTGTTTGAGGTCTCCAAGCAGCTCTCGGTGTTTGTGGGGCTCATCATCACCAACTGCATCGTGATGGGCCGCGCCGAGGCCTACGCCATGCAGAACCCGCCGATGTCGAGCTTTGTGGACGGCATCGGCAACGGCCTGGGCTACAGCGTGGTGCTGCTGTTCGTCGGCTTCTTCCGCGAGCTGTTTGGCAGCGGCAAGGTGATGGGCATCGAGGTGCTCAAGCTGACGAGCGATGGTGGGTGGTACCAGCCCAACGGCTTGATGCTGTTGGCCCCCGGCGCCTTCTTCCTCATCGCGGTGTTCATCTGGGCCATCCGCACGTGGAAGCCCAATCAGGTGGAGAAGGCCTGAAATGGAACATTACATCAGCCTGGCGGTGAAGTCGATCTTCGTTGAGAACATGGCCCTGGCGTTCTTCCTGGGCATGTGTTCTTTCCTCGCGGTATCCAAGAAGATCGAGACGGCCATTGGTCTGGGTTTCGCCGTGACCTTTGTGCAGGCGATCACCATTCCGCTCAACAACCTGCTCTACAACTACATCCTGCGGGATGGCGCGCTGGCGTGGGCCGGTGATGGCTGGAAGACGGTGGACCTGTCCTTCCTGACCTTCCTGGCGCTCATCGGCTCCATCGCGGCCGCCACGCAGGTGGTGGAGATGGCCCTGGACAAGTATGCCCCCGCGCTCTACTCGGCGCTGGGCATCTTCCTCCCGCTCATCGCAGTGAACTGCGCCATCATGGGGGGCAGCCTCTTCATGGTGGAGCGCGACTACTCCCTGGGGGAGAGCGTGGTTTTTGGTCTGGGCTCTGGCATCGGCTGGGCCCTGGCCATCGTGGCGCTCGCGTCCCTCCGGGACAAGATGCGCTATAGCAACGTGCCCCCCGCGCTGCGTGGGCTGGGCATCTCTTTCATGCTGGCAGGGCTGATGGCGGTTGCCTTCATGGCCTTCGCCGGCATCCAGCTGTAGGACTCGCCCGATGGACATCGTCATCTACGGCGTGATCTTCTTCCTGTTGATCGTGCTCTTCCTGGTGGCGCTGTTGCTGGCGGCCCGGAAGAAGCTCGTTAACATGGCCAACGTCAAGATCATCGTCAACGGTGATCGCGACAACCCCATCCTGGCGGCGGCGGGCAGCACCCTCCTCAACACCCTGGCGGAGCGGAAGATCTTCATCCCCTCGGCCTGCGGCGGCAAGGGCTCCTGTGGCGTGTGCAAGGTGCACGTGCACAGCGGCGGTGGCGCCATGTTGCCCACCGAGGAAGGCCACATCTCCCGCGGCGAAGCCCGCGAGGGGTGCCGGCTGTCCTGCCAGGTGAAGGTCAAGAGCGACATGGAGATCGAGGTCGAACCCGAGATCTTCAGCGTCCGCAAGTGGGAGTGCACCGTGCGCTCCAACCACGGCGTCGCCACCTTCATCAAGGAGTTTGTGCTCGAGCTGCCGGCGGGCGAGAGCGTGCCCTTCCGCGCGGGTGGCTACATCCAGATCGAGTGCCCGGCCCACACCGCCGTGTACAAGGACTTCGACATCGAGCCCGAGTACCGGGAGGACTGGGACAAGTTCAAGGTCTGGGCCCTGGTGTCGGAGGTCAAGGAGGGCGTCGTGCGCGCCTACTCCATGGCCAACTACCCGGAAGAAAAGGGCATGATCATGCTCAACGTGCGCATCGCCACGCCGCCGTGGGATCGCGCGAAGGGCGGGTGGGCCGACGTCCCCCCCGGCGTCATGTCCAGCTTCATCTTCAGCCGCAAGCCCGGCGACAAGGTCACCATCTCGGGGCCCTTCGGCGAGTTCTTCGCCAAGGATACCCAGAACGAGATGGTGTTCATCGGCGGTGGTGCCGGCATGGCCCCCATGCGGTCCCACATCTTCGACCAGTTCCTGCGCCTGCACACCAAGCGCAAGGTGACCTTCTGGTACGGCGCCCGCTCGCTGCGGGAGGCCTTCTATGTGGATCACTTCGACAAGATCCAGGCGGAGAACCCCAACTTCACCTGGCACCTGGCGCTGTCGGAGCCCCGCCCCGAGGACAACTGGAAGGGCTACAAGGGCTTCATCCACCAGGTTTTGTTCGAGAATTACCTGAAGAACCACCCCTCGCCCGAAGACTGCGAGTTCTACATCTGTGGGCCGCCGATGATGAACGACGCGGTCTTCAAGATGCTCGGTGGCCTGGGCGTGGAGCCCGAGAACATCCTCTTCGACGACTTCGGCGGCTGATCGAAGCCCAGTGCCCGGCCCCCCCTCCGCTGCCGGCGCCCGTCCCTGGCGCCGCTTCCTGCCCCCCGCCCTCTTCGTGGTCCTCCTGCTGGTGCTGTGGCTGGTGCGCCGCCCCGATGACCGGGTGCTGAGCACCTTCCGCGGCAACGCCCAGGGCAGCACCTGGGTGGTCAAGCTCGTCACGCCCGCCCCACTCACCGCCGACGCCAACGTGGCCGCCGGCCGCCTCATCCAGGCCGAGCTCGACCGCGTGGACGCCTCCATGTCCACCTGGCGCCCCGACTCGGAGATCGCGCGCTTCAACGCCCGCCAGGAGACGACGCCCTTCCCCATCTCCCCCCCTTTTGTGGCGGTGATGGGCATGGCGCGGGCGGTGAGCGAGGCGAGTGGAGGTGTCTTTGACGTCACCGTCGGCCCGCTGGTGGAGGCCTGGGGCTATGGGCCCGACGGCGTGCGCAGCTTGCCTTCCGAGGCGGATCTCGCGGCCCTCAAGGCCCGCGTGGGCTACCAGCGCGTGACGGTGGAAGCGGGCGCACTCCGCAAAGAGCGGCCCGACATGCACGTGGATTTGTCAGCGATTGCACAGGGTTATACGGTCGACCTCATCGTCGAGGCCCTCGAAGCCCAGGGCTACACCGACCTCTTTGTGGAGGTGGGCGGCGAGACGCGCGCAGCCGGGCGCAACGAGGCCGGCCGCATCTGGCAGGTGGGCATCGAGGTGCCCAGCGACAGCGAGGCAGGCGTCAGCCGGGTGCTGGCCCTCAACGACACCGCCATCGCCACCTCGGGCGACTACCGGCGCTACCGCGAGCAAAGCGGCCAGCGGGTCTCGCACACCATCGATCCCCGCACCGGTCGCCCCATCACCCACCGCCTCGCCTCGGTGACCGTCGTCCACGCCCGCTGCGCTCTGGCCGACGCCTGGGCCACCGCGCTCAACGTCCTCGGGCCCGAAGAAGGCCCTGCGCTCGCGCGGCGCCTCGGGCTCGCCGCCTTCTTCTTGATCCGCTCGCCCGACGGGACCTGGCAGCAGGTGGCAACCGACGCCTTTGAGACGGTGGCCGGCAAGGCGTTGCCCTAGCAACCAGGTCCCCCGAACAACCAGAAGTGCCCGAATCAACAGCGATTTTCGGTCAGGTCGCGTGCTCGGGCTTGCGCGCCACCAGCAGGAACTCCACGTTGCCGAAGGTGCCGGGCAGCACCGAGGCGGCGACGCCCTCGACGTCCAGGCCCAGCTCCGCGGCGCCCTCGCGGGCTTCGGCCACGATGCGGGCGTGCAGGGCCGGATCGCGCACGATCCCACCCGCACCCACCTCCGCGGCGGCCACCTCGAACTGCGGCTTGACCAACAGCACCGCGCGGCCGCCCGGCCGCAGGCGCTCGATGGCGGGCCCCAGCACCCGCCAGAGCGAGGTGAAGGAGACGTCGGCCACCAGCAGGTCCACGGGTTCGGGCACGCAGGTGGCGTCGATGGCGCGGGCGTCGGTGCGCTCCAGGTTGACCACCCGCGGGTCGCCCACCAGCCGCCAGTGCAGGTGGCCGTGGCCCACATCCACGGCGTAGACGCGTGTGGCGCCGCGCTGCAGCAGGCAGTCGGTGAAGCCACCGGTGCTGGCGCCCACGTCCAGACACACGCAACCCACGGGATCCACGGCAAAATCTGCGAGGGCGCCTTCGAGCTTTTGGCCCGCCCGGCTCACGAACTGGCGGGCGGCCCGGCCTTTGAGGCGCAGCGGGGCCTCTGCATCGACCCGATCCCCGGGCTTGTCCACGCGGCGCTCACCCGCCACCACCTGGCCGGCGAGGATGAGCGCGCGCGCCTTGGCGAGATCGGGGGCGAGGCCGCGGGCCACCAGGAGGGCGTCCGCCCGTGTGGTCGGTGACCCGGGCGCGCGGCTCATCGGGTGCGGCGGGCGATGCGCTCAACAAAGGCCGACAGCAGGGCCCCGCGACCACCCAGCGTGGCAAAGGCGGCGCGCGCCGCCAGGGCCGAAGCCTCCAGCTTCTGCTGCACCTGGGCGGGCGGGAAGTGGTGCAGGTAGCTGCGGCCGTCGCCCGCGGCGTCCTGGTCGGCGTCGAGCAGGTCGTCGGTGATCTGGAAGAGCAGCCCAAGTTCTTGGGCGCCTCGGCGGAGGGCGCGCACCTCTTCGGGCGGGGCGCCGGCGGCCAGTGCACCGCCTTCTGCGGCGGCGGCGATGAGCGCGCCCGTCTTGAGGCGCTGCATGGCCTCCAGGCTGCGGGCATCGGAAATGCCAGCAATATCAGCTACCTGGCCCGCCACCATGCCGCCCCCGCCCGCGGCCTTGACCAGCAGCAAGATCAGGCGCTCGGCCGTCTGGGCCTCGCCTACCTTGGTGACCGCCGCAAAGGCCTCGGTCAACAGCGCATCGCCTGCCAGGATGGCGGTGGCCTCGTCAAAGGCCTTGTGCACGGTGGGGCGGCCGCGGCGCTCGTCGTCGTCATCCATGGCGGGCAGGTCGTCGTGGATGAGGCTGTAGGTGTGCACCAACTCCACCGCCAGCGCCCACGGCAGCGCCGGGCTGGCCAGCCCTGAGACCGCCTCCGAGGCCAGCAGCGCGAGGGCCGGCCGGATGCGCTTGCCGCCACCGAAGAAGGCATGCCGCGCGGCGGCCAGCAGCCGATCGGGCCACTCCAGCTCCTCGAACCAGGCCTCGGCATAGGCCTCAAACCGCGTCAGGAGGCGGACCTCCGCAGCTTCCAGCGTCATGCGTCATCCTCCAGGCTGGCCTTGAGCTCTTCGATGCGCCGCTCGGCGCCCTCCAGCAGGCTGGCGCCCTGGCGAGCGAGCTCGACGCCGCGGCCGTAGGTGGTGAGCGCCTCGTCCAGCGAGACCTCGCCCTCGCCCCCCTCCAGGCGGCTGACCAGCTTCTCAAGCTCGGCCAGCAGCTCCTCGAAGCCCGGTTGTTCCTTCTTTTTGGCCACGCTTACTCTCCTGGGCTGGTCGGTGGGGTCGAGGCGGGCGGAAAAGCGCCGGTGACGCGGGCGGTGAGGCGCCCCTCTTGGAGCAGAATCTCCAGCTCAGCGCCCTCGGCCACGCCATCAAAGCGACGCACCACCCGGCCGCCGCTGCGGGTGATGCTGTAGCCCCGCGAGAGGACGCCCAGGGGCGACAACGCCTCCAACCGGGCGGCGCTCATGGCGAGGGCGTCGTGGGCGGCGCGCAGGCGGCGCTCGCCGGTGCGCACGAGGCGGGCGCGGGCGGCTTCCAGGCGGGCTCGACTGCGCACGAGCCGCGCGGCGGGCTCCACCGCGGCCAGGCGGCGGCGCAGGGCCTCCACTCGCCTCCGCCGAGCCTCCAGACGCGTCCGGGTGAGCGCCTCCAGCCGGGTCACCGCCCGCTCCAGGCGCCGCTCTGCGCGCACGAGCTGGCCCGTCAGGGCGCGTCCCAGGCGCTTCTGGTAGACCTCCAGCGTGTAGAGCAGCGCATCGCGCTCAGGCACCGCCAGCTCCGCCGCGGCCGAGGGCGTGGGGGCCCGGCGATCGGCCACCAGGTCGGCGATGGTGGTGTCCGTCTCGTGGCCCACCGCGCTGATCACCGGCTTGGGGCACGCGGCGATGGCCCGGGCGACGATCTCCGTGTTGAAGCCCCACAAGGACTCCAGGCTGCCGCCCCCGCGCCCCACGATGATGACATCCACCTCGGGGTGGCGGGCGAGGCGCTCCAGGGCCCGTACGATGTGGGGCGCCGAATCGACGCCTTCCACGGGGCTGGGGGAGACGATCACCGGAATCTGGGGCGAGCGGCGGTGCACCACCGCCTCGATGTCGCGCCGCGCGGCGCCCACCGGGCTGGTGACCACCCCCACCGCCCGCGGCAGGAAGGGCAGGGGACGCTTGCGACCGCTGGCGAAGAGCCCTTCGGCGTCGAGGCGGGCCTTCAAGGCGTCGAAGGCGGCCTGCAGCTTGCCTCGCCCGGCCTGCTCGATCCACGAGATGACCATCTGCAGGCGGCCCTGCACCTCGTAGAGCGTGATGCGCCCGTATACCACCACCAGCGCTCCCACCGGCGGCCGGTAGCGCAGCGACTGCACGGTGGTGCGGTAGACCACACACTCCATGCGCGCCTCCTCATCCTTGAGGGTGAGGTAGACGTGGCCGCTGGTGTGCTCTTTGAGGGCGCTGATCTCGCCCAGCACCACCACATCGCCAAACTCGGCCTCCAGCGTGCCTTTGAGGCGGCGGGTGAGTTGACCAACGGTGATGGGCGTGCTCGCCATGGAGGCCGTTTAGCACGCCAAGGGGCCGGCGGGCAGCCCCCCTGTGCACTGCGGGGGGGGTGGTTGCATCCACAGCGGATTCATGATGGAAATCGGGCATGTTCATCGGTCACTATGCCGCCGCCCTCGCCATCCGCCGCCGCACCCCCGGTCTCAACCTGGGGGTGTTGTTTGTGGCGGTCCAGCTCGTGGACCTCGCGTTTTTCACCTTCGTGCTGCTGGGCATCGAGCGCCTGCGCATCGTGCCCGGCTTCACCGAGACCAATCCCTACGACCTCCATGACATGCCCTACACCCACAGCCTGGTGGTGACGCCCCTCTGGGGTCTGGTGGCCGGCGTGGTCTGGCGTCTGGCGGGCGGCCGCTATGCCATGTGGGTTGGCCTCGCGGTCGCGTCGCACTTCTTGCTGGACGTGCCGATGCATATCCCTGATTTGCCGGTACTTTTTGGCGATGGGCCCAAGATCGGCCTGGGCTTGTGGAACTCCTGGGTGGGCGCAACCTTGCTGGAGGGGGGCCTCTTCGCAGCGGCCGCCGTGCTCTACCTGACCCGCCCCGACCGCGTGGCGCCCATTGCGCGCGCCACCTGGATTCTGCTCGCGGTCATGGGGGTGCTGGCGCTGAGCACCGCCTTCTTCCCCGTGCCGGCCAACACCGCGGAGCTCGCCGCCCAGAGCTTGTCCGCCTATGCCCTCCTGGCCATCGCCGCCTGGCGCATCGATCGCCCGGTGACCGCATGAAGCCCACGCCACCGCCCGGCGAAGTCGTGTGGACGGAGCCGCGCTTCCGGGTGCGGATCCACGCGCTGCCCGTGCGCGGGGGCACCCAGCGGCGGGCCTTCATCGAGCACCCGGGCGCGGTGGTCATCGTGCCGGTGGTCCCCGATGGGGTTGTTTTCATTGAGAATCGCCGCTGGGTAGTGGGCCAGACGCTGCTCGAGCTGCCCGCCGGCGGCCTCGCGCCCGGCGAGGATCCGGCCGCCTGCGCGCTGCGCGAGCTGGAGGAGGAGACGGGCCTGCGGGCGGGTCGCCTGGAGCCGCTGCAGAGCTTCTTTGCGCTGCCGGCCTATACCACCGAGGTCATGCACGCCTTTGCGGCCTACGATCTGACGCCCACCGCCCAGCGCCTCGAGCCCGACGAGCAGATCACCGTGCACCCCCTGCGCACCGCAGAGATCCGCGCGCGGCTGGCGGCGGGGGCCTTCCAGGACATGAAGACGCTGGCGGTGCTCAGCGCGTGGTGGGCGAGGGATCCGTCGGGACCGTGTGGTGGAACTTCTCGTAATCAATCATCATTCGACCATCCGGAAGCTGACTGATCACGTCCACGAAGCGGTGGTGCACGCGGATATCGGCGGCCGTGTAGTTGTGGCGGGCGTACACGGTCTGGCCGTAGGTGCCGTCGTGGCCGGTGAGGATGGCCGCCACCATGATGATGGCCCGCTCGGGGTCGCTCCAGTCCACGTCCTTCAGCGGGCTGTCGCCATCCACCACGTGCATCACCGACCAGGTCATCTGGAAGAAGGGCTGCCGAGAGCGCTCCAGCTTGAGGTCGTAGAGCCGGCGCATGTGGTCGCCCTCGGGGGTGACCTCATCACGCAACACGGAGAGGCTCATGTTGGCGTCGATGATCTCGTTGCCGCGGGCGTTGCCGGCCCGAAACATCAGGTTGATGAGACCGTAGCGGCGTGTGACCACCAGCGTCTCGCTGAACAACACCGAGGCCTTGGCGCGGGAGGCCTTGGCGAACATGAGGCCGGTGGCCAGCGCCACCATGATCATGCACATCGCCACCTGCACGGTCATCAGCATGTTGCCGTAGGGGGTGGCCGGCACCAGCCCGCCGTAGCCCACGGTGGACATGGTCTGCACGCTGAAGAAGAAGTGGTCGGCAAAGCTGTCCGGCCGGGCGTTGACCACCGAGCCGGGCTCCAACATATACAGCCCGGCAAACACCACATTGGCCAGGAAATAGAGGAAGGCGATGGTCGCAAAGACCCGAAACCATGAGCCTTCCATCAAGTAGAAGTAGAGGTCACGCCGCAGGTCGTTGGGGGTGCCCTTGCGCACCACCTGACCCAGCTGCGCGGTATCGGGGCGGGGGGGGGCGCGGCCCTCGGCGAGGGCGTTGCGGGTCTCTTCGGCCACCGTCTTGAGGTGGTGGTGCGCGTCGGCCAACAACGGGGCCATCATCATGTCGAAGAAGACCTGGGCGAAGCACATGGCGCTGATGATGAGCAGGAAGAGCCAGGCGGGCATCGCGCCGCCTACCTGGGCGGTCAGCAGGATGACCGCCGCCGAGCCGATGCGCACGTTGATGCGGGCGCGGTCGCTCATTTCGCTTTGTTTTCGAGCGGTGACGGAGTCGAGCATGGCCACGCCCAGCATGGCGGTGGCCAGCGCCACGCACAGAATCCAGCGGTATTTGGCGGGCGCCACTTCCCCCAGATCAAACAGCGCCGCCTTCTTGAGCGCTACGCCGGTGGCCGTGATGCCGAGCTGCACCGGAATGTGACCAAACAGCCACATCATCGGGCTGATGCGGCCCTTCTTGATCTGCGATCCCGCCACGTCGTCGAAGTAGATCCACCACAGCGAGCACGTGATCAGGAGGGTGAGGGCGGCCTGACCGAGGACGTGGAGGCTGGCCTCATCGGCCGAGATGGCCGATAGCACCTTCACAAACGACTCGCCCAACACAATCAGGGTCAGCAGCCCATAGCGCTCCCCCAGGTGCTCAAAGTCCACCGGGTAGCGCTCCATCAAGACCCGCGAGCGGCGCCCAAAGGGTGAGCTCAGGATGGCGCCGATGCCCACCGCCCACAGCAGGTAGTTCCACGGCGTGGGGACCACCGCCGACACGCCCCAGAGGACGGCGCCCACCCCAAAAACGCCGCCCCAATAGGCGCTGTAGTCGCGGCCCTGCTTGATTTGACGCCACGTGCGGACGTACAGCACGCCCACCAGCGCCTGGGCCAATGCGTAGCAGATGACAAAGCGCGTCGGCTTGTGAGCCAGCACATCGGGCGCGAAGATCGCCATGCCGCCCACGGCGAACATCTGGGCAAACACCAGCATGCGGTGGGTGAAGTCGTCCACCGTGAAGCGGTTGGCGTAGTACGTAAACCCGGTCCAGGTCAGCCAGATGGGCACAAAGACCGCGCTGAAGACCAGGAAGCCCTCCAGCGTGGGCCGGGCGGCCAGGCCGTTGCCGAGCTGGATAAACGCCGCCACAAAGATCAGGTCGTAGAAGAGCTCCAGCCAGCTCGCCTTCTTCTCGCCCGAGTCCGCCGTATGCAGGGCGGGTACGTGGTACCAGCGGCTTCGCATCACACTCCCCAGGGACTTGCCGGCCCAGCATGGATCGAGGGCGCACCCGTGTCGATCCCGCCGGGGCGTCACCTGTGCACATGGCTGAAATTGAAGCAGTTTTTTGTCAGGTCGAGGCAAATGTGCGCCCGCCGGTGGGCCCCGGAGAGCCGTGCGTGCTCACCCCGGGCCTTGCGTTTGACTCCGGGGCGTCGTACTTGGCCCCCATGGAGCACCTCGACCTCACTGCCTGGCTGGCCCAGGATCCCGAAGCGCGGCAGGCCCAGCTGCACGCCGCCTTCCTACCCACCGCCACCCAGTCCTCGGACGGGGCCGCGCAAGTACCTGAATTTTCAAAGGAAATTGAGGCCGGACTCGCCGACGTGCAGGCGCGGCTGCTGGCCGACGATCCGCCCGCGTTGCGGGTGGCGGCGCAGGCCCTGGCCGATCGCGGCCTCACGTGGCCGGTGGTGGTGCGCGCCCTGGTGGAGCACCTGCACGGCCACCGGGCCACCAGCCTGGCCCGCTGGGAGGGCATTGAGGGGCTGCGCGACGAGCTGATCGAAGAGGCCGTGATGTTGGCCCGCGGGGGCGCGGAGCTGTGGCCCGAGTTCATCCTGCGCTATGCCGACGAGTCGCCCGACGGCGTGCTGGCGGCCCTCATCCGCCACGCGGGGGTGGAGGCCATCGCACCGCTGGTGGCCGTGCTCACCAACGACGTGGAGCGCGATCCCGACTCGGAGAGCGAGGGCTTTGCGCCGCTGCACGCCGCGACGTTGCTGGGTAGCCTGGGCCTGCCCGAGGTGATCGAGCCTCTGCTGGATCGGCTGCCCGACCTCGCGCCGGGCGAGCCCATGGTGGATGCCCTCGAGGCGGCCCTGCACGGGTTTGGTGACGCGATCCTGGCGCCGGCCCTCGCCCGCATCGAGGCGGCCGCCGATGACAAGGACACCCAGCTCGCCTACTGGATGTTGCTCGCGCGCTCGGAGATCGACGACGACCGCATCCGCGACGCGCTGGTGGCGCTCCTGCCCGACTTCCCCGAGGACGCCGCCTACGGCCTGAGCATCTACGGCGACGTGGTGGTGCAGCCGGCGGTGGAGGCGGTGTTTGACGGCCTCTCCGACGAAGATCCCGTGCGCATCATGGATCTTGCGGCCTCCCTCCAGCACCTGGGCGGCCCGCTGAGCCCCGAGCGCCAGGCGCGCCTGGATGCGGCGGAGGCCGAGGCCGCCCTGCGCTATCAGGCCGAGATGGGCGAGGCCCCCGCGCCTGCCGGGCCGGCGCGCCGGCCGCTCAACAAGGCCCAGAAGGCCGTCGCGCAGAAGAAAAAGAAGGTCCAGCGCCAGATGAAGAAGAAGAGCCGCCCCAAGAAGAAGAAGTAGCGGTCCCGGCTTCCGGCGTGCGCGGCAGGGGTGTGCGTACGGGGGTCTTCTGCTAGCTTCGAGGCAGACGAAGCTGGGGGAAGCCATGGGACGCGGATGGTGGGTGTTGGCGGCGGTGATCGGGTGTGCGGGCTGTGATGATGGCGACGATGCCGGGGGCGCTGGCGGGGCCGGCGGCTCGGGCGGCGCCGATGCCAGTGCGGGTGGTGCGGGCGGCGCCGGTGGGGGTGGGGGCATCGTGCCCGACGCCAACGGCTGCCACTATGTCGTGGCCCCGGGCGCGGATGTGCAGGAGCGCCTCCAGACGGTCCTGATCGACGCCCAGCCCAGCCAGGTCGTGTGCCTCGACGCCGGCACCTTCAGCTTCACCACCGAGCTCTCCATCTCCGTGGACGATCTCACCCTGCGTGGCGCCGGGCGCGACGCCACCATCCTCGACTTCTCGGGCCAGACGGTGGGCGCCAACGGGTTGGCCATCACCGGCGACGGCGTCATCATCGACGGGTTGCAGGTCAAGGACTCCAAGGGCGACGCGATCCGCGCCCAGGCGGTGGATGGCGTGGTCTTCCGCAACCTGCGGGTGCTGTGGAGCACCCCCGAGGCCTCCACCAACGGCGCCTACGGCCTCTACCCCGTCGGCTGCAGCCAGGTGCTGATTGAGAACTGCATCGTCAGCGGCGCCAGCGACGCCGGCATCTACGTGGGCCAGTCGCACCAGATCCTGGTGAAGGACAGCGAGGCCTTTGGCAACGTGGCCGGCATCGAGATCGAGAACTCCAGCGACGCCGAGGTGGTGGGCAACCACGCCCATGACAACACCGGCGGCATCCTCGTGTTCAACCTGCCCGAGCTGCCGGTGAAGAACGGTGCGCGCACACTGGTGCACGATAACCTGATTGAAAACAACAACTTGCCCAACTTCGGCAAGGCGGGCAGCGTCGTGTCCCAGGTGCCGGGCGGCTCGGGTGCGTTCCTCATCGCGGCCGACAACAACGAGTTCCGCGACAACATCATCCGCGGCAACCAGTCGGCCGGGCTCATCTTGATCAGCTACATCCCCGAGCTCTTGGGCAGCTTCGAGGACCCCGACTTCAATCGGTACGCCGAGAACAACGACTTCCACGACAACGAGTACAGCGACAACGGCACCATGCCCCAGGGGGTCATCACCGACCTGGGCATCATGATGGGGCCGGACATCCTCACCGATGGCTGCTGGCCAGCGGGCATGCCCACGGGCGGCAACTGCATCCGCGAGGCGGCGGGCACGCGCTTGGACAACCTGGACTTCTGCAACGGATTTGCCAATCGGGGCGCGGACTTGACGCCCTTCGACTGCGCCCAGGATCCGCTGCCTGGCCAGAGCTTCTAGCAGGCTGCTGCCACGGACGAGGCCCCATGACCCTGCGCTGGATTCTGACGCGGCTGCTCGTGCTCACGCTCCCCCTCGCCGCGTGTGATGACGGGGGCACCGCCACCGAGCAGGGGGCCGAGCGCCCCCACTTCAACCTGGCGGATCTGCCGCTGCCCAAGCTGTCCGACTACGGCTTCTTCGTGGGCCGCATGGCGGACGAGCAGCCTGCAGCGGGGGTGGTGCCCTACACGGTCATTGCGCCGCTCTGGGCCGACCACGCGGGCAAGGGCCGCTTCATCCTCTTGCCCGAAGGCACCGCGGCCGACACCACCGAGCCCGATCAGTGGGCCCTGCCCGTGGGCAGCATCGTCATCAAGAGCTTCAGTGATTCCGGTGACTTGCGGGATCCCGAAGGCAGCCGGCGCCTCATCGAGACGCGGCTCTTGATCCACACCGCCAACGGGTGGACCGGCCACACCTACCTGTGGGACGACGCCCAGACCGAGGCCGTGCGCCACGTGCCGGGCCGCCAATTGGAGCGCACGTTTCTCGACGAAGCGGGGGTGGAGCAGACCCGCCCCTACATCGTGCCCAATACCAACCAGTGCAAGAACTGCCACGAGATCGACGACACCGTGCGCACTCTGGGGCTCTCCACCCGCCAGATGTCCGCGGAACAACAAGAGAAATTGATGGCCGCGGGTGTCCTGGCCACCGCTGCCCCCGCGGTGGAGCCCCTGGTGGCCCCCTTCGGCGACGGGCCCCTCGATCGGCGCGCGCGCTCCTACCTGGACGCCAACTGCAGCCACTGCCACCGCCCTGGTGGCGGCGGTGGGACCTCCGGCCTCACCCTGCTGGCCACCGAGACGCACCCGGCCGCCTTCGGCATCTGCAAGTCCCCCGTGGCGGCTGGCCCCGGCGCGGGCGACCGCCACCACGACATCAACCCCGGCCACCCCGAGGCCAGCATCATGATCTATCGAATGTCCTCCACCGATCCCGAGATCAAGATGCCGGAGATCCCCAACCTCCTGGTGGATGAAGCCGGCGTGGCGCTCCTCACCGCCTGGATCGCTGGCATGACCCCCGCCGGCTGCGACCGGGATGAGGCAAACCCTTGAAAAACTTGATGATTTGTTTGGCGCTTTTGGCCGCCTGCACCTCGACCGATGGGGACGCGGATGACGCGGCCATCGGCGGTGTGGGCGGCATGGGCGGCGGTGGCGCGGGTGGTGCTGGCGGCGTCGGTGGTGCTGGCGGTGCTGGTGGCGTGGGCGGCGCCGGTGGTGTGGGCGGGGTTGGTGGTGCTGGCGGCATGGGCGGCGCCGGTGGCATGGGCGGCGCCGGTGGCATGGGCGG
>Ga0075163_10007329_pt1 | contig 14587 bp, 11 predicted proteins | sample JI1023141ADNA_FD_71478 | JGI IMG/M metagenome (GOLD analysis project Ga0075163, IMG submission 71478) | Wastewater effluent complex algal communities from Wisconsin, to seasonally profile nutrient transformation and Carbon sequestration -... | ecosystem: Engineered > WWTP > Effluent > Algae...
TCTGGACGACGCAGGAGCCGAACGACGGGCAGGCCAGCACGGCCGGCGGGGTCGCGCTGCATGGCAAGAACGTGATCGCCGCGGGCGTCCACTGGACGGGCGGCGACTTCGTCGGGACGCTGCGCCGCTACGACCTGGGGGGCACGTGGATCGGCACCGACGACGGGTGGAGCATGAAGCACACGGACTGGACGAAGCGCCCGGAGCTCGCGTCTGCCGTGGTCGGCCTCACCGGCGTCGCCGTCGATGCCGACCTGAACATCATCACGGTCGGGATCGCGTTCGTGGCCAACGAGCCGCGGATGTACGTGGCCCGCTTTTTCCCAGACGGGACATTGCATTGGGAGGTGCTCGGCGAACTGCCGACCGAAGCGCACGGGGTGGGCGTCCAGGCAGACGGCACGATCTGGGTCGCCGGGGCGGTGCGCACCAACGACATCCCGGAGCGGTGGGACCTGGCGACGTGGGTCTACGGCCCGGACAAGCAGGCCCACGGCCAGGACATCTATAACGACCCCGACGACGAGCTCAAGCTGCGCAGCGAACGTGGCCGCGCCGTGGCCGTGCTGCCCGGCGACCGCGTCGTGGTCGCGGGCACACGCGAGGTCTCCCCCGGGAACAACGACCCCAACTACCTCCGCGGCGTGGCCCTCGTCTACGAGGGCAAGGGCAAGCGCATCGGCGAGTGGACCTCGCCCGGCGACAAGATGCAGCATGACGCGATCCTCGCGGCCGTCGCCACCGACGAAGGCGTGGCCTTCTGTGGCTACGGGCAGAACGACCCGACCGATCCGACCGACGAGCCGCAGATCCTCGTACGCTGGCACGACGAGGCGCTTGTAGAGCTGAAGCTGCCGCGCCTCGAGATCACGCCCGGCGGCGGCGTGTGCAACGCGGTCGGCTACAACCGCGAGGGCGCGACGATCGTCGGCGCGGCGGTCAACAAGTTTGGCCAGGGTAACAACCAGTGGATCTTCGCGGTCCGCGACGCCGCGCTGCCGCTGGTCGACTACATGCAGCGCGACGGCCTCGACTCTGGCGACGACCGCGTGCTCGCGCTGGCGTGCGACTACATGTGCGCGTGGGCCGGGTTCGAGGAGGTCGACGGCTTCCCGATGTGGATCACCGGGCTTCGCCGCGGGTAGCGGTCACTGCGGAACCAACACGGCGCACTGGTCCAGCGCCAGCGCGGCCCCTTCCTGCAAGAAGGGGCCGTAGTCCGTCTCGCAGATGGACAGGAAGCGACCATGCGCAGCAGTGTTCGCCAAGATCCGCAAGGGGTTGTCGCTCGGTTCCTGGGTGTCGCACACGCTGTCAGGCAACTCGTTGTCGCTCGAGATCACGAGCACGACGACCGCCTCCTCGTTGCCGCCCTTGACGGTCACGAGCGTGTCGTACCAGCTCGCCGGGGTGCCGGGGCTCAGGTTGTCCTTGCCCGACTCGACGATGACGACCACGAGAAGCGCGTCAGGCCGGACGAACCCCGCGTTGCAGCCGGTGCTGAGGATCTCGGGCTGCACCGCGGAGACCATCGACTCCGCCGCCACCGGCGTCTTCGGGCCCTCGCCGAGCGTGGCGATGCACTCGAACGACGTCTCGAGCGTGGCATCGTCGGCCGTGGTGATGTAGCGGTGCTCGGTCGCCAGCTCGCAGCGTTTGTTCGAAGCGCCGAAGTTGGCTGTGATCGTTACCCCTGCCCCCTCGGTGATGTCGCACATTACGAACGGCCCGCAAGGATAATCCTCCGGACAGCCAGGCTCCTGGCAAGCACCGCACGTCAATTCGCAGTCGTAGCAGTCCTCTCCCAGCAGAGAGCTTGTACCGGCGTCCACGACCATGACCTGGTAGTCGAAGTCCGCGAGGTCCTGTCTCAGCAGGTTCACGAACGTCGGGAACGCGGCCTGGAGCTGGAGCTGAACCTCCTTCATCTCGAAGTGCGAGGAGATGACGAACAAGAAGTCGATCTTCCCCTGGCAGCCGATCGTCGGCTCGTAGTCTGACGAGGTGCCCACGTCCCACGTCCCCGCCGCCGCGGCCGTGCTCGCCGAGTCCTCGCCCGTGCTCGTGCTGCCGGAGCTGCTGGTGCTCGTGCTGCCCGTGCTCGTGCTCGTGTCGCCGGAGCTGCTGGTGCTCGAGCTGTCGGCCGCGATCGTCGCTGGCTGCGGCCCGCCGCCGGTGAAGCTTGACGACTCGGCGTTGTCCCGCGCGCAGCCCGGCGCCAGATCAAGGGCGGCGGCGACGCTTAGCAGGGCGAGCGGGCGGAGGCGCATCTCCGCGCGAGCGTACCGTAGGCCCCGGCGGAAGGCCACCTTTGGTCCAGTCCCGCGCGGCGACGAGGGCGGCGATCTCGTCGAGCGACAAGCCCTGCTCGCGCATTGTGACAGCGAAGCGGACCTGCTCGAGCACGTGCGCCGGGAAGCGGTTGAACACCCCGCTCGGGTACCCGTGCGAGATCTTGACCGGCTTGGTCAGGAGCCCGCGGGCGATCCACACGCGAACGGCCCGGCGGGTCAAGCCCGCGGCCTCCATGATGTCGGCCATCGTGGCGAACTCGGGGTCGAGCTTGCGGCGGTCGGCCATGCGGCGGGGGATGGTACGCCCACCCCCGGGCCCGGCGCTACCGGCGGCGGGCGCCGCCGCGGGCCGCCTTGGCCGGCGCCGACGGCCGGCGGGTGGCCGGGGCGGGGGCAGGCGGGTTGGCGGCGGCCTTGGCCTTGCGGGCCTCCTCCGCGTCCATCTTGCCCAGCATCACCTCGATCTCCTCGTTCGTGTAGCCGCCGGACCGCTTCGCGGCGATGAAGCGGGCCCGCTCGACCGCCGCCACCGGGAAGCGGTTGAACACCCCGCCGGGCATGCCCAGCGACACCTTCAGCGGCGGCGGCAACAGGCCGATCTCGACCCACACCTGCACGGTCCGCCGGGCGATGCCAGCGGCGGCCATGATGTCGTCCGTCGTGGCGAACTCGGGATCGAGGTTGCGGGTGATGGCCACTGCCTGCCGACTCTACAGCACCGCGCGCTCGCGCACCAGCCACGGCGGCGGGCCTAAACGCCGCTCCGGCGCCCCCTTGCGCGGCCGCCCGGCCGGGGTGTAGAGTCGAAGTGCTCAATGAGAGAACATTAACGGAATGATGATCACCGATGGATGCTCAGCCACAACCCCGCACCGACGTCTTCTGCTTCGACCACGCCCGACCCCCACTCGAGATCGTCGAGCCGCCGCCGCCTCCGCGGTCGTCGGGCTTCTACCGATCCGAGACGACGGACTTCTACGTCAGCGCGGACGGGCGCGTGTACCTGCTCCGCACGCCGAGCGAGCCCGCATGTCTCCACCCGTGCCATGCGCTCCCATCGACGGCGGTGCACTCGTCGGCCCGTGTCGACCCGCCGCTCGAGATCCTCGCACGTGCGGCCGATGAGCTCGCGAGGCCCACGACCGGACGCATGCGATCGATCCGCGACGAGGTTCGCCGCGACCGCCTCGTCGCGGTCGCGGCGCTCCTGCAGGAGACCCTCATGTGCGTCGGTGACGAGCTCGAGCGCCTCTTGCTGGACGAGTGCCCGCCGGATCCGGCGGGCCTCCACGAGCGCCTGACGGAGCGGCTGGACGTGCTGGGCCGCCAGCGGCACGCGCTCGACAACCAGGGGATCAACCGCCGCGGCGACCGCGAGAACGTGCCCGCTCCCGGTCCCAACGTCCCGCCGGCGGCCGCTCCGTTCGTCCACCGGGGCGAGTACCTCGGCTGGTTCGTCGGTCTGGCCGCCGCGGCCCCGGCGCTTCCCGGCATCCACGAGACCGCGGCGGATGTCCGCGACGCCCACATGCGGGGGGAGCTCTGGACCATCGCCCGCGACGGCCTGGTCTACGTGTTCCGCTGCCCGCCGACCGACACGAGCAACACCGACACGCGCAAGGAGACCGCAGCATGATCACCCAACCACTTGTCCTCACCACCACGCGCACCTGACCCTCAGTCCGCCCGCGCCTTCGGCCGGGCTCGACACCTCGAGCGTGCGGCGGGGGTCGGCATCTCGCGCGCCGCGTCGACAGCCCGCGGAACCCCGGCGCTGGTTGCGCAGCTGCGGGCATCGTGAGACGCTGGTCGGCTGGGGGTGTTGGTCGATGGCGGAGGGCAAACGCGCGCGCCGGGAGGGTTCGCCGGAGGCAATCGAGGTGTTGTCGAAGCGCCAGCTGGAAGTCCTCGAGTTGCTCGCCAAGGGACTGACCAACGATGAGCTCGGCGGTGTGCTGGGCATCTCGTCGACGACCGTCCGCACGCACATCACCGCGATCCTCACGCGGCTGGGGGTCAGCAACCGCACCGAGGCGGCGGCCGCGTTCGTCGCCTGGAGCGCCCGGCCCCCGCGCATCACGACGTTGCTGTGCCGCCCGGCGCTCGTCGTGCTGCAGCCGGTCGCGTTCGACGGGGAGCCACGAGCCCGCGCGATCGCCGGCGCGATCGGCCATGACCTCTCGCGCCTGTTCGCCAGCTGGTGCTGGTTCCCGGTGCTCACCCCCGCCGAGGGCCTCCGGGCCCGTCCCGCCGACGTGAGCCCCGCCGAGTTCGGGCAGCGGCTCGGCGCCAGCTTCGTCGTCGACGGCGTCCTCCGCCGGGCGTCGTCGTCCTGGCGGCTGTCCGTCCGCATCGACTCCGCCGCGACCGGACACACCCTGTGGGCCGACTGCTACGACTTCGCCGACGACGAGCTGTTCGCCGTCCAGGACCTCGTCTGCGAGACGATCGTCGCCACGGCCTATCCCATGCTCATCGTCTACACCCAGGCCGGCCTGCGCCCCGTCGACCGCCCGCACGACTTCCCGGCGTGGGAGCTCGCCCACGAGGGCATGCGCCTGTGCGGCCTCCGCGAGGCCTCCGCCAACCACACCGCGCAGTCGCTGTTCCGCCTCGCGCTCGCGCGCGAGCCCGTCCTCGTGCTCGCTCACTTCGGCCTCGGCCTCGCCAACTTCGACGCGGTGCTCAACCAGTGGAGCACCCCCGAGGACGCGCGCCGACAGCTCGTCGAGTCCGCCGACCGCTGCATCGCCCTCGCCCCGCACGCCGCCGAGGGCCACTATCTGCTCGGCCGGTACTTCCAGGCCATCGGCGACTACCCGCTGGCGACCCGCTCGCTCGAGTCGGCCATCCGCCGTAACCCGAGCTTCGCCCCCGCGCACGCGCTGATGGCCCAGACGCTGCAGCTCTCCGACCGCTCGGAGGAGGCGCTGACGCGGATGAAGCACGCGGCTCGGCTCGGCCCCGGCGCCTTCACGGCCGGCCTGGCGGCGCTCCACTTCTCACGCGGCGAGTACTCGGAGGCGCTCGCGGCGGTCGAGGAGGCGATCGCGTCGAACCCCCGCTACCCGTTCGCGCGCGCGCTCGCGGCCGCGTGCGCCCTCTGGGCGGGGGACCTCGTCCGCGCGGCCGAGCACGCGTACGCCCTGCAGGGCCTCGCGCCCGACTTCTCGCCGGCCGAGTTCTTGCGATCCTTCGGCACCCGCGTCGAGGCGGTCGAGCGGCTCAGCGAGGCCCTCGAGCGGATCTCCAGGCTGACGTCGACGGTCGCATGAGCGCGGGCGGGCGGGTCCCGCGGACGCCCCGCTCAGTCGCCGTAGACGCGGACCTTGGCGATGAAGAAGTACTCCGGGGCGACCTTGACCAGCGCGACGTAGCGGTATGGCGTCGGGTCGTTCACCGGGAACGAGAAGACGTGCCGGAACGGCGTGGGCTGGTCCCCGTGGGCGGCGAGGACGACGTGGCCCTCGCTCATGTCGCGGTGGTTCGACGCCCAGACCTGGAAGTTGCGCCGGGTCTCCGGCTGGTCGAGGTCCTGGCGGGTGACGAATTCGACGCGACGGAGGCGACGGGCCTCGCCGAGGTCGACCTGCCACCAGCTCCCGACGGGCTGATAGACGGGCGACCAGCCGCCGGTCGCGGCCGAACCGCCGTCGCTGGCGCGCCCGGGCAGGTAGTTGTCGTCGTAGACGGACGAGGCGCTCGCCGGCTTGCCGGCGGCGAGCTCGTTGGCCGGCGTGAGGCAGACGCCGATCGCGTCGACATACCCGCCGGCGCGGCCCCAGAAGCCGACGAGGCGCCGGTCCGGGCCGATGTCGATCTGGAAGGGCTCCCCGCCCTGACCGCCGAAGGCGTGGTGCCTGCCCTTGTTGGTGAGGAACTCGAGGCGATCGACGAAGCCCCCGGCGCGGCCCCGGATCTGGACGATCGCCTCGTCGGCCTCGAGCTCGAAGTACGCCTCTTTCCCGCCGCCGCCGCCGTGCCGTACGCCCTCCTGGGGCCGGTCCTCGCCGTCGATCCAGTGGACCTGGATCGCGTCGATGTAGCCTTGGTGGCGGATCGTGATCCGGCGGATGCGCTTGGCCCGCGTCAGGTCGTCGAGGAAGGGGTCGCCCCCGAGGCCGCCGTGCATCGGGCTGCCGTAGATCCCCGAGCACACGCCGAGGGCGTCGATCACCCCGGCGGCGCGCCCGTGGAAGCCGAGGATGTGATCGCCGTAGTCGGGCTCGAGCTCGAAGGGCTGGCCGCCGCTGCCGCCGTACGGGCCGAGCATCCGGCCGGTGCTGGTGTAGAAGGTGATCTGATCGACGTAGCCGCCCGAGCGGCCGGTGACCTTGACGAGGCGCTCGCCGGGCGCGAGGTCGATCGTGGTCAACTGACCGCCCGTCCCGCCGCGCCGCGGCCCCTCGAGGAGGCTGCCGTCGTTGCGCTCCCAGACGAGCTGGATGGCGTCGACGAGGCCGCCGTGGCGGACGCGGATCTGGGTGATCCGGCGGACCTGCGCGACGTCGTCGGTGAAGGCGTGGCCGCCGGCGCCGCCGACGATCGCGGTCCCGATCGCCCGCGCCTTGTTGGGCGGCAGGAGCACCGCGATCAGGCCCATCACGCTGCTGCCGAGCATCGCGCAGCCGATCAGGGTGACGAAGAGGCCGGCGATGGCGGCGACCAAGCTGGCGCCGCCGGTCGGCACCGCGGCGACGATGCCGGCGATGCCGGCGATGAGCCCGACGATCGCAGCGAGCGCGCCGAGGACGATCCCCGTGATCCCCGCGGCGACCGCCAGGCCGCGCACGGCGTCGTCGACGTCGCGGTCCTGCTGCGCGTCCGAGGCCTTCGCGCGGCGCTGCCAGATCGCCTCGCCCGAGCGGGCGATCGCCGGGTTCTCGAGCGCCCCGCCGATCAGCGCGGTCCACTGGTCGGGCCGGATCGTGATCAGTTCGCGGGCGATGTCCGGGGTGATCTTGAGGTCCTCGACGATCTCGCCCAGGCGAACGACCGCGTCCGGCTGGCGCAGGGCCAGCGCGATTGAGTCAGGGGAGAGCTCGGTGAGTACGTTTCCATTCGCCATGCGTGTCTTCTCCGTTGAATGCGAGTTGCGCGGCGCGACGAGCCGGGACGCCGGCCCCGCGATGCCGCCGATCGCACCGGCGGATCTAGTCGGGCCGGTCCACGGACATTGCGACACGGCGCCGCAGAGCGCCATCCTCCGAGCGTCGTAGTTCTCTGCGCACGCGGACCGTACGAACCTCGTAGGTGCGCCGGCGCGGCTTGCGAGGCGAGGCGCCGCCGATATGCTGGTCGTTCGACAGGACGTATGCGACGAGATGAACCACCGGCTCGCTGGTCGCGTCGGGCGGCGTGTCTTGCCGGGCTCGCGCTGGCGTGGACCGCCGACCGCGACGCCGTGGCCGCGTCGCCCTGCCGGGTCGCCGCGGCCATCGGCGAGCTCGGCGCGGACGAACAGCGGACCCTCACCCGGACCTGCGAGGGCGCGCCGACCGACGAGCGTGCCCTCCACGCCGCGGTCTTCCACGTCGTGTCGCTCGCGGGCTGGCGGAGCGGCGCGCTGGCCGACCTGCTCGCGCCGCTCCGCGGTCAGGGCCCCCGCGTCCTCCGCGGCCGCGACGACGCCGCGCCGCCGGACCTGGTCCGCGCCCAGGCGCGGCTCGCCGCCCGCGCCGAGGCCCTCGCCGGGCCCGCCTGCGCCGACCTCCGGCGCGCCGTCGAGACCTTCGAAGCGGCGACCCGCCGCGGCGAGCCGGCAGCCTCGCCGTTCCTCCGCGACGACCCCGCGCTCGCGCGCTGCCTCGGGGTCGACGGCGCGGCGTTCGACGGGCTCCGCCTGATCGCGTTCCGCGCGGACGGCGTCGAGTCGCTGTTCGTCGCCGCCGCCGCGCCCGAGTTCTCGGCGTGGACGTGGCTGGCCCCCGCCGACGCGCTGGTGTTCGGGCGCCAGCGGTGGTTCGTCGTCGCCGCCCCGCCGGGCGCGCCGATGACGGCCGTGGCCCGCCTCGCCAACGCCGAGGTGCCCGCGCTCTGGCGGGGCATCGTCCGCCACGACGAGGTCGCGTGGCCCGAGCCGCCGCCGATGACGTGCGTCCACCTCGACGTCCGCCTCGGCCCCGCCGCCACGCTCCTCCTCGACGGCACGCCGGTGATCCGCGACGCGGGCGGGCTCTCGCGGGTCGTCACGCTCACGCGCCAGGACCACGAGCTGGTCGCGCTCGAGTGCCTGCGCGAGGGCGCCGCGTGCCACGTCCGTTACCGCGAGACGATCCCCGCCGCCGTCCTCCAGCGGCCGACCAACCAGTGCCTCGACGTCCGCCTCGACCTCGCGGCCCGCCCGCGACCCGCCGTGGCGCTCCTGGGCGCCACCCAGGGCGAGGCCTGCGGGGCGGCGCCGCTGCGCGTCGACGGGCTCCGCCAGGCAGCCGCCGATCGCCTGTCCTTCGGGCCATCCCGGACGACCCACGAGTTCCGCGACCTCGCGGCCTTCGCGGCCGCGACCGACGCGCTCTCGACGTTGCGCAGCCGCCTCCACGCCGGCGCCGGCGCGGCGACCGGGCCCGCCACCGGCGCCGACGGCAGCGACCTGCTCGGCTCCGCCGCCAAGGAGGCGTGGCGCCAGGGCATCGACCTCCTGCTCTCCCTCGACCTCCAGTGCGTGCGCCGCGGCGAGGGCTGGCGGTACCGCCTGACCGCGACCCGCGTCGCCCTCGGCTCGATGTTCAGCCGCGGTCGCCACAGCGGACGGAGCCTCGACCTCGGCAGCTTCCTCGAGACCGTGACCGAGGAGTTCGCCGACGACGATCACCTGGCGGTCGCCCTCGCCGGCGTCGTCGACCGCAGCCTCGGTGCGCCCTACCTCCGCCTGCTCGTCGACGCCGGAGCCCACCCCTACCGCGACGGCGCGGCCGTGACGGTCCAGCGCTTCGCCGGCGACGCCTGCGAGGCTGCCTGCCCCGCACGCGACGGCGCGGCTTGCCGGCGCGCCTGCGCCGCGCGCACGGTCGGCGTCCAGGCCCGCCGCCTGGCCCTCGGCGGCCCGCCGCCGCCGGTCTGCGCTCGCCTGTCGCGGACCCTCGACCCCGACCCCGAGCTCCTCGCGGCGGCCCGGCAGGCCTTCGCGGACGGCGGCGGCCCGCCGATCGATCTGACGGTGGCGGACGACCAGGACGGCGATCGCTACGCCGCCCGCCTGCGCGGCCCAGTCCCCGGCTGGTACGTCCTGCTCGCCCGCTGGAGCGACGAGCACGCCCCGCGCGCCGCGACCTGCGTCGAGCTCACCGCGTCGCGCCGCCGACCCGCCCGGCGCCACGAGATCTGGGGCGACATCGCCGTGTCGATGGCCGACCTCATCCTCGCCCCGCGGTCCTCGCCGCAGACGTTCTACGCGCGCACGCGGATCGGGTACGTCCACTACCCGCGCCCGATCGTCGGCGTCGGCGCGGTCGTCGGCTACGCGTACACCGGCTACGAATGGCAAAACGGGCGCCCGGCCTGGCAGGACTTCGACGTCGCCGACCTGGGCCCGCTCGCGTGGCGGCGGCACGCGCTGCTCGTCGGCGGCCTCGTCGAGGTCCGCACCCGCTTCGCCAGGCTGCCCGTCGATCTCCGCCTGCGCGCCGCCCCCACGCTGAGCCTCGGGCTGCTCGACCTCCGGCGGATCCCCGCGGGGATGTCCCGATTCGTCGGCACCTTCGAGGGGACCCCGACCGAATTCGACGTCGACCTCGACGTCCACTTCGACGCGGTCGTCGGCTACGAAGTCGGCCGGGTCGCGCTCCAGCACGTCCTGCTCCTCGGGCTCCACGCGATCGACGATCCGGTCCGCTGGGCCCCGAACAACGTCCGCGACAGCGGCGGATTCTTCATCGGCCTCGGCCTCGGGATCGGGGGCGCCCAGTGATCCGCTCGTTGCCCGTCGTGTTCGTCGGCGCCTGCCTCCTGGCGCTCGCCTGTCCCTCCGGCCAGCTCAACCCCGACGCCTGCGAGCGGGCCTGCGACCTGGCCGTGGCCTGCGGGATCCTGCCGTCGATCCTCGGCAACAGCCAGGACGACGACCCCGGCGCGCTGCACGAGGCCTGCGTCGACCGCTGCACGGCGACCGACGAGGACGCCCCGCAGAGCCCCGCGCTGCTCGCCTGCCTCACCGCCGCCGCGAGCCCCGGCGTGTGCGACGTCGACATCTGCACCGACGCCATCCTCTGCCTGCGCGGGGTCGTGCCGACCGGGGCGGTCGGCGAGCCCGAGGTGACCTTCAAGCTGATCGACGGCGAGGTGTGGACGGCCCTGTTCCAGCCGCGGCTGTGCGCCGACCTCCCGCCGGACGCGACCTCGCTCCCGGACGACGAGCAGCGCTCGCTCTGCGCGGGGGACGAAGATCCTTGCCCTCCCGGCGACGCGCCCGCGCCGGTCGTGCGACCGCCGCTCTGCGTCGCCGACGCCTGCGCCCCGGGCGACGCGCCGCCGTCCTGCGATCCCCGGCTGTGCGGCCCCGACCGCTCGCCCGATCACGACTGCGAGTTCTTCGGGATCGCGGGCGTGCAATTCGGCTACCTCGACCACCGCGAGGAGCTCCACCTCGACCCGAAGATCCACAGCTGCTCGGACGCCGGCCGCGGCGTGATCCTCGCGGGCGTCGACTCGCCGGTGATCTACCCCGTCGCGCGATTCACCGGAGCGCTCGGCCCGCCGGCGCTCGACCTCCTGAACGCGCCCGCCGGAGCCGCCGGGCGGCCGTTCTGCTGGCTCGCGCGCGTGGGTGACGACGCTGCGGTCGGCTGGCTGCTGCGCGCCGGCGCCAACATGATCCCCGTGCCGTCTCCCGGCGCCGCGCGGCTCGCCGCCCTCGTCGCCGGCGATCCTTCCGGGTTCCCCCGCGGCTGCGGCTGCCTCGACGACGGCTTCGGCTGCGAGGACGACCCAGCCGGCGAGCGCTGCAGCAACGGCGTCGACGACGACCTCGACGGCCTCGTCGACGCCGAGGACCCCGGCTGCGCGCCCTGAAGCCGCCACACCGCGACGATGGCCCTCAGCTCCCGTCGGGCAGCGTCCACGTGTACCGGACGAAGCACGGCAACTGCCTCGCGGACCCCGCGATCCGCCCGGGGCCGACGTCGTCGAGGCGCTCCTGCGCGGCCCTCCGCGCCCGCGCCTCCGCCCCCCGGACGACGAGCGAACCCGCCGATACTTCGACCGTGAGCCGGACCTCCGGGCCCGGGCCCTGCTTCAACACGCCCGACAGGACGCTCTCCACGCCGCTCGAGCACTCGACGCTCGGCTCGACCGGCTTCGCCTTCGGCTTGCCCGGTCCGACGGGCGCGACCGGCTTGCCGCTCGCCGGATCGGGGACCACCGGCGGCTCCACCACCTTCGTCGGAGCGACCGCCGGCTCTACCTTCGTTGGAGCGACTGCCGGAGGCTCTGGCGGTGCGACGACCGCCGGCGCGTCCGGCTCTGCGACCGAACGCACCGCCTCCGCGGACGGCCCGTCCGTCGCGGCGCCCGGGCCCGCCGAGGCCCACACGCCGGCCAGCGCCGCCGTGACCACCAGCCCGCCCGTCGCGACCACCACGGACCGACGGCGTCGGCCCCCTCCTGGACCGGCGCCCGACGGCGCGAGCACGCCGAGCGGACGGGTCGCGAACCCGTCGGCGGCCCGCGCGTACAGCTGCACGCTCGCCCAGTCGAGGCTCGTGACATCGCCAGCGAGGGCCGTGCGGGCCGCCACGAACGCGCGCTCCAGCGGCGCCCGCTCGGCGAGCAGCGCGTGGTACAGCGCCGCCGTCAGGCGCTCCGAGCCCGCGACCGTCAACGGGTAGCGCGACGCGACGACCGCGGCCACGCCGGCCCGGTGGAGCATCTGGGCCGCGCTGCCGATCAGCCCGCCGGGCTCGCCCTGATTGCCGCTGTCACACGCCGCCAGCACCACGAGCCGAAGCACGCCCGCGTGCGGCGCGACGATCTGCTGCAGCCGCGCCGCGTCGAGCAGCACCGACGGGTCGCCGCCCGCCTCGCCGTCGAGCATGAGGCCGTAGCTCGCACCGTGCATGCCACCGTGGCACAGGAGGTGGAGCACCGCGACCTCGCCGCCCGCCAGCGCCGCCGCGATCCGCCCCGGCGAGGCGTGCGGCAGCACGTCGCCGTCCGCGAGCGGGCGGCCGCCCGCCGCCGCCGCAGTCCGGACGGCGTTGATGTGCGCGCCCGCAGGCACCGCCCCCCCGGCGGCGGACCACGCGATCAGGATCCTCCCCGCGTCCGGAGTCCCGGCCGGAAGCGCCGCGGTGACGGTCTCGGGCCATTCGTAGCGGACCAGCACACCCGGCAACCCGCCGAGGCTCTGGCCCGTCGCCCGCAGGGTCAGGAGCTCCCACGGCAACATGTAGAGCTCCGCCGCCGCCGAGCGGATGGTGACGTGGACCGGCCGGTGCTGCTGCGTCGCCGCCGTGAGCTGCTGCTCATGCAGCTCCCACCCGGCCGGCGCGAGGAACCGGCGCAGCTGCTCGCCGATCCGCGCGAGCTGCTGCGGCTCGCACCGCGGCGACCGCAGCCCCGTGAGCTGGTCGAGCAGCTCGGCGTCCCACAGCAGCTCGGCGCTCCCGTAGCCCCCCCGCTGGCCGCGCACGACGTACGTCTGCGGCCCGAAGCGGAACGTGTGCGGATCGCCCGTCGACTCCGCCCGCGCGAATTCCAGGACCAACTCGAGCGGACCATCCACCATCGTCATCGTATCGGAAACGCCGCCGCCGTGGCGGGCCGCGGCCGTCGCCGCATCACTCGCCCCGACCCGTCCTGTGTTCGCCCGCGAGCGACAACGGGTCTGAGGCGCCCGCTGGACGCGCCCCACGGACCTTCGCACGGGCGACCGCCGACGGGACCTCATCGCTCCAGCGCCACCGTGATCCGTCGCGACTCGCGACGACATCCACACGCTTGGCGTCATCGACCCCACCGCCGCCGGACCAGCGCTGACGACGATGGCGACTCGACCACCCCGGGTGACTCCCTCCCGCCGCTCATCGGCCAGGGCCTGTACATGCAGGCCAGCGTGGGCGTCACCGGCAAGCACAAGCGCATCGACAACCTGCTACCAGAGGTCAAGGGTTGGCGCGTGCGCGACAGCGCCGTCGAGCTGTCGGCGCGCTACGAACACTTCCGGCTGGGTGCCGAGGACCTGCCAGGCAACAGGATCCGGACGTTCGTCGGCGGCATCAACTGGATCGTCGTACAGCACCTGCGGCTGTACGTCGCCGGCGTCTACTAGCGCTTTGACGCGAAGGTCCTGGAGATCCCCGAGGCTCGCTCGTGGGGGTGACCGGCGTGATCGCTGGGTACTTCCTCCGCCGCGCCGGGACCGGTGGATGACCCGGTCACTGGACTCACCGAACGCGGCGTTGGTGGCCTGTCCTATAGGACAGGTGTAACCTCCGGCAAGGTCTCACGCCTTGGCACGATCGCCGGCTTGAGTCCGGCCTCGGGGCTTGCACCAGACTCCACCTACACCACGCCTGTGCCGACGATGCGCGGCCGCGCGATCCCCTGGACGTCTCGAAATTCGTACCGATTTCGTCGCGAATCTGGCGGTTTCCGAGACGGCCCCTTGAAAACGGGCCCGTAGGGGGGTCTAGCGCCTCCTGTACACGATATCACCAATGTTCGATCTTGGAAGCGATCCGAACGTTGTTCATTTGGTCCTCCGGCTCGCTTTAGAGGAAGTGGAACGGGGCCCCATCGCTACGGGGTAAGGGAGATGCAGCCGCCGACGCTGCCTGAGTCGTGCGAGGCGGACGGCGGACGTGGCGCTGTCGGCCTGCGTCGAGCTCGCAGCCGAGGTCGACGAGGGCCATCTGCGGAAGCTCGAGCAACTCTTCGCCGCCCGCCTGCAGACGCGCTCCGGGGGGACGCCATGATCACGGGCTCCTCACAAGCGCCCCGTCGTGGATTCCTCGTCGTCGCTCACGGCGGCGATCCTACAAGCGGCGCTGGTGGCTGCCCGCCGAGCCCGCGGCGCCGCGGACGGGCACCAGCCGCTTCACGATCTCACATCCGACCAGGCTGCCCACGGCGACACCGAGGGCGAGCGCGAACTGTGCCGGCGCGAGCGCGCCGAATCCGAAGATCGACCGCAACGCAGGGATCGCCAAGAGGATCCCGAGGACCCCGAGCGCCCCGCCCGCAATCCAGCCCAGCGCCGCATTACGCGTGCCCAGCATCGCCCACGCCGTCCGCGTACGCGAGCGGTTGGCGGCGATGAGCGCGAGCGAGGCGAGCACCAGTGACACAAACGCCAG
>Ga0075163_10007331_pt1 | contig 14587 bp, 14 predicted proteins | sample JI1023141ADNA_FD_71478 | JGI IMG/M metagenome (GOLD analysis project Ga0075163, IMG submission 71478) | Wastewater effluent complex algal communities from Wisconsin, to seasonally profile nutrient transformation and Carbon sequestration -... | ecosystem: Engineered > WWTP > Effluent > Algae...
CGTGAGGAGTCGTGTCCGATGCCCCGCAAGCTGCTCATCCTCCGGTCGCCGAGCCTGATGTACAACTACTCGGGCATCCCGCCGTTCGGCCTGGCGACGATCACCGCCGAGCTCAAGTCCAAGGGCTTCGACATCGTCCAGGACGACCTCGACGCCAAGTGCGCCGCCGACGAGCTGTTCCCGCGCCACCGCTGGGGCAAGCAGTTCCCGGCCAAGGACCTGATGCTCGACATCGAGCGGGTCCGCCGCTACTGGGAGGGCGCTGACGACCCCGACATCGTCGACGTCGTCACCCAGGTGCTCAGCTACACCGACCTCGGCGACCGCGACACCATCCTGCTGTCGTGCATCGAGGGCGACGACATCAGCGCGGTGCTGTCGCTGTGCATGGGCAAGTACCTCAAGTCGCAGAAGGGCGTGACCGTCGTCTTCGGCGGCGAGGCCTTCCCGCACATGATGCCGATCAAGAGCGAGCTCCGGTACTTCTACGACAACGGCTGCTTCGACTACTACATCCAGGGCTACGGCGAGGTCCCGCTGATCGATCTGTTCAAGGTCCTCGACGGCGAGGCCGGCCGGGTCCGGCTGGCGATGGCCGGCACCAGCGGCTCGACGCTGGCCGCGCTCGAGGGCGTCAACGGCCTGGTCTACCCGCGGCCCGACGGCACCATGATCGAGAACCGGCCGCTGTTCACCCGGCCCGAGGTGGTGCCCGACTTCGAGGGCCTGCCGATGGACCTCTACTACAAGTTCCCCGACGAGTGGGGCAAGCTGCCGACCGAGGACCAGGGCGTCGAGGAGATCCTGGTCCTGCCGGTCAAGCTCAACTTCTGCTGCCCGATGAACTGCGCGTTCTGCATCTCGTCGGGCGACGCGTTCTCCAAGGTCACGTCGATGCAGCCCGACGCGATGGCCGAGGCGATCGCCCGCCTGCGCGATCGCTGGCAGACGCCGTACTTCATGTTCGCCGACGACCTGTTCAACATCTCGCGCAAGCGCGCGGTCGAGATGGCCGAGGCCTTCGTCCGCCACGACCTCAAGATCATGTGGAGCGACTGCGCCTACGGCAAGCACCTCAAGAAGGAGGACCTCGAGCTGTTCCGGGCCTCGGGCGCGTGCCGCCTGGTGTGGGGCCTCGAGACCGGCAGCCAGCGGCTGCAGGACCTCATCCACAAGGGCATCGAGTTCGACGAGTTCGAGCAGATCATGCAGTGGTCGCACGAGGCCGGCATCTACAACTCGCTCGAGGTGATCGCCGGCTTCCCGACCGAGACCGACGAGGACATCGAGGCCACGGTGCAGATGCTCCACCGCCTGCGGCCGTGGGTCGATCAGATGTACCTCAACCCGTTCTCGCTGATCACCGGCAGCATGATGCACAAGCAGCCGGAGAAGTACGGGCTCACCAACGTGCAGCCGGTGGCGACGATCTTCAACCGCAACCCCGACCAGGTCTACTCGTGGATCCAGCGGTTCACGTTCGACGAGGTCGACGGCCTGCCGTGGAAGGACAAGATCAAGCAGATCGAGCGCAGCTACCGCCGGGTCCACGAGACCCAGCTCGAGCTCGGCCTCGGCGGCCACGACATCCACACCATGTTCCAGCGCTACGCCAAGTACGGCGACAAGAAGCTGGTCAGCGACTTCCAGACCAGCCGCAAGCAGCAGGGCTGGGACTACTTCGGCCGTGACGGCCAGCGCGGCCACAGCCCGCTCAAGTCGGTCGTCCACGGCGACCTCAGCAAGTAGCGAGCGGAGCCGACCATGGCGCAGTACGCCGACGAGCCGGTGGTGGTGCCGGTGGTCCAGACCACCGCGACGACCGATCGCCCGCCGCGGTCGTTCGCCGAGCTGACCGAGGCGGTCGCGCCGTGGCGGGCGCGCCTGCTCGGCCACGAGGTCTACGCCCGGCTGACCAGCAAGCGCGCGATCCAGGTGTTCATGGAGCATCACTGCTACGCGGTGATGGACTTCATGTGCCTGCTCAAGAGCCTTCAGCAGCGGCTGACGGTGGTGGCGGTGCCGTGGTTCCCGCCGGCCTCGGCCGACGTCGCCCGCTTCATCAACGAGATCGTCGTCGGCGAGGAGTGCGACATCGCGCCCGGCGGCGGCTACATCAGCCACTACGAGATGTACGTGAACGCGATGCGCGAGGCCGGCGCCGATCCGACCCGGGTCGAGCACCTGGTCGAGCTGGTCCGCAACTACCAGCACTACCGGCGGGCGCTGACCCAGGCCCAGGTGCCGGCGGCGGCGGTCGGCTTCGTCACCGACAGCGTGTCGATCTGCCTGACCGGCAAGAACCACGAGGTCGCGGCCTACTTCCTGTTCGGCCGCGAGAACCTGATCCCCGACATGTTCCGCAAGATCGTCGAGCGGCTGCGGGCGTCGGGCGAGACCGGCCTCGACGGCCTGATCTACTACCTCGATCGCCACATCGAGATCGACGAGGGCGAGCACGGCCCGGCCGCCGAGCGGATGCTGAACCACCTGGTCGCCGACCAGCCGCGGCGCTGGGCCGAGGCCTGGCGGGCGGCGCAGCGCGCGGTCGCGGCCCGGCTCAAGCTGTGGGACGCGATCGCCGCCGCGTTGCCGGCGTAGCCCACCGTCCGCGCCCGACGGGCGCTCCGCGCGTCGGCGAAGCTCGCAGCCCCCCAGCGGCCGGCTTGCGAGAACACCGCAGCGACCGCGTGACTGTGCCGCGTCGCACATTTCGGACGTGTATCGGGGCGGGATCTGGCCGATCCTGGGCGTGGTGAAGCCTCGGCCGGTGCTCGACCTGGCGTCACGGCACGGTCGCGCGCTGCGGCTGTCGATCGCCGCGCTCGGCGCCGCCTGCGCGGCCTGGCGGATCGTCGGCGGGCGGTGGTCGGACATCGAGTACCTGCCGATCCTGGCGCTGGCCGCGCTCGGCGCCTGGCACGGCGGCGCGGCGCGGACCGGGCGGGCGGCGCTCGGCTGGCGGCTGGTCAGCCTGGCCTGGTCGTCGTCGGCGGTCGCGGTCGTCCTGTGGTGGGTGACCCGGATCGGCCCGGCGCCGTGGCTCGACGTCCCGGCGGCGGTGCTGTGGAACGCGTACTACGCGCTGATGGTCGGGGGGCTGGTGCTGATGACGGCGCGGCTGACCCGGCGCGCCGAGCGGGCCCGCGCGGTGCTCGAGGCGATCACCGTCGCCCTCGCGTGCGGGCTCCTGATCCACTTCTTCGTCATCCGCCACGCCCCCGACCTGGTGACCGTGATCCTCAACGGCGTCGGCGAGCCGTGCGTGCTGGTGGCCGCGGCGGTGCTGCTGGCCCGCGACCACAGCGAGCCGGCCCAGCGACAGCTCGGCGCCGGCGCGCTGTTCGCCTCGATGGCCGATCTCACCCAGGCCTCGACCCGCGGCGGGCTCGATCTCGCCGTCGTCGCCGACGTCGTGCTGTGCGCGAGCGCGGTGCTGGTCGCGATCGCCGGGCTCCAGCGCCCGGGCTGGCGGCGGCCGCTGCGGCGCCCGCTCGAGATCGCGCTCCGCGGCATGGGCCACCTGCCGTCGCTGTCGGTGCTCGGCGTGCTGATCGTGCTGGCCGGCGCGGCCCACGGCGGCGAGGTCGGCGCGCTACCGGTGTTGACGATCGGCGCGGTGGTGTTGGCGGTGTTCCTGCTCGCGAGCCTGGCGGTCGCCCGCTACGACGCCGAGGTCGAGGAGGACGCGCGCGCGGCCCAGACCGAGCGGCTGGCCGCGACCCAGCGCTACGTCGCCCTCGGCCAGATCGCCGGCGCCGCGGTCCACGATCTCAACAACATGATCACGGTGGTCGACGGCGTGGCCGAGGAGCTCCGCGCGCTCGACCCGCCGCCGGTCGGCGTCGGCGATCTCGAGGCTGCCAGTCGACGCGCGGCCGCGGTCTGTCGCCAGCTCCTCACCTTCGGCGCCCGGCGGCCCGAGACCACCGCCGACGTCACCGCCGTCATCCACGAGCTCGAGACCCTGCTGCGCCGGCTGGTGCCGCGCAAGCTCGGGTTCGAGGTCGACGCCGCTGGCGCGCTCGCCGCCGTCGTCGATCGCGCCCAGCTCGAGATGGCGCTGGTCAACCTGGTCACCAACGCCCGCGACGCCACCAGCGCCGGCACCATCGTGGTCCGCGCCGACCCGGTCGACGTCGTCGCCGGCGACCCCAGCGCGCGGCGCGGCGTCGGCCCCGGCCGCTGGATCCGGCTCGCGGTCCGCGATCCCGGCGTCGGCATGGACGCCGCCGTCGCCGCCCAGGTGTTCGAGCCGTTCGTGACCTCCAAGGGCGAGCGCGGCACCGGCCTCGGCCTGGCCCAGGTCGCCGACCTCGCCCGTCAGGCCGGCGGCCACGCGCTGATCGACAGCGCGCCCGGCGCCGGCACCGAGGTCTCGATCTGGCTGCGGCCGGCGTAGCGGCGCGATCGCCCGCCCGCCCGCCGGCGCTCGGCGACGATCATTGCGTCCGCCGCAACCTCGACGCCAGCGTTGCGCGGCCAGCGCCCTCCAGGCGCGCCACCGGCGGCACGGCCCTTGCTGAACCACCGGGTGAGCACCCTGCTCGCGAACCCGGTGATCCCATGAAGAGCGTTCCGACGATCCAGCGCTACATGTCCACCAGCCCGCACGCGATCGGCGCCGAGCAGACGTTGCGCGCGGCGTCCGAGCTGATGCGCCAGCACGGCATCCGCCACCTGCCGGTGATGCGCGACGACCGCCTGGCCGGCATCCTGTCCGAGCGCGACGTCGCGTTGATCTCCGGGCTCGGCGACGTCGACCCCGACAAGGTCCTGGTCGCCGACGCGATGACCTCGGACGTCATCACCGTCGGCCCCGACGCCCCGCTCGACGAGGTCGCGACCCTGATGGCCGAGCGCCGGGCCGGCTCGGTGGTGGTCGAGCAGAACCACCGGCTGGTCGGCATCTTCACCACCGTCGACGCCCTCACCGCCTTCGCCGAGCTCCTCCACAGCCGCCTCAAGTAGGTCGACCGGGGCCGATCGGGGAGCGCGGGCCCCAGGCCAGGGGTGGTAGGCTGAAGCCTCGGACACGGAGATCCGCGAGATCGCGGGCCTCGGCCGCGTCCCGAGCGTGGCCCTGGAGTTGCTTGAAGTGCCGGTCATGGATCGACGACTCGGGGTGGCCTCGGCCACGGCGCTCGCGCTGGTGCTCGGCACCGGCGTCGCCAGCGCCGACGAGCCGCCCGCCGCCGAGGCCCCCGCCGCCGCACCGGTCGGACCAGCTCCCGCGCCGAGCCCAGCGCCGGATCCCCAGGCCGCTCCCGCGCCCGCCCCCACGTCCGCACCCGGCCGGGTCGCCTCGGCCCCCAGGGTCGACGCCGAGCTGTCGGACGAGGACCGCGCCCTGCTGGCGATGGCCGAGGCCGATCCCGAGGTCATCGAGCTGTGGGACGAGCGCCCCGACAAGCCGTTCGACCGCGACACCGACGTCCGCCTGACCGGCGAGGAGCTGGCCCGGCGCGGCGCGACCGACCTGGCCTCCGCGCTGGCGCTGCTGCCCGACGTCAGCGTGCGCGACGTCGGCCGCGGCGGCTGGAACGTCGACATCCGCGGCGCGCGCAAGGGCGCGGTCCGCATCCTGGTCGACGGCGTCAGCGTCACCGATCCCTACTACGGCACGTTCGACGTCTCGACCCTGCCGATCACCGACATCGAGCAGATCCGGGTCTCGACCGCGCCGGCCTCGCCGATCGACGGCCCGGGCGGTCCCGGCGGCGTGATCGAGGTCCACACCCGCGACGCGATCGGCGGCCGGGCCGTCACCGCGCGGCTGACCACCGACTCGCTGCCGACCTTCGGCGCCTCGGCCACCGGGCGGACGGCGCTGGCCCGCCACCTGGCGCTGCGGCTGTCGACCTCGGCGGCGTGGGGCCGGCGCGACTTCACCCTGCCGGCCCGCGACGACGTCGGCGAGGACCGGCGCGCCACCACCGGCGCCGCCCGCCTCGAGTACCGGCGCGGCGATCGCCGGATCGCGGTCGACGCCTTCCTCGACGATCGCCGCTACGTGCCGCCGCCCAACGACGAGTCGGCCAACGCCAGCATCCTGGTCATCGACGGCGAGACCACCGGCCGGGTCCAGGCCACCTACGACGACGTCGTCGGCGAGACCCAGGTCCAGGGCCGGGCCTGGACCCACGCGCTGGCCCGCCACTCGCGCTACGTCCGCGACGCCGCGCTGTCGGAGCTGGTCACCGCCGAGGATCTGACCGCGCTGCGGGTCGGCGGCCTCGGCCTGGTCACCCGCGCGTTCCGGCGCGACTGGCGCTGGGTGGCGTCCGCCACCGTCGATCACGAGCGCGCCACCGTCGACACCACCACCACCGTCCCGGTCGTCCAGATCTTCCACAGCGAGGGCGGCGCGACCCTGCTCGAGGGCGCGGCCGGCCTGCAGTACGAGCGCCGCACCGTCCGCGTCGACGCCGCGGTCGGCGCCGCCGCGCCGCTCGGCCTGGGCGCCGACCCGTGGCCCGAGGCCAAGCTGGTCGCGCGCGGCAAGCCGCTGGCCCAGCTCGAGATCATCGCCACCGCCGCGCGCAAGGGCCGCACCCCCAGCCTGCGCGAGCGGTTCGACGCCCAGAGCGGTAACCAGGCGCTCGCGCCCGAGGTGGCCAGCCACGGCGAGCTGCGGCTGATCGCGACGCCGTTCGAGGGCGTGTCGCTCGACGTCGCGCCGTACTGGCGGCGCACCACCGGCACCATCGTCGCCGACCCGATGACCAGCAAGCTCGTCAACCTCGGCCTGGTCGACATCCGCGGCGTCGACGTCAGCGCCCGGGTCCGCGTCCAGCCCTGGGCCACGGTCGGCGGCTCGTACCAGCTCACCGTCGATCGCGCCCGCAGCGACGACACCATGGCGTGGCGCGACGACCCGCTCGATCGCCTGCCCGACCACCGCGCCGACGTCTGGCTGCAGGGCACGCTGCCGCGCTCGATCGTGATCACCGGTCGCGGTCGCTGGTTCGGCGCCGCCGTCGATCGGGCGATGCCGATCGCCAGCTACACCCTGGTCGAGGCCTCGGTCGCCGCCACCTTCGGCGGTGACTGGATGGCGGTGGTGCGCTGCGACGACCTGCTCGACGCCGCGCCCGAGACCCGGACCGGCTTCCACCTGCCCGGCCGCGTCGTCTCGCTGGTCGCGCAGGGCACCTGGAAGTAAACGCAACCTTTCGGTTGCCATTCGCATCGACGTCGGCCATGGTTCAGGCAACCAGGAGGTTGCAGATGACCGTGCCCGATCGGATCGTGAAGGAGACCGTGTTGCGAGCGCCGCTGTCGCGGGTCTGGCAGGCGATCGGCGACGCCGAGCAGTTCGGCCAGTGGTTCGGCGTCCGCTTCGACGGCCCGTTCGTCGCCGGTCAGTCCCTGTTCGGCACCATGCAGCCGACCACCGTCGACGCCGCGGTGGCGGCGATGCAGGAGCCGTTCCGCGGCACCGCCTTCACCATCGACGTCGTCGAGGTCGAGGAGATGCGCCGGCTCGCGTTCCGCTGGCACCCCGGCCCGCCCGGCGTCGGCGGCGAGGCCGAGCCGACCACGCTGGTCACCTTCGAGCTGAGCGCGGTCGAGGACGGCACCCGGCTGCGGATCACCGAGTCGGGCTTCGACCGGCTCTCGCTCGCGCGCCGGGCCGAGGCCTTCACCGGCAACGAGGGCGGCTGGGACCACCAGCTCCGCCTGGTCGCGACCTACCTCGAGCGTCATGCGGCGTAGCCCGGCCGCCGCCGCCTGGCGTGACTCGGCGCCGCTGTTCGCCGCGCTCGGCGACGAGACCCGGCTGGCCGTGGTCGGCCGGCTGTGCGCCGAGGGCCCGCTGTCGATCGCGCGCCTGGCCGAGGGCTCGCAGGTGTCGCGGCAGGCGGTGACCAAGCACCTCCGCGTCCTCGCCGACGCCGGGCTGGTCACCGGCACCCGCGACGGCCGCGAGAGCCGCTGGCAGCTCGTGCCCGGCGGCCTCGACGAGGCCCGCCGCTGCCTCGACGTCATCTCGCGGCAGTGGGACGCGACCCTCGATCGGCTGCGCGCCTTCGTCGAGCGCTGATCGGAGCCTCAGGCCTGGATCGGCCACGGCGTCGGCCGCAGGCCGCCCTGCCAGTTGTCGTGGCGGCCGTCCCAGTAGCCGATCGTGGTCGTGCCCAGATCGTGATCGTCGAGCGTGTTGAGGTTGACCGACACGAAGTCGCCGCCCAGCTCGGCCAGGTGGCCCTTGCCGAAGCACAGCACGTGGCAACGGGCGCAGAAGTAGCGGCTGGCGATCTCCGGCATCCGCGAGTAGCTGGCCAGCTTGGCCTCGTCGCTGAGCAGGGTGAACGCCGCCGGCTTCACCATCGCGCCGGTCACGCCCAGCTTGGTGCAGATGGTGCAGTTGCAGCGCGTGCCCTGGCTGGGGTCGAGCTCGACCTCGTAGCGCACGTCGCCGCAGTGACAGCTCCCCTGATGCTTCGTCGGTCCCATCGTCATGCTCCTGGTGGCAGTGGGTGTCGATTCCATGGACCCAGCCTGCCCCACCCCAACGACAGCCTTCTGTCAGGTTTGTCACCGCGCCGGCGGGACCACCCGATCAGCGGCAGCGGACCGACGGCGTCACAGCACCTGGCCGGTCATCTCGGTCCAGCGCCGGCGGGCGTCGGCCTCGAGCAGGGCGAGGTCGACGCCCAGCCCGCGCGCGACCTCGAGCTCGCGCCGGAACGATGTCCCCATCGGCGTCGGGTCGTCGCTGCCCAGCACGCAGTGGACCCCGGCCCGCTGCAGCGCCGGCAGCGGCGCGGCCCGGTGGGCGCGCTCGATCGCAGCGACCTCGGCGTTGATCAACAGGTGGTTGCTGGTCGGGCACACCTCGAGCGTGACCCCGGCCGCGGCCAGCCGCTCGAGGGTCGCCGGGCTCTCGAGCGAGCGGACGCCGTGGCCGATGCCGCGCGGCGCCAGCTCGAGGGTGCGATCGACCGAGTCGGCGCCGGCCAGCTCGCCGGCGTGGATGGTGAGATCGGGCAGGTGGCGACGCATCCGATCGAGGATGCCGATCAGCTCGGCCGGCATCGGCTCGCGGTCGGGGCCGGCGACGATGCCGAGGACGTCGAGCCCGACCAGGCGGGGCGCGTGCTCGACCACCATGTCGGCCAGCGCCTGGTAGTGCGGCCCGCTCTCGAAGGTCCGCGACAGCCCGAGCCGCACCACCATCGGCACGCCGGTGGCCGCCAGCGCGGCGTCGCGCGCGGCCAGGATCGCCAGCAGCACCGGCCGGGCGTACTGCTCGGCGAACGCGACCGGCGCCACCTCGCGCCAGCCCTGGCCCTGCTGCTCGATCAGCGTCCGGGTCATCGAGAACAGCGACACCCGCATCTCGAAGCCGTCGCTGTCGGCGGCCGCCTCGCGGAAGGCGCGGTCGGCGAGCGCGCCGATCGCCGCGACGCTGACGTAGGCCGCCCGGGCCTTGACGATGCAGGCGTAGAACACGCCGGCGTCGGCCGACGGCCCCGCCATGGTCACGTCGGCGGCCAGCTCGGCCTCGGTCCGGAACCGCTGGCCCGCCGGGTCGAAGAACAGCGGGTTGCGGATGTCGTGCTCGCGCGCGACCGCGAGCAGGGCGGCCGGGCTGTGCGATCCTTCGAGGTGGCGGTGGAGGTCCAGGTGCACGGCCAGCGTGTAGCACGCCGGGCCGGGCGCCGCGGCCGGCCGTGGGCTCAGGGCCTGTGAAGGAATCGGCGGCGGGGTCGGCGGGCCCTTACGCAGCGGCGAAGGCGCTCCTTGTTACTTCGGACCCTCGCTTCGTTCGGGTCCTCACAGACTGTGAAGGAATCGGCGGCGGGGTCGGCGGGCCCTTACGCAGCGGCGAAGGCGCTCCTTGTTACTTCGGACCCTCACTTCGTTCGGGTCCTCAGGGCAGCGGGACGATGGTGAAGATCGGGCCGTTGCTGCCGCAGTTGTGGCCCTGGGCGTAGGCGCCCAGCTCGACCACCACCTTCTTGCTCGGCGCGTCGACGTGCAGCGCGTGGAGGTAGGCGAGGTCGCCCGGGCACGGGCTGTCGCTGCGCTGGCTGGGCTTGGGCACCCGCTTGCTCAGATCGTGGGTGGCGACCGTCTGGCCGCCGCGGGTCACGGTCAGGCGGCGAGCGGCGAGGTCGTAGGTGAAGGTCAGATCGCCGACCACGATCGACTCGCTCGGCTGCGGCGCGCCCTCGTCGGCGCGCGCGACGGTGGCGAGGTCGCGGTAGGTGCTGGCGCCGAGCCAGGCGTTGGCCTGCGCCACCCGCTCGCGGACCCGGGCGAACAGCGCGGTCTCGACGTCGAGGTTGCCGGCCTGATCGTCGGCGGTCTCGGCCTCGCTGGTCTCGTCGGGGTTGGCGAGCCGGACGTCGTTGCGGACGTGGCCGTCGGCGCCGTCGAGGACGAGGAAGTGGAGGTCGAGGTAGCCGCGCCCGCCGTCGTCGGCGACCGCGGTGGTGACGACCTCGCTGCCGTCGGCCTTGATCGCCGGCAGGCCGGGCGCGGCGAAGCCGGCGTACTGCAGGTCGCGGATCTGGACGCCGCGGGCGCCGACCGGCGGGGTCAGCGGCGGCGGCGCAGCGGCGACCACCGGCCCGGCGGCGTCGATCGGGGCGGCCGGCGCGGCGTCGATCACCGCCGGTGCCGGGGCGGGCGCCGCCTTCGGCTTCGCCTTGTCCTTGCACCCCGATCCGCCGGCGGCCCCGGCGATGGCGAACAGCACGACGACGATCGACCCGGCGATGCGCATGTCCGCTCATAGCACGGCCCCCCCGGCCGCCGGGGCGCCCGGTCAGCGGCGCGGATCGTGGATCGGCCGCGGCGGCACGCCCCGGACGTCGAACGACGGCTCGCCCTTGACCTCCTCGTGGTCGGGCGGCGGCGCCTCGGTCGCGTGCGGCGCGGGCCTCGGGCTGATCCCGCCCATGATCTCCATCGTGCGCGTCCGTGACGACGGCCCCGGGTCGGCGGCGTCGTCGCGCCGCAGCCCGCTCACCAGCAGCCCGGCCCCGCCGGCGAGCAGCGCGACCGCGCCCGCCGCCACCAGCCGGGTCTTCCGCCGCCGCTTGATCCCGATCGCGCAGTCGGCGAGCAGGATGGTGCCGTCGCTGCGCTGGAAGTAGCGCGCGCACAGCGCCCCCGCCCGCTCGGTGATCAGCGCCTGGGCCTCGTCGCGCGTCATCGCCGACAGGTTGAAGACGTCCTTGTCGCAGGCGCCGCAATGACGCACGCGGTCGTCGCCGGTCATCGCCGCCCATGACGCGGTGCACGGCGACGCGACGCGGATGTCGTCGAGCACCGGCAGGCTGGCCCGCCGCTTGGCGTCGGCCAGGAGGTGGGTCGCGTCGTCGAGCTCGCGGGTCTTGGCCGCCACCTCCTCGGCGAGCGCGGCGCGGCGGGCGGCGAGGGCGTCGAGCTCGTTGCGGTACGCGGTCATGGCGGGTGTCGACGCACCAGCCGGCCGCCGGTTCTACTCGGCGACCGCGGCCGCGGCCTTGTCGCCCCCGGCCAGCCGGGCCGCGGTCGCGATCATCGCCGTCAGCTCGTTGCGGCGGGCGTCGTCACCGGCCCCGCTCGCGGCCAGCGCCTCGGCCTGCCGCCAGGTCAGCGCGCCGCGGTGCTCCGAGCCGCGCAGCAGCATGCCGAACCCGGCGACCGCGGTCGCGAACCGCAGATCGCGCGACGCGCCGTCGAGGTCGCTGACGCCGGGCCGCGCCACCGCCGCCAGCTCCTCCGACGTCGCCTGGCCGGGCCGCTTGAAGCGGACCCGCACCGTCAGCAGCTCGCCGCGGCCCGCCGCCGCGGTCAGGGTGCGGCCGCTCTGGTAGGTGAGCGCGGTCGCGGTGGCGGCGCCGCGCTCGGTCGGGGTCAGCTCGTACAGCGCGGTCACGGTCTGGCCGGCGCCGAGCTCGGCCGCGTCCTTCTTGTCGTCGGTGAAGTCCTGGTCGCGCAGCAGCCGGTTCTCGTAGCCGATCAGCCGGTAGCTCGCGACCTCGGCCGGGTTGAGCTCGACCTGGACCTTGACGTCCTCGGCGAGGGTGAGCAGCGTGCCGGCCGACTCGGTGCCGAGCGCCTTCTTCGCCTCGTCGATCGAGTCGATGTAGCCGTAGTTGCCGTTGCCGTGGGCGGCCAGCTTCTCCATCGTGCTGTCCTTGAGGTTGCCCATGCCGAAGCCGAGCACCGTCAGGTAGACCCCGCTCTTGCGCTGGTCCTCGATCAGCCGGACCAGCGAGCCCTGATCGCTGACGCCGACGTTGAAGTCACCGTCGGTGCACAGGATGACCCGGTTGATGCCGGCCGGATCGAAGCTGGCGCGGGCGAGCTGGTAGGCCAGCGCGATCCCGTCGGCGCCGTTGGTCCCGCCGCCGGCCTCGAGCCCGGCGAGCGCGTTGCGGATCGCGCCCCGGTCCTCGCCGCTGGTCGGCGCCAGCATGACGCCGGCCGAACCGGCGTAAGCGACGATCGCGACGTGGTCGCGCGGGCCGAGCTGATCGGCCAGCATCGCCAGCGACCGCTGCAGCAGGGGCAGCTTGTTCGGGTAGCCCATCGAGCCCGAGGTGTCGACCAGGAACACCAGGTTGCGCGGCGGCAGGTCGGCGGCGGCGACGTCCTTGCCCTTGATCCCGATCCGCGCGATCAGCCGGCCGGCGTGGAACGGCGACGGCGCGACCTCGGTGGTCACCGCCAGCGGCGCGCCGCCGGTCGGCTGGTCGTAGCCGTAGCGGTAGTAGTTGATCAGCTCCTCGATCCGGACCGCGTCGGCCGGCGGCAGCGCGCCGTCGCGCAGGTAGCGCCGCACGTTCGACAGCGACGCGGTGTCGACGTCGATCGAGAAGGTCGACAGCGGCGCCTGGGCGACGCTCAGCTCGGGGTTGTCGGCGCGGTGCTCGTACTCCTCGGTCGGCGCGGCCTCGATCATCGGCATCGGCGGCGGCATCGCCTGGGTCGTCGACACCATCATCCGCTGGGGCCGCCCGGTGTACATGCCGCCGCACCCGGCGAGCGCGGCGGAGACCACGGCGGTCAGGGACAGGACGGCGGAGCGCGGCGACGGCGAACGAGCGGCGGGCATGGGCGGTCTCTCCTGGGCCGCGACCGTCGCGGCACGCCCCTCCAACGCCGGCCGCCGCCGGACCTTACGCCGCGGGCGGCGCCGCCGCGCGATCGCCGCGCCGGACCAGCCGGGTGATCGCGAGCACCGCGATCAGCACCACCGCGCCGACCACCACCCCGGTGGCGGCGTCGGCCACCGTCGGCACCAGCCAGGCCAGCACCCCGCCGACGGTCGCGACCTCGCCGGCCCGATCGGCCCAGCCCGCGATCGCCCGGTGGAGCGGGCCGACCGCGTGGGTGACGATGCCGCCGCCGACCATGAACATCGCCGCGGTGCCGGCGACCGACAGGAAGCGCATCAGCCGGGGCGCGAACGCCAGCAGCGCGCGGCCCAGCGCCCGGGCGCCGCGGCCGGTCCGCGCCACCAGCGCCCGGCCGGCGTCGTCGAGCCGGACGATGCCGGCGACCAGGCCGTAGACGCCGACCGTCATCAGCACCGCGGTCAGGCACAGCACCGCGATCCGCACGCCGGCGGTCGCGTCGGCCACGGTGCCGAGGGTGATGACGATGATCTCGGCCGACAGGATGAAGTCGGTGCGGACCGCGCCGGCGATCTTGTCGCGCTCGAGCGCGACCAGGTCGACCGCCGGGTCGGCCACCGCCGCGATCACCTCCTGGTGATGGGCGCGGTCCTCGGCCGGGCTGTGCAGCAGCGGGTGGGCGAGCTTGTGGACGCCCTCGTAACAGAGGAAGGCGCCGCCCACGAGCAAGAGCGGCAGGATCAGCCACGGCACCAGCAGGCTGATCAGGAACGCCGCCGGCACGATGATCGCCTTGTTGCGCAGCGAGCCCTTGGCCACCGCCCACACCACCGGCAGCTCGCGCTCGGCCCGGACCCCGGCCACCTGCTGGGCGTTGAGCGCGAGGTCGTCGCCGAGCACGCCGGCGGTCTTGGTGGTGGCGGCCTTGGACAGGACCACCACGTCGTCGAGGAGCATGGTGATGTCGTCGAGGAGGGCGAGCAGGCTCGATGGCATCGAGCGCCCAGCGTGTCCCGGTCCCGGCCGCCGCGCAACGCACCCGCGCAGACCGCCGGTCGATCACGACCGTTGACAACCGGCGCGCGAATCCGTATCTGATGAAGCTCGTCGAGGAAGCCATGCCGCCCCGCGTCGCCACCGTCGCCCACGTCGCTCGCCGGACCCTGTCCGTCGCGGCCGGCCTGCGCGCGTGCGAGTACGCCCGGCTGTGCTTCACGCCCGCGGCTGGCTGACCCGCGCCGGCGCCCGATCGCCCGCGATCCCCTGTGATCGCCCGCTGATCGCGGCCCGACGCGGGTGACGTCGATCGTCATCCGTCCGCCGACCGGACGACCGCGCCGACCGCGCCGCGGTCGCCCGCCCCGGCGACGCCTCCCGGCCGCGCCCCGCGCCGGCCACGCCCCCGTACGCCCGGATCGCGCCCGCGATCCGTCAGGACACCGTCATGCCCAGAACGCCCATCGAACGCATCCGCAACCTCGGCATCATCGCCCACGTCGACGCCG
>Ga0075163_10007332_pt1 | contig 14584 bp, 15 predicted proteins | sample JI1023141ADNA_FD_71478 | JGI IMG/M metagenome (GOLD analysis project Ga0075163, IMG submission 71478) | Wastewater effluent complex algal communities from Wisconsin, to seasonally profile nutrient transformation and Carbon sequestration -... | ecosystem: Engineered > WWTP > Effluent > Algae...
GAAAAAAGGATTTGTTTTTAAAACATTTGAAGGTGAAATAAATATTGGCGGAATTAACCAAGGCGACGGAACTATTATGCCAGCCACCGTTTTTAAATTTTCGGTGTATGATGAGAAGACCTATCATAAACTCGATTCTATGCAGGGCAAAAAAGTGGTAGTTACCTATAAACAAGTGCTCAAAAATTTCTTTTGGCAAGGTGAAAGTGATTATTTTATTCACGATGTTAGAGGCATGAATTAATGTATGACTTATTTAGAAGCTCTGATCATTGCCATTATTGAAGGCCTAACCGAATTCCTTCCTATTTCTTCCACAGGCCACATGATGCTTGGCACAGCAATACTTGGAATTGAGCCAACCCCTTTTGTAAAATTATTCACCATCGCTATTCAATTAGGCGCTATTTTAAGCGTGATCGTTCTATACTTCAAACGGTTTTTTAAAAGCGTAAATTTTTATTTGAAATTGATCGTGGCATTTATTCCTGCAGCTATTGCCGGCATTTTATTAGGCGATTATATTGATGCCGCACTCGAAAATTTATGGGGTGTTGCTATCGCACTTTTATTGGGAGGAATTGTTTTATTATTTGCCGATCAATGGTTCAATAAAGAAGAAATTCACAAAGAAGAAGATATTAGTTTGCTTACGGCATTTAAAATTGGTGTTTGCCAATGTTTCGCTTTGTTTCCGGGTGTAAGCCGCAGCGGTGCTACCATCATAGGAGGAAAAGCATTTAAATTAAACAAACAATTAGCGGCGGAGTTCTCGTTTTTTCTTGCAGTTCCAACCATGTTTGCTGCCACTGCCAAAAAAATGCTTGACTTTTACAAAGATGGCGTTACCCTTAGCGGCGAAGAAATAAAATTACTCGCTTTCGGAAATGTAGTAGCATTTATAGTAGCATTAATTGGAATAAAAACCCTAATTGGTATCTTAAATCGATATGGCTTCAAGTGGTTTGGTGTTTACCGAATTGTATTGGGAATTATTCTCATTGTTCTCTTCAAATTGGGAATAAGTATTTCGATTATTTAGAGGCAGAAACCGCAAAGGCACCTTCGGCGCCACGCAAAGTTCGCAAAGCTTTGATCACCTCAATAAAAAGAAGGCAAAGAAGCTGAGCTTACGCTAAGGCGATCATCAAAATCATCTCGCCCTCTTTGCGAAACCAAAGGTCTTTGCCTTCTTTTGAACATTGGTGATAAACTTAGCGATCTTGGCGCCTCCTTTGCGAAGACCACAGGTCCTTTGCGGTTTCTGCCTCTAAAAACCAATCGTTTAATAACAAATTCCTGTTCAAAATCCCTCAGTTTATCTCCGTTTGATACCCTTATAACAAATAACTTCGCTCTATGAGTGAAGCGCTTACACGAAAAAAGATCAGATCATCTGGAGTTACTGTAATTATCAGCTTATCGTTGGTACTGTTTATGTTGGGCGCTTTGGGTTTATTAGTCATCAATGCCAATAAGCTAACTAAACATTTCAAAGAGAATGTAGGTTTTCAAATTTATTTAAAGGACACTACTTCATCGGCGCAGATCGACGGCTTGATTCAAGAGATCAACAGTTCTAAATTTGCTAAAAGCGTAAGTTTAATTACCAAAGAACAAGCCGCCGCTCAATTAAAAGAAAATTTAGGCGAAGATTTTATCTCCTTTTTGGGAAGTAATCCTTTATTGAACGCACTCGATGTAAAAATTAATGCCGACTACGCCAACACAGATACGCTTCAGAACATTGAAAAACTCATTGTGCAAAAAAGTTTTGTGAAAGAAGTAGTGTATCAAAAAGACATGATCAATAGTTTAAACAAGAACACAAAAGCCATTGCCTTCTTTATTTTAATTTTTAGTGGTGCTTTACTATTAGTGGCAATTGCATTGATCAATAATACAATTCGTTTATCTATTTACTCACAACGCTTTTTAATTCGCACTATGTATTTGGTTGGGGCTACGCGAAGTTTTATTAGTAAACCGTTTTTACTCAAAGGCATCAGGCAAGGTGTAATTGCCGGACTCATTGCCGGGTTTTTACTAGCAGGATTTTTGTTGATCAGTACGCGTTTTATTCCTGATCTACTGCAATTGCAAGACGAAAATGTTCTTTTAATGGTATTTGCCGGCGTGATCATCATTGGCATTATCATTTCCGGCATAAGCGCGCTATTAGCTGTGATGCGTTATTTGCGTTTGAAAACAAGCGACCTGTATTTCTAACCTTTTTTTTGAACCATCAAGACACCGTTTTCTGGATGAAACCGTGTTTTGATGATAATTTTGGTCTAAAAAAACTCGCTTGCCAAAAAATCCGCGCGTAATTTACCTTCCGTGTTTAAAGTGATAATGCCATCCTTTTCATTAAAATACTTCTGATATTTTTTTACGATACTCTCAAACGAAGCAAGAACTTCCTTTCCAAAACGTTGCTCAATTTCCTTTGTATCGCAACCCCAAATGGTGCGTAGGCGCGTTAAAATGTATTCATTGTAGTGTTCCTGAACACTTAACGTTTCAATTTCAAAATAAGTTTCGTTAGAATTTACTTTTTGAATGTAAGTACTATTGCTTGAAATATTCCATTGTCGGCTTTGCGTATTGAAAGAATGTGCTGAAGGGCCTAAACCTAAATACTGGACACCTTTCCAGTAATTGCTATTATGTTTCGAAAAGAAATTCTCTTTTCCAAAATTAGAGATCTCGTAATGTACAAAACCATTTTTCTGTAATACCTCAATCATTTTTTTAAACTGCTCCGAACTTAATTCTTCCGAAACCTCAGGTTCCGTTCCCTTTTTGTGATCTACTCCTAATTTTGTTTTTGATTCAATAGTTAAATTGTAAGCTGAGATATGTTGCACATTTAAATTCACAACGGTTTGCAAGGTTCTTCCCCAACTTTCCATGTCTTGAAATTTAGAGCCATAAATAAGATCGATGGTGATGTTATCAAAACCTTTGTCCTGCGCCAGTTTTACACAATTCAACGATTCCATTGCTGTATGTGCCCTATTCATCCATTTTAATTCGGCTTCATTAAAACTTTGCAAGCCTATGCTTAAACGGTTAATCCCCGCTTTGTTTAATTGCTCTAATTTTTCGCGTGTAAGATCATCAGGATTACACTCTAATGTGATCTCGGCATTTTTTGATACTTTGAATTCCCTATTTATCTTATGCAAAATAAAATTCAATTCATCTTCATCTAAAACACTTGGAGTTCCTCCTCCAAAATAAATGGTTTCTACCCCTTCTTCTAAATAATTTTTGCGTTGATCGATCTCCAACAAAATAGCTTTCACTAATTCCGGTTTAGAATTCATATTCACACTAAAGTGAAAATCACAATAGGTACAAGCTTGTTTGCAAAAAGGGATATGTATATAAATACCGGCCAAAGGTGCAAAGTTACAACTTTAGAGGCAGAAACCACAGAGTCGCCTTTGGCGCCTCAGAGAGTTTCACACAGAGAAACACAGAGTAATGCAGCACCGTGACCTCTGTGAAAAAACTCTGTGAGGCGGAAGGCCTCTGTGGTTAAAGACCTCAAAATAAAAAGCCTCACATTTCTGCAAGGCTTTAAAATCATTACCAATTTAAAAATTAATCTCCGTAATCTACATGAGCCTCATTGAAATCTTTTTTCATTTCTTTTTTCTTAGCTTTCACTCTATCTGCTTTCATAGCAGCGAACTTTGTTTTTTGATCTGCCGTTAAAAAGAAATTCACTGAGGTTTCAAAAGCTTCGTTGTTTGCTTTCATTTCTTTGTGTATTGCTTGTCTTTCTTCAGGCGTTGTTGATCCTTTTAGTTTTTCATGCAAAGGTTGGTTTACTAGCGCACGTTTTAAAGCTGCCACTTCCCAATCGGCTTTTTGCTGAGCAGTTAGTCCTAATTTTTTCTCGGCATGGTTTGCGCCCTTCTTAGCTCTTTCTTCAGGAGTTAAATTCTTTTTTGTTGCTTGCGCAGTACCCGGAGTTGCAGTAACGTCCTGTGCTAAAACTGCAGCGTTAAATCCTGCAATAAGGGCAAATGTCATAATGGTCTTTTTCATAGTTTTTTATTTAAGTATTGGTCGTAGTTTGACCCCGTTTTTTAGTCAAAGTTTAGTCCTTAAAAGTAGGCAATTGTTAACAAATTAAAAAGTCATTCACTAACCCATATATGGCTTATAAAAAGCGAGAATAGGGTCTCTTTTGTGTTAATGGGCCAAATCCCCCTCAAAAAACAGGCTTTTGAGACAGTTTCAGTACTTATGTCTAAAAAATAAACTGGTTAGTTGTAAAAAGCCTTTTGTTGATATAAAAAAGAGGAAGTTGAAATACAAAAATATTGTGGAAATATCTTTGTTTCGATGGCATTCTTCAACTTAACAAAGGTTAAAAATAAATTATTCACTGGTCTTTTAGCAGGCTGCTTGTTGTGTTGCCATATCACATTTTCACAATCGCGTACTGAAAAAATAAAAGCCTACATAGAAAAATACAAAGAGCTGGCCATAGAACAAATGGCAAAGTACCACATTCCGGCGAGTGTAATTATGGCCCAAGCTATTAAAGAAAGTGGTTCGGGATGCAGTAATTTGGCAAAAGCCACCAACAATCAATTTGGGATCAAATGCCATAACGAATGGGGCGGTGATTCTTACACATTTAACGATGATTCACTCAATGAATGTTTTAGAAAGTATAATACTATTGAAGATTCTTATAATGATCACAGTATGTTCTTAGTATCTCGCCCTAGATATGCGCATTTGTTTAAGCTTAAAATAACAGATCATTATAATTGGTGTGTTGGATTAAAAGAAGCAGGATACGCCACCGCATGGAATTATACCGATGAATTATTATTGATCATTGGCGCATTTGACCTCGATGAGTTGGATAAAGTAAATAGTTTACATAGAATTAACACTTATGAAGATCTTACGTTCCAACAGGAAAAAAACATCATTGAAGTTCACGAAAATTATTTTACCACCGCAGAAAAGGCTATCTTAGCTAAAGTAATTTTTAATCAAGAGCCTGCTGTTGAAGAACCTCTTTTAGTAAGAAGGAACGACTCGGAGCACGCTGAATAAAGCGTATGTCAGAAAAGTATGTTATAGTTACCGGAGGAGCCGGATATATTGGTTCGCATACCATTATTGAACTTTTGGAAAAAACAGATTATCATGTGATCTCCATTGATAATTTTTCGAACTCAACCGAGGAAACTTACGGGCGCATTGAGAACATTAGCAAAAAGGATTTTACAAAATTAAACATCGATCTTTGCGATCTTGAAAAATTAACTACCGCATTATATTCGTTTGATGATATTGCAGGCGTTATTCATTTTGCCGCGTTTAAATCGGTTGGCGAGAGCACAGAAGACCCATTAAAATATTACCACAACAATATTGGTTCGTTGGTAAACATTTTAAAGATCTGCGAACAAAAACAAATAAAGAATTTTATATTTTCCTCATCATGTTCGGTTTACGGAAATACAAAAGTTTTGCCTGTTACCGAAGAAACACCTTTGCAAAAAGCCGCCTCACCATATGGCTATACAAAACAAGTGGGCGAAGAAATGCTTGCCGAATTTTGCGCCGCTAAACCATTCTTAAAAAGTATTGCTTTACGTTATTTTAATCCCGTTGGTGCGCACATGAGTGGCTTGAATGGAGAATTATCAAGTAACAAGCCTAGCAATTTAGTTCCTATCATTACACAAACAGCGGCGGGAAAAAATTCGTTAACTGTGCATGGAAACGATTATGATACTCGCGATGGAACATGTATACGTGATTACGTTCACGTAAGCGATATTGCCGATGCGCATTTGAAAGCATTAGAGTTTTTGTGTTTCGGTAAATCAACACAAAATTATTCGGTTTATAATTTAGGAACAGGTAATGGCGTAAGTGTATTAGAAGCCATTAAAGCCTTTGAAAAAGTTACAGGTCAAAAATTAATTTATACCATAGGCCCACGCCGTGCCGGTGATGTGGTTGAAATATATTCTAACAGCAGCAAAGCCCAAAAAGATCTTGGTTGGACACCAAAACTTAGCATTGATGATATGATGTTGAGTGCCTGGAAGTGGCAGGGGCTGGTGTAAATTGCAAAATAATTCTTAGGTTTATTTAGTGTTGGTTTTTTAAAGCAAATATTTTTCACGACACATAAGTACTTAAATTATATTTACATCACGTTTTCATTCTTATAATTGGTTTTTAAGCGACTTTCGCACTATTGAAAAATTACCAAGGATCTGCACAAAGACTTTTATACTTGACAAGTTTTTTGGCTATTTAAATATTAAAGGCCTTGATATCAAAAGAAAAGCCAATAAACATAAGCGGCGGACTCGGTCATCCCTCTGGTAGAAAAGTTGCCGCTTTGCCAATTTTTATTTGCCCTCACTAATAAAGTTGAGTACCTTTAAAATGTTAATTTAGCAAAACAGCTTTGGCAAATGGATCTAGTTGAAGTACAAAAAAGGAATAGTAAAATCACCGTCAGACATCCGTGGGAAGACGCACGTATAGAAGTAGTAAAAGAATTACTAAAAGATGTTTTAAAAGATCGTTCGGACTTTAATGTTCTAGATATTGGCTGTGGCGATATTTATGTGATATCGAAGTTAAGTGATGCTTTTCCTGAAATAAATTTTTACGCCATTGACATAGCTTTTACACCCCAAATCATAGAGTCGCTTAAAATGGAAGCCGGAAGCAGAAAGATATACCTGTTCAATTCATTGCAGGAGGCTGATTTGCAAATTAAAGGCAAAGCAGATCTGGTGTTGCTCTTGGACGTGGTAGAGCATATTGAGGATGACAAATTATTTTTACGAACTCTACATGAAAGCAGTCTTATTACTGAACAAACTCACGTTATGATTACAGTGCCCGCCTTTCAGTCTTTATTTTGCTCGCATGATCATTTTTTAGGTCATTACCGTCGTTATACAAATAAAACACTTTTGGCTACGCTGCAGGAAACAGGTTTTAGTAAAATAAAGCTTGGATATTTTTTTTCAGTACTGGTGCCCCCACGTGTTTTACAAGTGTTAAAAGAAAAAATGATAAAACCAAACCTCAACGACCATACAACAGGATTGGTGGAGTGGAACAAGGGAAAGCTTGTTACAGGAATGATCAAAGGTATTCTTCTCCTAGATTTTTGGATCACCCATTTAATTAAACGCATAACCGGATTATCCATTTACGGTTTATCCAATTATATTTTATGCAAAAAACAGGGATAGTTATTCCATGCTACAATGAGGCAGATCGGTTAAACGTAAAAGCTTTCGCTGAATTTATAAAAGAAAATGAAGCAATAGAGTTTTTATTTGTAAATGATGGTAGTACGGATGAGACATTGAGGGTATTGGAAGGTATTCGTTCAATTTCTGCCGAAAACACAATAATACTTGATCTGAAAGTCAATCAAGGGAAGGCAGAAGCAGTTCGACAAGGTTTGTTACACATGTTCTCATTAAATAAATATTCCTATGTTGGTTTTTGGGATGCCGATCTGGCAACTCCTTTAAATGAGATCCATCGTTTATTGAGTGCAGCTGCTTATTCAGATTTTAAGATCGTGTTAGGCTGCAGATTAAAACGTTTAGGAGCAAATATTGAACGCAAGGCAAAACGCCATCTTTTGGGGCGTGTATTCTCAACATTCGCAAGTTTGATTTTAAAATTGCCTGTTTATGACACACAATGTGGTGCAAAATTATTTCATCATTCAACTAAAGAATTATTTAATGAAAAGTTCATTACCAAATGGTTGTTTGATATAGAGATATTGGCCCGTTATCGAAATCTAAACGGGATCGATAAGGCGCTAGTTGATCTGTACGAATATCCCATCAGTACCTGGGTAGAAATTGGCGGATCAAAATTACGAGCTTCATACATGTTATTGGTGCCCCTGGAACTCTTAAGAATTAAACGAAAATACAATGCTTCAAAAATTACTAAGTGAAACAATGACTTTAGTTTCCTTTATAAGCTTTCCTTTATAAAATTTTTATTTTTTACATTTAGTGGAGTATCTTTAATTAGAAAGTTAGCGCAAAATCTTTAAAATACATTTTGTAGGTTAAGATTAGTGAGGCTTAGCAAAACATCTAATTTTTACCAACAAACGTTGATCCAAAATAATTCCCCATGAACCAAAAAATCCACTTCTCCGAACAGCAGAAATTCAAACAGTGGTGGATTTGGTTAATTTTGTTTGGTATAAATGGCCTGTTAATGTTCGGTATTTTTACACAAGTTGTAGCAGGTCATTCGTTTGGAGATAAACCCATGAGCGATTCAGGGCTTTTAATATCTGCAGGCTTTATATTTTCGTTCACAGTTGTGTTTCTTAATTTACGTTTAGAAACATTTATTAAAAACGACGGCATTCACGTTCGCTTTTTTCCATTTCACATAAAATTTAAACATTACCCTTGGGAAAGTATCAGTAGATCATACGTGCGCGAATATTCCCCATTAATGGAATATGGAGGCTGGGGTTTACGCATGGGTTTATTTGGAAAAGGCACGGCCTTTAATGTGAGTGGCAGTATGGGCTTACAACTTGAATTCACAAATTCTAAAAAATTGCTCATAGGCACAAACAAGCCAGAAGAACTTATAACTGCTTTAAATAAAATTGAGCGTTTAGATCAATGAACACTCACCATTGTTGAATGTTCTATTGGGGCAATTGGTTTAAACGCCCAAATTTAATTTACAGAAAACAATTAAGAGCTCTTCTTCTTTGTAGAAATACCAAACGGTAAATATAATGGGCAAAAGCCAATTAAACTGGTAAGCATAAACACCACCGAAAGCACCAAACCTACAATAGCCAATGTGCCACTTATTTGATTGGTAAAATATAAAACTAAAATAGCCACTGCTACCAGTATTCGTATTACCTTATCGGTGTTTCCCATGTTTGTTTTCATATTTCTATTTTTTTTAAAATTAAAGCTGTTTCCACTACTAGCTGCGTATATAGATCAGCTACGCGTATGACAATTGTCATTGAAAAAAGCCGATTTCCAAAGGTAATGACAAAAATCATGAGCTTATGGTACAAAAGTTACATAGCATTTTGCGTTTGTACTTTAACTTTGTACCATAAAAATTATGTTATGAAAGTAGAACAAATTTATACCGGTTGCCTTGCACATGCGGCATACTATATTGAAAACAACGGTGAAGCTGCCATTTTTGATCCACTCAGAGAAGTTCAATCCTATATAGATAAAGCGGCTAAAGAAAATGCCAAAATAAAATATGTTTTTGAAACACATTTTCATGCCGATTTTGTGAGCGGACATTTGGATCTTGTGAAAAAAACAGGAGCTCAAGTGGTATTTGGGCCAAGTGCGAAGCCAAGTTATGATGCCATCATAGCAAGCGATAACCAAATTTTTAAAGTTGGTAATTACAGTGTTAAAGTAATTCACACACCGGGTCACACCATGGAAAGTTCTACGTTTTTGTTGATCGATGAAACCGGAAAAGAACACGGTATTATTACCGGCGATACTTTATTTATTGGCGATGTAGGAAGACCAGATCTGGCACAACATGTTATTGCCGAACTTACCGAAGAAAAATTAGCGGCACATTTGTTTGATTCGCTACGAAATAAAATTATGCCTTTAAATGATGAGTTGATCGTGTATCCGGGACATGGCGCCGGAAGTGCTTGCGGAAAGAACATGAGTAAAGAAACCACCGATACACTTGGTCACCAAAAGCAAGTGAATTATGCTTTAGATCCAAAATTAACCAAGGAACAATTTGTAAAAGAAATTCTTTCAGGTTTGGTTCCGCCTCCGGGATATTTTCCTCAAAATGTTTTGATGAATATTAAAGGGTATGAAAGCATAGATGAGATACTAAAACGTGGCGCAAGAGCTTTATCGGTATCAGAATTTGAAATTGCGGCCGAAGAAACCAGTGCGGTTATTATTGATACACGCAACCCCGATGAATTTACAAAAGGGTTCATTCCAAATTCGATCAGCATTGGTATTGATGGAAGTTTTGCCACATGGGTTGGAACATTGGTGCCCGATGTAAAACAAAAATTGCTCATTGTAGCCGATGAAGGAAGGGAAGCCGAAGTTATTACACGCTTGGCCCGCGTTGGATATGATCATGCCATTGGTTTTTTAAAGGGTGGATACACTGCTTGGAAAACTTCAGGAAAAGATAGCGACCAAATTGCATCGGTAAATGAAGATGAACTATCGCAGGCAATGACATCGAAAGAAGTGAATGTTTTGGATGTGCGAAAAGCAAGCGAATATGGCAGCGAACATTTACTGAACGCCGAAAATGCACCACTTGATTTTATAAATGAGAGCATGCTAAAGATCAATAAAGATAAAAGCTATTATGTACATTGTGCTGGAGGTTATCGCTCTGTTGTATTTATCTCTATTTTACAAGCCAGAGGATATCGAAATTTGATCAATGTAAAAGGTGGTTTTAATGCTTTAAAAGAAAGTGGAAAATTTAAGATCAGCGATTATGTGTGCCCTACTACGTTGTTGTAAAACAAATTACTCTTGCGTGTAGATCCGCTTTACCCGAGAAGAAATATTAGTAAGTACTTCGTAAGGAATAGAACTCATGGCCTTTGCCATTTGATTAACTTGCTCGGTAGTTTCAAATACAATTACTTCGTCGCCTTCTTGGCATTTTACATTGGTAATATCTACCATACACATGTCCATACAAATATTGCCAACGGTTTTGCAAAATTTATTGCTGATCCAAACACCGTGATGCTCATTTCCTAAAGTGCGGTGAAAACCATCTGCATAACCAATAGGTATAGTGGCAATGGTCATGTCACTTGCAACAATGCCATTGCGATTGTAACCAACAGTTTCGGCGGTTCTTACTTTCTTAATTTGACTAATGCGTGTTCGTAATGAATTTACGTTTTGTAGCAAAGTATTCTCTTCTTCATTCACTCCAAAACCATACATGCCAATTCCTAAACGCACCATGTTAAAGTGCGCGTTCTTAAAACGTGTAATGCCTCCGGTATTACAAATATGTTTGAGGGTAATATAGCCAACTGCTTTTTCTATTTTATCTGCTGCGACTTTAAATAATTCTATTTGCTGTTGCGTAAATCTGTCCAAGTCCTTGTTATCCGAACCTACTAAGTGAGAAAAAATACTTTTTACTTTTATTTGCTTGGAGTGCTTTAGTTTTTCGCACAAAGCGTCGATATCTTCCGCTTCAAAACCCAATCGCTTCATGCCGGTATCTATCTTTAAATGCACAGGAAACGTTTCTTGAATACCAAATTTATCTAAGGCATGAATAAAATCTTCTAATAGTTTAAACGAATAAATTTCAGGTTCTAAATTGTATTTGATAATGTCCTCAAACGAATCGCGTTCAGGACTCATTACCATTATTGGCAAACTAATAAAAGCTTCGCGCAACTCTACACCTTCGTCGGCATAAGCCACCGCTAAATAATTTACACCAATGTGCTGTAATGTTTTTGCAACTTCGCTACTTCCACTACCATAGCCCATGGCTTTTACCATACACATCAATTGGGTTTGTTTACCAATAAGCGAGCGGTAATGATTTACATTGTGCGTTAATTTATTCAGGTCGATCTCTAAAATAGTATCGTGACTTTTTAACTGAAGTGTTTTGCTGATCTTCTCAAAATTAAATCGGTGTGCGCCTTTTAAAAGAATGCTGGAGTTATGCACTTGTGTTTTTACTTTCTTCTCATCATTTAAAAATGATTCTACATCCTCGTAAAACAAAGCATTTGTGCTAAACAGGTCTTTATTCTTCGAAACGGCACTTCCAATCCCAATTATCAGATCGATATTATTTTGCTTGAGCAAATTCGCCAGATCCTTATACAATTCCTCTTCCTTCCTACCCGATTGCTCAATGTCGGAAACAATAACCACTTTTTTCTCGCGGCGATGCTGTTGATTTAAAAATGATAAGGCAATACGAATAGAATCAATATCTGAATTATAAAAATCGTTGATGATGATAGAATTATTGACCGCATTTTTTACTTCCAAACGTAAAGCAATACTTTGCAAATGATCTAAACGCTTTTGAATTACATCTGCTTTATAACCCAAATGTAAAAGCGTAACAACGCATGTGGCACAATTTAGCAACGACGCTTTATCAATGAATGGAATTTTAAATGTTTCCTTTTTTCCATCGCGAGTTAATTCAATAGTTGAGTTAGTTAAACCCGGAACATAATTTAATTTATACGTGCTATCATTTCCTGAGCCAATGGTAATGGCCATGTTCTCCGAAAACCGTAAGGTAGGATCATCGAATTTACTCGCAATAACTCTTTCGGCACCTCCAAATAATTTCCATTTCTCGGATAACTTTTGGTCGCGACTTTTAAAACCTTCGTCGTGCGCTTGTCCCAATGATGTAAAAACACCCAGCGTAGGTTTAATGATGTTGTGTAGCTTTTGCATTTCGCCTGGCAAAGATATTCCCGCTTCAAAAATGGCCAACTGATGTGTTTTGTTTAAATTCAACACACTTAAGGGCACGCCAATTTGAGAGTTATAACTTTTAGGGCTGCGGCAAATATTTTTATCGTCTTTTAATAATTGATACAACCACTCTTTTACAATTGTTTTACCATTGCTCCCAGTAATTCCAATAACCGGAATATTAAATTGCGAACGATGATGGGCAGCAAGATCTTGCAGAGCTTGCAACGTATCATTCACTAAAATAAACGAAGCGGTGTTGCGTACAAATTCTTTATTACTTACAACAAATGCTTTTACGCCTTTTTCGATCAATTCATCAATGTATCTGTGTGCATCGTTGCGCTCACTTACCAAGGCAAAAAACAAAACCTCTTCGGTATGGATCACTTGCCTACTATCGGTGACAAAAAAAGAGTATGGCATTTCGCCAATACCGCTAAGTGTTCCTTTTACAATAGTATTTATCTCTGAAAGTGTATACACTAGATTTGCGGATTTGAAGTATTATAACATTGCCGGCATAAAGGTTTGTAATTATCGGTTTCGCCCAATAAAACCAAATTTTCGTTGGCAACCGTTCGGTGCGAAACATAAGCTAGCTGACCACAATCTACGCAAATGGCATGAACTTTTGTAACATATTCGGCGCTAGCCAACAATTGAGGCATAGGACCAAATGGCTTTCCTTGAAAATCCATATCCAAACCAGCAACAATAACTCTAACGCCTCTATCGGCTAACTGTTTGCATACATTTGGAAGTTCATCGTCGAAGAACTGCGCTTCGTCAATGCCTACTACCTCTGTATCTGCAGCTAGTAAAAAAATATTGGAGCTTGATGCAACCGGTGTGCTATGAATTTCGATACCTGTGTGCGAAACAACCTTTACTTCGTGATAGCGTGTATCTACGCTGGGCTTAAAGATCTCTACTTTTTGCTTGGCAAACTGCGCTCGCTTTAAACGCCTGATGAGCTCTTCGGTTTTACCCGAAAACATGCTTCCACAGATAACCTCTATCCATCCCCGCTTTACACTAGCTCTATTTTCTTCAACAAACATTGTTTAAAAGGCGTTAACAACAAAAAATTAAAAGTAAGCCAACATATTATAAATTCAAATTAAATTTAAACACAAATTTTCACAGTATGAATATCGATCAAACACTTGGTAAGCTTCAAGACCTCATTCACGAAACATTGCCAAATTTAGAGCTTTTTGTTGATGGAAATGTACAACCATCATCAACCGACTGTGAAAATTTGCAAAGACAGTTATTCGAACTGCAAGGAAAGCTAAGCGTTTACAAACATCTGAAAACAAATACAGAGATCTCACCTAGTTTTGGCATCCATTCAAAGGTAAGCGAAGCCAGTTTTGTAAAGGAAGAGATAAAAGTTGCAGAGGATCTGAAAGAATCTACACCCGAAGTACTAAAAGCGGCTTCTTATGATACGCTTAATAATGAATATAAAGACGAAGGGCCTAGTAAAAAATTAGAGATCTCTTTGAATGAAAAATTCCGTTTCATTAATGAATTATTCCAACAAAATGCTACCGAATATGGTTTAGCGGTTGATCAATTAAACAACTGCGCCAATTGGCCAGATGCCGAATCGTATCTTTTAGGATTAAAATCGGTTTACGATTGGAAAGACCCAAACGAAAGTTATAAACGCTTTAGAGAACTCAGCAAAAACCGCTTTGCATAATGCGTTTTATTTTTTTACTTCTATTTGCTTCCTCCTTTTTAAACGCCCAGGATCTTGACTATACAAGAGGCGTGATCAAATTTTTAACCTCCAAAAAATGTTTGGGCAGAGGTTATGTAAAAGATGGGCAAAGGCACGCAGCCAACTTTATTGTAAAAGAATTAGAGAAAAGCAAAGCAAAACCTTTGTTTAATTCCACGTATTTACAAGCATATTCTCATCAGGTAAATACCTTTCCTAAAAAAGTAGAAGTAAAAATAGACGGAAAGAAATTAAAGCCGGGAAGAGACTTTATTATTGATCCTAATTGCGAAACCATTAAAGGAAA
>Ga0075163_10007333_pt1 | contig 14583 bp, 13 predicted proteins | sample JI1023141ADNA_FD_71478 | JGI IMG/M metagenome (GOLD analysis project Ga0075163, IMG submission 71478) | Wastewater effluent complex algal communities from Wisconsin, to seasonally profile nutrient transformation and Carbon sequestration -... | ecosystem: Engineered > WWTP > Effluent > Algae...
CACCCGACTGGCCATCGTCGGGCCGAGCGTGTAACTGCGGCGCGCCTCGACCGTTCCGATACCAAAGGTACTGGCGACCAGCGGCCCCTGCTCTACCCTGGCCAGCGTCACTTTGGTCGGCGCCAGCGGTCCCTGGCTGGTCGCCAGCCAGGCAAGCAGCAGAACGACCGCCACGGCGACCGCGCCGAGTACCCCCTTGCGGGGCACGCGTACGTTCATCGTTGGTCCCGCCCGCGATAGCCGTCGACCAGCAAAGGGAACATTTGCCGCGCACGCGCCACCATTCCGGCCTCGCTGCCGGCAATGGCCGATTCGATCACCAGGCCCTGGATGGCGCCAATGAACAGCACCGGCGCCAGCCCCGGATCGAGATCGGCCGGAAGCTCGCCGGCGCTCCTGGCCCCGGCAAACAACGAGGCCAGGCGCTCTCGGTAACCGGAAATCATCGTCCGGACTTCGGCACGGACTGGCGAATCCCCCGGGTATTGCAGTTCATGGAAGAGTATGCGGGGAACGCCGGGGTTGGCCGCGATGAAGGCCACGTGTGCGAAGAATGCGGCCTCTATTTTTGCCAGCGGCGACCCTGGCTTCGCTATCGCCGTCGCCAGCACCGTACCAAGCGATTCACGTACCCAGGCAAAGACCGCCATCCAGATCGCTGCCTTGTCCGGAAAGTGGCGGAAAATCGCGCCCTGGGTGACGCCGATACGATCGGCGATGGCCTGCGTCGTGATCGCCTCCGGACCGCGCTCGCAGGCCAGTGCCAGTACCGCCGCGACGATCTCGCGCTGCCGTTCGTCGCTGTTCAGGCGCTGGCGGGGTGTCGTCTGGAGTGTGGTTGGAGTATCCATGGCAGGCGTGCACTTGAATTGTTGTTAGTAAGTGCTTACTATCGTAGTCGCGCCACGCCGGTTTGGCAAGCGCTTCACTCCCGAGGAGAACCCGACCGTGAAGTTTCCCGAATTCTTTGCATCTGCCCCGCAAATCACCGTGCGCGACCCGCTGGCCCGATTCCTCGGCGCCGCCGAGGAAGGTGTCATCGAGTACGGCTACGGCGACGCAGTCAAGCTCGCGGGGCATTCGTGCCCGACCGTCGCTGCCGCTTATCTGATGACCCGTGCCGCGCTGCGCGCGCTCTACGCGGATACGCTACCGGAGCGCGGCGGCATTCGGGTCGAACTGCGGGACAGCATGCTCGCAGGCGTCACCGGCGTCATCGCCAACGTCGTCAGCCTGTTCACCGGCGCCACCCAGGACACCGGCTTCAAGGGAATCGCCGGGCGCTTTGACCGGCGAGGACTGTTGTTCTTCGGCGTAGACATCCCCGGCCAGATCCGCTTCACACGGGTCGACAGCGGGGCCGCGGCCACTGTCGTTGCCCACCTGGAGCGTGTGCCGGGCGATCCGCGCATCGCTGCGCTAATGCCGTTTTGCGTCGCTGGGACCGCCACCGACGCCCAGGCAGCCTTGTTCCAGGCACTTTGGCAAGACCGGGTCCGGACGATTCTCATCGATCACGCCGACGACCCGAAAATCATCGCTGTTCAACACTGAGGAGAACCCCATGACTATCCAACGCAGCCTGCTCACCACCGCCCTCATCGCTGCCTTTGGCGTCGGCGCCCCCACGTTTGCGGCCGACTCACACCAGCACGCCGCCGGCGAGCCAACCAAGCTGGTGCTCGATCACGGCAAGAAATGGCCAACCGACGAACCACTGCGCAAGAACATGAGCGAAATCCGGGCGGCGCTTGCCGCGAAAGCGGTGGCTATCCACAAAGGGACGCTGACGCCAGACGACTACAAGGCACTCGGCACCCTGGTTCAAGCGCACGTCGCCAGCATCGTCACCGAGTGCAAGCTCGAGCCCGCTGCGGACGAAAACCTGCACCTGATCGTCGCCGAGCTCAGCGCCGGCGCCGACGCCATGCAGGGCAAGGCAAAAGTTGCGCCCGCGGCCGGCGCGGTGCAGACGGTCGGCGCCGTGAATCAGTACGGCCGCTATTTCAAGCACCCGGGCTGGAAGCCAATGGATTGAGTTGAGCCTTGGGTAGAGGCAGAACGCTGCGCTACGAAGCTTGTCCCGCCCGGTACGAACGGGGCGCAACGCCGCCTGTTTAGCCGAGCCACGAGCGGCATGTGCTGTGCCTTGGCCAGTACAACAAGGGTATTCTGTGCGTCGACTGGCGAAGCACTTGCGCAGTAGAAGCCAGGAACTGCCTAGCTTCGGCCCCAGTTCCGTGAAATGAGAAGGAGCACGTGATGGTGAACGCCATGCAGCAACAGGATTGGGACCCAAGATCGGAAGCGGTCCAGCGCGACCAGCGTGCCGCCTACGACGAGATGCGCGAGCGCTGCCCGGTCGCGTACAGCAACTTCCTCGGGTGGTCCTTGTTTCGGCACGAGGATATCCTGCGCGTGCTGAACGACCCCGCCACCTTCAGTAATGCCGTATCCAGGCATCTCTCCGTTCCGGACGGGATGGATCCCCCCGAACACACCGCGTTCCGTCGGATGATCATGCCGTATTTCCGGCCGGAACGAGTGGCGGCGTTCGAGCCGCCATGTCGCGAGATCGCCGCGACGCTCGTTCAAGCGCTGTTGGCGCGCGACGAGTTGGAGTTCATCGGCGATTTCGCCAATGAGTTCGCCGTCCGGAGTCAGAGCGCCTCTCTCGGTTGGCCGCCCGATCTATGCACACCGCTGCGCTTGTGGACAGAGAAGAACCGCCGGGCAACTTTTGCCGAGGACCGGGCGGCCATGGCGGAGATCGCCCGCGAATTCGAGGGCTACGCCCACGAGCTGCTGCAGATTCGCCGCACGGCCGGTGATCAAGCCAGCGACGACATCACCAGCTCGCTGCTACGGCAACAGGTACAGGGCCGCCCCCTGCGCGACGAAGAAATCGTCAGCGTGCTGCGCAACTGGACCGTCGGCGAGATCGGCACGATTTCGGCTTCGCTGGGGATTCTCGTGCACCACCTTTCGGAACACCCGGATCTGCAGGAACAGCTGCGCACGCAGCCCTCCTTACTGCCCGCCGCTATCGAGGAGATTCTGCGGATTCACGGGCCGTTGGTGGCCAATCGGCGCATCACCACCCGTGCGGTTGAAATCGGTGGCCGGAAGATCGCTGCCGGCGAACGCATCTCGCTGATCTGGATCTCCGCCAACCGTGACGGTCGGGTTTTCGAGGATCCCGAGACCTATCGGCCGGACCGCGACCAGAGCGCAAACCTGCTGTATGGCGCGGGAATCCACGTCTGTCCTGGCGCTCCCCTGGCCCGGATGGAGATGCGCGTGGCTGTAGAAGAGCTGCTCGCGCACACGGCCTGTATGGAGCCCGTCCCGGAGAGGCCGCCGACCACCGCGGTGTACCCCGGCAGTGGCTTCGCCGCCCTTCCCCTGCGGATCCGATAAACGCCGGCGGTCAATGGTTTGGCGTGCCCACGAACGGTGCGCTGCCACTTCCCATGCCCGTCCTTTTGGAAACACAAGTCACCTTCGGCTTTATGACTGGAAAGCGCAGCCCGGCAAACAACAGAGGCCTAAGCTGGTTTCCCTCCTCTACGCCTCGACCTTCCGGTCCGCGAAATCACCCTAGCACTATCGCGCGGATCAACGCTTGGAATCTTCGGGCGATCAATTGACGGTTTGCCGCCGGATTGCGTATGGCGCGCACCATCAGGCCTTCAAACATCGCCGCGATCACCTCGGCAATAGTTGAAATCGTTGCCGCGTCGTCCGCAAGGCCGTGTGCCTGCCGCAAGGCCTTGAGCGTTTCTTCGAGACCGGCGCTACGCCGGCCGTCCGCGGCACGCACGATCGCCGCGATTGCCGGGTTGCGCGACGCCTCGGCAACGATTTCCAGCTTGAGCCCCGCTGCCTGGGGATCAAGGTTGAGCAGCACCCCGCTTTCGGTCCGCAGTGCCAGTGCCTCCAGCATGTTCTCTGCCGCCTGCACCTCGGCGGTGAGCGTCAGCAAGCGTTCGACTTCGCGCGCGACGATGGCGGCGATGATCGCCTCCTTGTTCGCAAAGTAGTGGTAAATGTGGCCTGCACCCATGCCTGAGGCTTTCGATATTTTCGAAATGCTGGCTCGATGGAAGCCGTATTCGCGAACGCAGTTCTCGGCGGCATCAAGGATCTGGGTGCGACGCGCTTCAGCACGCGAGCAATCCGCGGCCGTGTGAGTGGGCATTTCTTCGGTCATCGACGGTCTATGGAGTGGCTGAGAAGGGTTCGCAGTCAGCGTTCACTGCTCTGCGAAGGATAAACTAGATTGAACGTTCATTCTAGTTTATCCTTCGCCCCCTATCCGAACGCTCCTGCCCAGGAGTCTCCGACGCTACCAACGCCACCGAGGCACCACATGAATCTCGCATCACGGCTGCAATCCCGGAATCGGGGAGTCACTTCCCCGAAGCACGGAATCACACTCCCGAATCTGGGAATCACCCTCCCGACCCGGGGGATCACCTACCCCATCGTGGTCGTTGCGCTTGCCAGCGCCCTGGCGCTGGCCGCCTGCAGTGACGGCGGCCCGCAGGGGCAGGCAGCCGGTGGAACTCCCGCAGCGACTCCGGTCGGCGTGATCGTGGCCAGCACCGAGGCGGTCAGGTTGACGACCGAACTCCCCGGACGCACGGCGGCGTACATGGTCGCCGAGGTGCGTCCGCAGGTAAGCGGCATCGTGCAGCGGCGGATGTTCACCGAAGGCAGCGAGGTCACGGAAGGGCAAACGCTCTACCAGATCGACCCGGCAAGCTATCGCGCCACCCTGGAAAGCGCCAGGGCAGGTCTCAGCCGCGCCGAAGCGAATCACTATGCTGTCCGGCTGAAAGCCCAGCGCTACGCCGACCTGGGGAAGAAAGGGATGATCAGCAAGCAGGCCGACGACGACACCACGGCGGCACTCAAGCAGGCCGAGGCGGACGTCGCCTCGGCACGCGCAGCACTCGAAAAAGCGCGCATCGACCTCGCCTATACCCGCGTGCCCTCCCCCATCGCCGGTCGCAGCGGACGCTCGAGCGTCACCGCCGGGGCCCTGGTGACTGCCAACCAGCCTGCCGCACTGACGACCGTCCAGCAACTCGACCCGATCTATGTCGACCTGACCCAGTCGAGCGTCGAACTCTTGCGCCTCAAGCGCGATCTCGCCGATGGCACACTGCAGCACCTTGCGGAACAGGTGGTTCCGGTACGCCTGCTGCTCGAGGATGGTAGCGAATACGCGGCCAGCGGCCGGCTTGCCTTCTCCGGCATTTCGGTCGACACGGATACCGGCAGCGTGACCCTGCGCGCGGTCTTTCCGAATCCGCAGGGTGAACTGCTGCCGGGCATGTACGTCCGCGCGCGACTCGCACAAGGCGAGATCGAAAAGGCCATCCTGGTGCCGCATGCCGCGGTGACTCACGATCGCCGCGGCAATGCCGTGGTAATGGTGGTGGGTACCGAGGACAAGGTCGAAGCGCGCCCGGTGACCACGACCCGTTCGATCGGCGACAAGTGGCTGGTAAGCGCAGGACTGGCCGCGGGCGACCGGATCATCGTCGACGGTTTACAGAAAATCAGGCCGGGCGCCCCGGTGACGGTGCTGGCGGCAGGCGGCGAGGCAACGGTGCCTGCGGCGGCGCCCGCAGCGGCCACGAAGTGAGGGCCTGAAGCGTGGTCAATTTCTTCATCGACCGGCCGATCTTCGCCTGGGTCATCGCCATCGTCATCATGCTCGCGGGCGCACTGTCCATCCTGCAATTGCCGGTTTCACAGTATCCGTCGATCGCCCCACCCGCCGTCGTGATCAACACCAGCTATCCGGGCGCCTCGGCGAAGGCGGTTGAGGAATCCGTCACCCAGATCATCGAGCAGAAGCTGACCGGTCTCGACGGCCTGCTCTACATCAACTCGTCGAGCGACTCCTTCGGTCGCGCCGCGATCACGCTGACCTTCGATGCCGCCACCGATCCGGATATTGCCCAGGTGCAGGTGCAGAACAAGCTGCAACTCGCCCTGCCGCTATTGCCGCAGGCGGTACAGCAACAGGGGGTGCAGGTCGCCAAGTCGGCGCGCAACTTCCTGATGGTGATCGGTTTCGTGTCGAAACAGGGCACGCTCGACAACGTCGACCTGGCGGACTTCATTGTCTCGTCGGTGCAGGATCCGCTGTCGCGCGTCACCGGTGTCGGCGAGGTGCAGATTTTCGGATCGCAGTACGCCATGCGGGTCTGGATCGATCCCGCCAGGTTGAACAACTACCGGCTGACGCCGGCCGACATCCGGACGGCGATCGAGGCCCAGAACACGCAGGTCTCGGCCGGCCAGCTCGGCGGTACGCCGTCGCTTCCCGGGCAGGGTTTTACCGCCTCGATCACCGCCCAGAGTCGCCTGCAGACCGTCGGGGAGTTCGAGAACATCCTGCTGCGCAGTTCCAGCCAGGGCGGCGAAGTACGACTCGGGGATGTGGCGCGGATCGAAATCGGCGCCCAGGACTACAGCACCGTTGCGCGCTATAACGGCCAGCCGGCGGCGGGTATCGGCGTCAAGTTGGCCGCCGGCGCCAATGCCCTGAAGACCGCCACCGCGGTGCGTGCCGCGCTCGCAGAAATGAAGCGCTATTTCCCGGCCGGCGTCGACGTGGTCATCCCTTACGACACCACGCCTTTCGTGAAGATCTCCATCGAGGAAGTGGTCAAGACCCTGCTCGAAGCCATCGTCCTGGTGTTCCTGGTGATGTTCCTGTTCCTGCAGAACTTTCGCGCCACCCTGATCCCAACCATCGCCGTACCGGTGGTGCTGCTCGGCACCTTCGGGGTGATGGCGGCCTTCGGTTTTTCGATCAACACCCTGACCATGTTCGGCACCGTGCTGGCCATCGGCCTGCTGGTGGACGACGCCATCGTGGTGGTCGAGAACGTCGAGCGGGTAATGAGCGAGGAAGGCCTGTCGGCGCGCGATGCGACCCGCAAGTCGATGGGCCAGATCACCGGCGCGCTGGTCGGCATCGGTCTGGTGTTGTCGGCGGTATTCGTTCCGATGGCCTTTTTCGGCGGCTCGACCGGCGTCATCTACCGCCAGTTCTCGATCACCATCGTCGCCGCGATGGCCCTGTCGGTGCTCATCGCCCTGGTGTTCACCCCGGCGCTGTGCGTCACCATGCTGAAACCGGTGGCCAAGGGCCAGGGTCACGGAGAGGGCGGCTGGTTCAGCGGCTTCTTCGCCTGGTTCAACGGCATGTTCGAACGTAACACGGGGCGTTACGAAGCAGCGGTCGGACGCATCCTTCGGGGCAGCGGGCGCTACCTGGTGATCTACGCGCTGATCGTGGTGGCGCTCGGCTTCCTCTTCGTGCGCATGCCGACCTCCTTCCTGCCGGAAGAGGATCAGGGCGTGATGTTCACCCAGGTGATGCTTCCTGCAGGCGCCACCCAGGAGCGCACCATCGAGGTCCTCAAGAAAGTCGAGCGTCACTTCCTCGACGACGAAAAGGACACGGCGGCTTCGATCTTCACCGTCGCCGGCTTCAGCTTCGGCGGCCGCGGCCAGAACATGGGCATCGGCTTCATCAATATGCGCGACTGGAGCGAGCGGCAGGGACCGGGCATGAGCGTCAAGGCGATCGCCGGACGCGCGATGGCCGCATTCTCGAAGATTCGCGAAGCGATGGTCTTCGCCTTCGTTCCACCGGCGGTGATCGAGTTGGGTACCTCGAACGGTTTCAGCGTCCAGCTACAGGACCGCAGCGGCCTCGGCCACGATGCCCTGGTGGCCGCACGCAACCAGTTCCTGGGCATGGCAAGAGAGGACAAGCGGCTGGTCGGCGTGCGCCCGAATGGTCAGGAGGACATGCCCGAGTACCAGCTCGAAATCGATCATGCCAAGGCCGGCGCCCTCGGGGTGAGCGTGGCGAACATCAACGACACGCTGTCCACGGCCTGGGGTGGCAGTTACGTCAACGACTTCATGGACCGTGGGCGAATCAAGAAGGTCTATCTTCAGGCCGAGGCCGCTGCCCGCATGACGCCCGATGACCTCCAGAAATGGTACGTGCGCAACGCAAGAGGCGAAATGGTGCCCTTCTCGGCCTTCACCACGGCAAAATGGGGCTTTGGCTCGCCGCTTCTCGAGCGCTTCAACGGTCAGCCGTCGATCGAACTGCTCGGCCAGGCAGCGCCCGGCCTCTCGTCGGGTGACGCGATGAACGCCGTTCAGGAGATCATCGCCAAGCTGCCGCCCGGCATTGGCTATGAATGGTCGGGCACCTCCTACGAGGAACGCCGCTCGGGGGCACAGGCGCCAGCGCTGTACGCCTTGTCGCTGCTGGTCGTGTTCCTCTGCCTGGCAGCCCTTTACGAGAGCTGGTCGGTACCGTTTGCGGTGATGCTGGTGGTGCCGCTGGGCGTGATCGGTGCGCTGCTGGCCGCAAGCGGTCGCGGCCTGTCCAACGACGTGTACTTCCAGGTCGGCCTGCTGGCGACCATCGGCCTGTCGTCGAAGAACGCGATTCTGATTGTCGAGTTCGCCAAGGCCCAGGTCGACGCCGGTCACGATCTGGTCAGCGCCACGCTGAGCGCGGTACGCATGCGACTGCGCCCGATCCTGATGACCTCGCTGGCCTTCGGACTCGGGGTCTTGCCGCTGGCCATCAGCACCGGCGCCGGCTCCGGCAGTCAGAACGCGATCGGCACCGGCGTACTCGGCGGAACGATCTCGGCCACCGCCCTCGGCCTCTTCTTCGTCCCGATGTTCTATGTGCTCATCAAACGACTGTTCAAGGACAAGACGGCAGCCCCGGAGGTTGTGGTCGCGGCGTCCACGGAGGTCAAGAAATAAGGGGGCGCTTCAGAAAACGGAGCGCAGAGCACGCCAAGCCTTTGGCTCTCTGTTGGCGAAAACGGCCAGCGCGCCAACATGGCTGCCGATGCAACGCAGCAGCGACTGGCGGTCGCTTGGCGACCTAAAGGCGACACAGGGCTTCCGCGAAGTGGACGGTCGTTCACCTGGCTGGAATTCATGAGCTCCACACGGCGTGCAACGCTACACGATCGACTTGTCACCATGGCCTTCACGGCCGGCACTTCCGAAGACAAAGCTGTCCATCGCCAGCACCCCGTGCGTGATTCCGCCTTCGATCACCGTCGCCGGTAACGACGCGGCAGCCGCGCCGGCTGCCACCAGCAGTGGCCAGAAATGTTCGGCGGTCGGGTGCGCGCGTTGGGCATGCGGGGCCAAGGCGAGGGTCTGGCGCAGCCGAGTAGTGTCGCCGCTGACGACCGCGTCGCGAACCCAGGCGGCGAACTCGACCGCATAGGCCTCGTGGTGGCCGTGGGCGCCGTAACCACCGCGGAACTCGTAGAGGTTGTGCGTCAGACTGCCCGAACCGACGATCAACACGCCGTCGTCGGCGAGCGGCGCGAGCGCCTGACCGAAGCCCCAGGCCGATTCCGCGTCCAGCCGTGACGGCAGCGAGACCTGGAAGGCCGGCACGTCGGCCTCGGGGTAGAGATACAACATCGGCACCCAGGCGCCGTGGTCAAGCCCGCGGCGCTCGTCCGGCCGCGGCGACCAGCCGGCTTCCTGCAGCCGCTCGAGCGCGCGACGCGCCAGCTGCGGGTGGCCGTGCACCGGGTAGTCGATCTCGTACAGCGCCGGGTCGAAGCCACCGAAGTCGTGGATCGTCCCGGGCCGTTCGACCATCCCAACCTGCGGACGGGGCGTCATCCAGTGCGGCGACACGATCAGCACCGCGCGGGGCGTGGGCAGTTCGCGGCCCAGGGCCGCCAATCGCGGCCCGGCCAAGCCGGGCTCGATGGCGAAGCTGGGTGCGCCGTGCGAGACGAACACGCTGGGTAGGCGGTTCATGGCGTCGGTTCTGGTCGGGCCAATGTTCGGGCGGCGCAGTTCAGCGCGCGCCGCGCGCGGCCAGCACGGCATCGACCGACAGTCGACCCGCGCCGCTGATCAACAGCGATACCGATGCGGCCAGCAGTGCCAGGGCGAATTCGTAGCCGTTGTTGGCCATGAACAGTCCCTTGTCGATATGCACGCTGAAGATCGCCACCAGCATGGCGAACGCCAGTGCCGCTGCGGCAGGACGGACGAGCAGTCCGACGATCAGCGCCAGACCGCCGAAGAACTCGGCACCGCCCGCCAGCAAGGCCATCAGGTATCCCGGCGTCAGGCCGAGCGAGGCCATGAACTGGCCGGTGCCTTCGAGGCCGTAGCCGCCAAAGGCGCCGAACAGCTTTTGAGCGCCGTGGGCGGCGAAGATGATACCCACGGGAACGCGCAGGGCCAGCGCGCCCCAGCCGGCGTGGGTGCCGAGGACGCGTTGCAGGGGGGAAGTGGTGTTGGCTGTGGTCATGGTGTACTCCGGACATGGGTTGTGAATCGATGAGCGCATTGTAGAAGTTGCGCCTGGATGGATAAACATGCTTGAATGCGATTAACTGTTCCGTATATTGAGACAAATGGACCGATTCGAAGCCATGCGGGTTTTCGTTGCGGTAATCGACGCCGGCAGCTTTGTCGGCGCGGCCGACGCGCTGGCGATGTCCAAGGCGGCGGTGTCGCGCCATGTGGCGGATCTGGAGTCGCGACTGGGAGTGCGCTTGATGCACCGCACGACCCGCAAGTTGTCGCTGACCGCGGAGGGCGAGGTCTTCCACGCGCGTTGCGCGGAACTGCTCGCCGGCGTCGAAGAGGCGGAAGCCGAGATCACCTCGGTCAGCGGCGAGGCCACGGGAATCCTGCGCATCAACGTCCCCTTCACCTTCGGCCGCTTGCACCTCGCGCCGCTGTGGGTCGAGTTCATGGCCCTGCACCCGAAAGTGACGCTGGACGTGACGCTGGCCGACCGCGTGGTGGACCTGGTCGAGGAAGGTTTCGACATGGCGGTGCGCATCGCGCGCCTGCCCAACTCGACGCTGATCAGCCGCCAGCTCACCTCGACGCGCCTGGTGTTATGCGCATCACCCACCTACCTGCACCATCACGGCACGCCAGCACATCCGTCAGAACTGGTGCAGCACGAGGTGTTGGCGTACAGCCTCTTCTCGATGGGCGACAACTGGCCGTTCACCGGGCCAGAAGGAACGCTGTCGGTGAAGGTGTCGCCGCGCCTGCGCACCAACAATGGCGACACCTGCCGGGTGGCGGCGCTGCGCCACCAGGGCATCGTGCTGCAGCCGTCTTTCCTCGTCGGCCAGGATCTGATCGCCGGAACCCTGGTCGAACTCTTGCCGGCCTACCGTTCGCTCGAACTCGGCGTGTACGCGGTGTTCCCCTCGCGCAAGTTCGTCGCACCCAAGGTCCGCCTGCTGATCGACTTTCTTGCCGACGCTTTCCGGATGCAGGCCTGGCCGGCATAGTGCCGGCGAGAATTCGTGTGCGTGGGACGGCGATGGCGCAGATCCAGGGGAGCTAACCGCCCGGATTTCTCTCGGTCGACCGGGTCCTGATCGGCAACGGTGAGCTTCGGCGAATGTGCAGCACCCGACGGAGGATAACGAAGCCGACGTGACGAAGTCCGCGGCTACGATCATTCGGAAGCTTACTCAGGGGCTGTAACGCCTACGAGCACGAGGCGTTGCGGTGCGACGAGCAGCCCCGAAAAAGCCCGATTTGCCGCCTGCACCCCGCCGCTTCTGGTGTCCGGTAAGCGTTCGCGCGTCGGCAAAGGACGTCGCCCACGCTTCCCGACCAAACCGACGCGCCGTCTCAGTGCTTGCCGGCAACGCCTAATTCTTGGTCGGCGAAGAGTTTCGCTTGGCGGAGGCCGGTCGAGGGTAGATTTCCACAGCTTGTCCACCGCTTCCGCACAGCGCTACGCACAGGTTCTGGGGACAGAAGCCAAGAGTCCCGATTTTGCGCAAAAAACTGCAGCAGACGTCCGCTGCCTGGCTGAGTCCGCTTCGGACCGGGTCGACCCTGGCACTGAAGCATCTCGGAGATGTGCATCCGCGCCCTCCCGAAACACGCTACTCGATTGCCTTGATCCCGCGGCACTTCGGAAAAGCCGTGCATCCCCAGAACGCACCTCCCGCGTTCGGTCCCTGCCTCGCAATGCGCTTCAGCATCCTGCCGCCACACCGGGGACAGCTTGGCTCTGCTGCTGACGTGGCGGTCGCTGCGGATGTCTGCACGCTGGCCGGTACTCGTTCGGTCGACACCGTCATCTCAGGTCGGGCAGCTCGGACTCGTTCGATCATCGCTTTGAGCGCCGGCCCGTCGATGAGCTCGATGTTCTTCCCTGCCACGAACGAGCGTGCATCTGCACTGAAGGTGCCCGAAGTGACAACGAATCCTCCGGTCGCGCCCTGCGATGCCATCACACCGAACAATTCACGTACGACCGTGACCGAAACCTTGTAGGCACGCCACTGCTTGCACTGCACGAGAAAGACCTCGCTGCCTTTCCTCAATTCCAGATCGATGCCGCCATCGGGACCACCGCCGCCGGCTTCGGTCACTGAGAAACCACGCATCCGGAAGGCCTCGCCTACGAGCAACTCGAAATCGCTCCAATTCAAGGCGCGCAGGTTCTCGCCGGACTTGTCGCCGGCGACATTGCGAACGAGGCCTTCACGTTTGCGCCGCCGCAAAAAGGATGCGGCAGCTCCGGCCAACAACAACGGCGGCACGATGAATTGGCCGTAGAACGCCAGCGTCCTGGTCATCTGCCCGACGACCATCTCACCAATCTGCCCAGGCGGCACATTGGTCGGCACGTCCGCAGACGCATACCTGTGCAGGATCACGTAGGCAATCAGGGCCAAGATGGTCCCGACCCACCACGGGAGCATCGCAGCAATTCCGAAGATGTCTTCAAAGGCGCTGCTATTCCTTCTTCTTGCCATCACTGATTCCTGTCAGGATTTCTACCCGGTCAACGCCACGTACGGGCTACCTTCGCATCGTTGCTCGGATGTCAAACGATGCCGCGATTTTTCCTACACCCATTGAAAAACCAGAGAGGCTGAGCTGGGCATACTTCTTGACAGAAGAAACCGCCAACCTCCCCGACATACGGCGATTGAAACCGTTGTAAGTACATCCAGAAAATGTCACGTCGAGGTTTGCAATGGCTGCCGTCACCCCCGGCGTAGCGAGTCCCTTCAACTGGCAGCCGTTTTCCGGGCTCGACCCCATCACCTTGCCCTGCGGATCAATTTCGATGGTCATCTGAACGACGGCATGTGCCTCCGGAGAAACGACGCCAGAGACAGTCGCCTGATACTGTGTTTGGCCTCGCCAACCGCCCGTGGTTGTCGTGTAGGCCGACTTGGCAGCGTCTCCAAAGGCGTTGCTCGGTTTGCCTTGGGGCTGCCTGTCGCTTTGGCCCTCTTCAGACTTGCAAGGGCGGTCAGTGAGTAGCGTCCGCCCGTCCTCCACACATCGATATTGGGCGTGCGCGGTTGTGGCAAACACCACGAGGGCGATAATTGCAGGCAGTTTGCTCATTTCATGCTCTGGGCAAGCCAGAAGTGTTGAATAACTCCCCGGTATTCTACCCAGCCGTGGCTAGAATTTTGGCCTGTCGAAGCAGATTCCGCCTCCTACCCCGGAAATCAATCGCCCCAGAGCTGCCGCAGCTCTGATTCCCATCGTTGAGTCCGGCTTGTTGGCCTCAAAGCTCTCCATCGAAAGGGCATCGCTGATGGATGGCGTTGTTCCGTGTTGATTCGCGCCGCTATAAGGCCATTTCGGTGGCGGCGCACTGAGGCCACGTAGAAAAGCAGCGCGCGGCAGTCGGCCGACTGCCAACGCCCTGCGAGCGCAGCAGACGTCCGAGTTCGATCATCGTCGCTGCCCAGTACAAGCCCACGCAGCGAGGAGCAGTGCCGGCTGGCCAGGAGAGCTCTTGTCGGTGAAGAATTGTCTGCACGCCCGCCGTGTAGACGACCTGCACGACCAGGGATTCCAAGCAGCCGGCGCTGGCTATTGCTCTTGCCTGCGCCAGCGACGACAATGGATCGCACCCCACCCAAGCGCAAGGAAAGCCGAGCATGCTGGTCAAATTCAACTCGAGCACCTCCGGGCAGATCATGATGCTCTCGCCCGTCGCCCGCCAACTCCTCGAAATCCTTCAAAAGGACTGTACCGCGCGCGGCGTGATTACCACCGAGCAGTTGCCCGAAGCCATCGCACGCCTGCGACGGGCTGTTGCCGATGGCCGTGCGAGTCCCGCCGAAGCGGTCGCTGCCCAGACCACCAGTCCCGCCAGGAGTGACGACAGCAACGACGATCAAAAAGTCGATGGCCCGCCGATCGGATTGGCTCAGCGTGCCTTCCCGCTGATCGAGCTCCTGGAGTGGACGCGCAAGGAGGACGGATTCGTTCTCTGGGAAGCAGCCAAGGACTTCTAGCTGCGCACGGCTTGATCACGCCCTGGGCTGTCGCCGCCCAGCAAGATCGACTGCCCCCGATCCCAATATCAAAGCACGATGGGCCCAACGGCCGCCGTCGGCCCCCTGTGCCAATATGACCTGAGACACCTACCCCTGACAAATTAGAGTAGAAAGGTAGGTTCCCATCATGGCAAACGACACGAAGGATCTGATGAACGGACAAGCCGCACTGGCGATG